>Ga0209834_10001928_pt1 | contig 11223 bp, 9 predicted proteins | sample Mar14236cmmetaG_FD_184134 | JGI IMG/M metagenome (GOLD analysis project Ga0209834, IMG submission 184134) | Marine hydrothermal vent microbial communities from Guaymas Basin, Gulf of California to study Microbial Dark Matter (Phase II) - Marker... ...
TTGTGAGGCAATTTTTGAAGGGGCAGAAATTTTTCGAGAAGGAATTTGGTAAAAGATGTAAAGTTGGCTTTTTACCGGATGCTTTTGGATTCACATGGGCATTGCCACAAATAATGAAACAAGCCGGAATAGACTATTTTGTAACCACAAAGATCGGCTGGAACGATAAAAACGATTTTCCATACTCTTGGTTCACTTGGCGTGGTCTCGATGGCTCGGAGGTAATTGTCCATTTGTATATGGGTAAAAATGGTTACAACTCGCCTCTAACACCTGAGGACATAAAAGCACATTTGGACGAGCACATTGAAAATAATTGCTTGGTTCCCTTTAGATTACTCACCTTCGGATTCGGTGATGGTGGTGGTGGACCAACGGATGAAATGATGGATATATATCCAGAATACAAGAGACTACCTGGTGTCCCGGAGATTGAAATCAAAAGATTTCATGATGTACTCGAAAGTGAAAAATTCGAAGATCTTCCAGTATGGGAAGATGAACTTTATCTCGAATTTCACAGAGGAACTTACACGAATCAATCGATAATAAAAAAACTGAATCGTTTATTAGAAAACAAGCTCTACTTAGCCGAGGTGATTTCCACGATAGATTTCATGAACGGAGGAATTTATCCTACCGAGCCGTTAGACAAAGCTTGGGATAGATTGTTGAAATCTCATTTTCACGATGTTCTTCCAGGATCCTCCATCAGGGAAGTTTATGAAGAATTTGGAGAAATGCTCGAAGAATCGAAGAAAGAACTCGATGGATTAATGGCTAAAAAGATTGAGAATCTCACTGAGAAAGCACCCGATACGATTAGCATCTTCAATCCAACCAATTTGAAACTTCCAATTGTGCTTCGAGATGTGGATTTGGAAGAAGGAAATTACGAAAACAAATTGCTCGTTCAAAAAGGTAAAGATAGTAAAACATACGCTGTTTCGACTTCTACAATTGATGCTTTCGATACCCTAACTCTCGAACGCAAAGAAGAAATTACAAATCTTCAAAGTGATATCTCGACCTCATCAAAAACGGTTGAAAACTCAAAAATAAAGGTTGAAGTTGCCGAAGATGGTAGCGTAAAAATCAAAAGTAAGGAATTCAATAGAGATCTCTTCAAAGAACCCGGTATGCGTCTCGTAGCATTCAGAGATATACCACCTAACTTCGATGGTTGGGAAATAGCACCCGATACTGAAAAAAAGGTTTATCTCGTTCCAAAAAATGTTGAAGTCCTCGATGAGGGACCAGCTACAGCATCCATACTTTTGAAGTACGAGTTCGAAGGTTCCAAGATAAACCAGATTCTCAGAATTTACACAGAAAATTCCTTAATCGATGTTCATTTTGATATCGATTGGCACACAAAAAGATATCTCCTGAAATTGGAGTTACCTGTTGATGTTTTAGCAAGAGAGGCGACATATGAAATAGCCTTTGGAAACATCAAACGAAAGACCACAAGAAACACATCCTACGAGATAGCGAAATTCGAAGTTCCGTATCACAGATGGCTTGACTTGAGTGAAGAAGATTTTGGAGTCAGTGTTGCAAACGATTCAAAATATGGTTGTTCCGTTGAGAACTCTACAATAGGATTATCGATAGTCAGGGGAGCAGTTGCACCGGATTTCTTCTCAGATGAAGGAGAACACCATGTCACGTTTACCATCTTGCCTCATGGCAAAGACTGGAAATTGAACACTTTGAAGCATGCGATTCTTTTGAATACTGGAATGCTTACCACATCAGGAAAGTTCAAAGATTCCGTAAAGATTTTAAGAGAAAAATTTGAGTTTTCCGAGGATGTTGTTATGAGTGCCCTGAAGAAAGCAGAGGATACAAATGATGTGGTTGTGAGATTCTATGAACCATTTGGAAAAAGAGCAAGATTCAAATTCAAGGTCGATGCTGAAATAACGAATATTCTCGAGGATACTGTGAATTCAATTAACAGTGGAGAGGAGATCTCCTTCAGACCATTTGAAATTAAAACGTTGAAATTCAAAAAATGATCTATCGGAATCGAAATAAAAAAGCCAGGGAATATTCCCTGGCTTTTTTATTTCAAGCGCTATCGTTATCAGTAAACGTAGAGATCCACGATCCTTTTGTTATCATCCATCAAAATGGCTTCGGCATGATCTCCCCATATTCTCTTCAACGACCAAAATAACTCCTTCGCTCTGCTCATACGTGTGGCTCTTGGTCCGGAATGTATCCTTATCTCTTCGTTGGGGGTGATTATAGTTCTCAAAAATTCATAGTAATTGGATACACTCCCTGTTTCGTAATAATAGCAGTACAACCGCCATCCTTTCAAATTCCAACCCTTTTTTCCCAAATTCTTTATAGTTACATATCTATCATCTCTCCAGTGATAGATTTTAATTATGGATATATAATAGGGTTCAACGGTTGGATTTTTGGATCTTTCATATGCTGTGTAGATTATATCGGCAACCATTTTCACAGAATTTTGAAGCTGAGATTGAACAATGTCTTTTGTTTTCTCAAACAACATTTCAGAATAATTTCCAGATTTCATTCCACCCGTTTCCTGAGAAACTTCGCTTTCTATCTTATAGAATTCCTCAGACAATTGCCATGATTTCACAAGGGCATCGATTATGTATCCATTGAGATCTTCGATTTCTTCTGGCACGACTGGTTGGATATTCAATTCCGACAATTTCTTTGATACGATCCCTTCCCATTTGAAATGTATTCCCTTTTGTGCATTGGTCTTACCATCGACATATTTCGTTGCATGCAACGGAGAATTGAGATCGGTTACGAAATGAACAAGCAAACCAAGCATCCTTGGAAAGGAATTTGGATTGGTTTGAGCGAGATCCACAGTTGCATTTGCATAGCGTAAAACCGTCCAAAGAAGGGTGCCTTTCCTTTTATCAATCTTCCTTTTACCTGACAAATAAGATGTCAAATTCTCTTTTACTGCTTCGGGAGATCCACCATAAGATTCTGTGCTGAAAAAATGTATTGGATTTTTCAAATGAGTCTTTTCACCGAAATCATCGTTCCATTTCAAAAATTCATTTACCGATTGCATAACTTCCTTGTCCTGATAAACACTTGCTAATTCTGTAGGAAGTGAGGACAGGACATTATTCATTACCACACTGTATATGGCTTTATCCCAAGCCAATGTGATACCATATAGGATTATCACAAATACCAACAAAAATATCGTGAGTCTTCTCAAAATCCTCACCCTTTCTCACAACAGATATTCACAAACCAAATTTATCCTTCTTTTTATGACGATTTCATTCCTTAGTTAGTTTAAGAAGCAATCTATGAAATATTTCTGTCGCGGGTTCTATTAAATCATCATCCGGTAAAAATTTTGGATTGTGTAAACCATACGCTTTACTATCCTTTCTGCAACCAAACCAAAACATCAATGATGGGTATTTATTCGAAAAATACCCAAAATCTTCACCAGTCAATTTCATTTCACACTCTAAAAAGTGAAATCCCAACTCTTCAACACTGTCCTTTAAAATTTTCAACAATTCTTCATTCACTTCTACCTGTCTGTAAACACTACCCTTTGCAATTTGTATCTCAACACCTGTGGATTTTTCTATCCTTTTTGAGATCTTCTTCAGAATTTCGAATATCTCCTCAGATTTTCTCAAATCGGGAGATCTTATCGTACCCTCTAATTCCAAATGATCAGCCACTATATTTCTGGCATTTCCACCGTTTATTTTTCCAAACCATACGAGATTATCTTCACCCCAGCTTTTATCGTATATTTCATTCAAAAACAAAACAGCAGATCTTATAGCATCCTTTCCAAGATGATTGAAAGCGGCATGCACGGCTTTTCCTTTAAAGAATAAATCCACCTCACACGAAGAAGCAAACAATTTCCCAGCTCTGGAAGCAATCACTCCACTATTGTATTCGTCTGTAACATGCATTGCAACAGCAGCTTTCACTTCGTAATCCTTCTTCTCTAAAAATTCTATGATTCTCAATGAACCTCCACCCGTCTCTTCAGCAGGTTGGAATACGAACAGAAAGTTTCCTTTAGTCTTTCTTTCAACTACTTTCTTCATCAATCCAAAAAGCGTCGCCATGTGAAAATCATGACCACACGCGTGCATATTGGAATTGTGAGAAGAGTATCTCCAACCAGTCTTTTCTTCTATGGGCAACGCATCCATGTCTGCTCTCACAAGTACAAATTCTTCATCGTCAAAATCTTTTTGTTCTATCACAAGACCTGTGGAGACCTCGTAAATTCTTTGATATCCAAGTTTGGCTATCCAGTCTTTCAGAATTTTCTGTGTTTGGTACTCTTGATAAGCTAATTCTGGATTCATATGGAGTACATGACGCAGATCTATCGGGTTCAATTTATTCTCCCTCCAAACAATCAATAAAGAGTTCCAACATTTCGTCGATCTCTGAATAATCTATGTTCAATGGTGGTAAAAATCTAACTATGTTTCCTGAAACAACATTGAGCAGCAACCCATTCTCAAAAGCTTTCCAGCGCAATTGTTCACCATCTACATTCACTTTTACGCCTATCATAAGTCCTAATCCTCTCACCTCATCGATTTTATCACTTTTGAATTCCTGAAGTTTCTCTCGTATGTATTTCCCCTTTTCTTTAACACTATGCAGCAATTCACCGTTCACTTTTCTTAGCACCACCGATGCCGCGGCAAGTGCAACCGGATTTGGTGCAAATGTAGAACCATGATCACCCACTGCGAATACATCCGCGACACTATCTAAAAATATAGTAGCTCCAAGCGGAAGACCTCCTCCAAGTGATTTTGCGACGGTTACTATATCAGGTTTCAAATCGAAGTTTTGAAAGGCAAAGAACTTTCCAGTTCTCCCAAGTCCAGCCTGAACTTCATCGGCAACTATCAAGTAATTTTTTTTCGATTTGTAAAAATTTATCAACTCGATCAACTCGGGATCCACGACACTGAGTCCACCACTCCCAAGCACACATTCAACGAAAACAGCGGCTATCTCCTTTTCTTCATTCTCGACAAACTTTCTGAAGCTTTCCACATCGTTATGGGGTAAAAACACGACATCGTTCAACAACGGTGTGAATGGATCTCGCAATCTTGGAAAACCAGTAACCGATAGAGCTCCCAATGTTCTACCATGAAAATTTCTTTCAAAGGAGATCAATAAACCTTTTTTCAACTTTTTGATAGCCTTTATCGCCGCCTCATTTGCTTCAGCACCTGAGTTTGAAAAAAATACTCTACCTTTGTTTCTTTTTGTCCTCATGATTAATTCTTTTGCAACCTTTGGAGCATTTTCATCCACGAAGAAATTAGATATGTGGGTATGCCTGTTTATTTTATCTAACATGGCTTTTTTTATGTCAGAGTCGGAATGTCCAAATGCTAAAACTCCTATACCAGAGAAAGTATCAAAGTATTTTTTGCCATCCTTGGAGAATATATAAACCTTTTCTGCACGCTCAACTTCGATTGGAAAAGGGTTATACACATTAGATAGATATTCATTCACCATCAACACCTCACAGATCGAATTCTTTTATTATCTCTTTCAAAACCCTTTCTGATTTCTCTTTGGGAATCAAAGAGGATATCTTTATTTCCGAGGTTGTTATCAATTCAGGTTTCGCATCCGCTCTGGCTATTGCCTCAAAGAATCTATATGCGACTCCTGGACTTGAACGCATTCCAACACCGACCACGGATATTTTTGAGTACTCCCCATCGTACGAAATATCAAGATCCTTGAATTCACCCAAGGATTCCCTTAAAATTTTTTCAATATCTTTCTTCTGAGCTTCTAAGATCGTAAAAGAAAGGACAGCTTTTTCACCAGATGGAACCATAGATATCATATCTACGTTTAGATTATTTTCTGAGAGTTTTTTAAAGATTTTCGAGATCAAATTTTCATCTCTTGGAATGTTAGATATTGTCACTTTCATTTGATTTTCAGTGATTGTGGCTCCTGAAACCAAAGGTTTTTCAAGCCACTCTGGAAGTTTTTCAACCACACGTGTTCCCTCCTCATCAGTAAAAGATGACGCACAATATATGGGGACACCATACTTTTTAGCGATTTCAATTGCTCTCGAATGAAGTACTTTTGCACCTGAAGCTGACATTTCCAAAATTTCATCATAGGTTATGTAAAAATGCTTTCTCGCATTTGGATGAAGTTTTGGATCACAGGTGTATACACCATCAACATCACTGTATATCTCGCATTGAGTTTTTAACTTTGCAGCCAATGCAACAGCAGATGTATCCGAACCACCTCTTCCCAGAGTTGTTATATCACCCCTATGATTTATCCCCTGAAAACCTGTTATAACTATGACGTCATAATATGAAAACTTTTCTGAAATGGTATCCACATTGATATCTATGATCTTCGCGGAATTATGTTCCAGAGTTGTTCTGATGTTCAACTGAAGGGCGTTGAAGGATATAGCCCTCGTTCCTATATCCTTCAATGCCATCGCCAAAAGGGCTGCTGAAACTTGCTCTCCGGTAGCGAGTAACATGTCGAGCTCTCTGGGATCTGGATTCTGAGAGATAGACTCTGCGAGATTTAAGAGATTGTCCGTAGTCTTTCCCATGGCAGAGACAACAACTATTATTTTCAAACCCTCATCCACTCTTTTTTTAATCTTCTTTGCTACATTTTTTATTCTTTCAAGATCTTTCACAGAGCTTCCACCATATTTTTGAACTAAAATCTTCATTTATCATCTCCCCCAAGATTTCTAAGCTCATCCACTATTTTCGTTTTCTCTCGGGTTTTTTCATCAACACGTTTGACGATTTTAGCAGGTATTCCTGCGACCACCGTATATTCAGGAACATCCTTTGTAACAACCGCACCAGCCGCAACTATTGCACCTTTGCCCACACGTATACCCTCTAATATCACAGCATTTGCACCAATGAGAACATCATCCTCGATGACAACCGGTGTAGCGCTTGGAGGCTCTATAACACCAGCTATCACCGCACCAGCACCTATATGACAATTCCTACCGATCACTGCCCTGCCACCAACAACGACGTTCATGTCTATCATCGTTTTTTCTCCGATTACTGCCCCTATGTTTATAACGGCTCCCATCATTATAACCGCCCCATCACCTATTTCAACCATATCTCGTATTATCGCACCAGGTTCTATACGTGCATTGTATTTCGAAAGATCCGCAAGTGGTAACGCGGAATTTCTTGCCTTTATTTCCACATAGGAATCTTCTATGCGATCTTTGTTCTCATCCAAAAATTTTTTGATCTTTTCGTAATCATCGATCAATACTCCAAAATCCTTGGATCCGAGAAATCTGATGTTATTGAAATCAATATCTTTCAAATTTCCTTTTATAAAGGCAATGGTTGGTGTTTTTTTCTTCGATTTTGCGATCATCTCTATTATCTTCATCGAATCCATCTCATAACCTCCCTTCTATTATCTGAGAAAAAGTGTAGAAATTCGGTTTTCTGTGATTCATGATGAATTGCGCTGCCTTCAATGCACCTATTGCAAACACTTTTCTTGAGATCGCGTGATGTTTGATCTCCACAGTTTCACCAAGGTTTCCAAATACAATCACATGATCTCCCGGTATTCCTCCAATCCTTATTGAATGGGTTGGAACGTCCTTAGATAGAGAATCTTTCAAAAGAATAGCGGTTCCAGAAGGTGCGTCTTTTTTGAATCTGTGGTGCATTTCGATTATTTCAACATCCCAATCCTCAAGCAACTTGGAAAGTTGTGGAAGGATCTTCATCAAAACGTTTATCCCTATCGAAAAATTGAACGATTGCACGACTGGAACACTTTTGGAAAGATCTCTCAAAAGTTCAAAATCCTCTTCACTCAATGCTGTTGTTCCTATAACCAATCCAGCAGAATATTTCTTACACAACTCCACGGTTGTCTTCAAAGCTTCAGGTCTTGAAAAATCTATCACAACATCTGGGATTCCACTCTCTTCCACACCGTTTTCATCGACCTTGACGACCAATTCATGGCCAGCCCCCGAAAAGGTTTCTATTACTTCTTTGCCCATTCTACCACTGTAACCGACCACGGCGTATTTCATAACAATCCACTCTCCCGAAGTACCTCTTTCAGTTTTTCAACCGTTGATTCTGTGGCTTTAACCAATGGAAGTCTTAACTCGTTTTCTATGTATCCCATGAGCCATAGAGCGGTTTTAACGGGGATTGGATTAGTTTCAATGAAAAGTGTTTTCATCAGTGTGAAATACTTGTGATGAATCTCTCTGGCTCTTTCCAAATTACCTGCAAACAGTGAATGACACATCTGAGCTATTTCACCAGGAATGATATTCGACGCTACCGATATAACGCCATCTCCTCCGGTACACATCAAGTGAAAAGCATGATCATCATTTCCCGAATAAACCATGAAATCATTTCTAACATCCTTCGTCAACTTCACCATTCTGTCTATCTGATTCATGTTCGCGGCAGCTTCTTTTAAACCGGCAATATTCTCACAATCTTCCACTAACCTTACCATAGTTTCTGGAGCGATGTTAACACCTGTTCTACCAGGAACGTTGTAGACTATTATTTTCAAGCTGGTTCTCTCCGAAATATATCTGTAATGTTCATAGAGACCGTTTTGAGTGGGTTTATTGTAATACGGTGTCACCAGGAGAACTCCATCTGCCCCCAATTTTTCCGCTTGTTTCACCATGCGAATCGTTTTCTCCGTACTGTTCGTTCCGGCACCAACGATTATTGGAACTTTGTTGTTCGCCAACTCCAAAGTTTTATCGATCAATTTCTCCCTTTCTTCATCATTCACTGTGGGTGCCTCACCCGTTGTCCCAAGAACAATCAAAGCATCGACACCGTTTTCAAGTTGGAAATTAAGAAGTTTCTTATAAGCTGAGAAATCAATCTTTCCATCTTTAAAAGGCGTGACTATGGCCGTTCCTACCCCTCTGAACATCTCTCGACACTCCCCTCTAAGAATATTTTTCCTTCGGATAAATAAAGCCTCAAAGGTCCACCCAAGGTGTAGAACGTGGCTTCGGTGACCTTCGTTTCTTTACGATAAACAATGAAAGTAGCTGTGGCTCCAGAACCACATGCCTTAGTTTCCCTTTCCACCCCCCTTTCATATGTTCTAATCCTCAAAAAACCCCTTGAAATTTCCTCAAAGAAATCAACGTTGGCATTGGAAAGATCACGCAAATATTTTCCAACTTTTTCAACATCGATTTTTTCAACATTTTCTCTTCTCACAACAAAATGTGGAACACCCACGGTGATCAAGTAACCTTCGCAAGAATCAAAATATACTTTTTCAATTGAAGAAGCATCAGGCATCGCAACTGAAACCTTATCTCTTTTCACGATACCCTCCAGTACTCCTGCATAGGACCAGAATTTAATTCTACCTTCATTTATGTATCCTTCATCGAAAAGATATTTCAAAAAGGCTCGTGAGCCATTTCCACAAAATTTTGCCCTTTTTCCATCTCTGTTGAAATAATCCATAGCGAAAAGTTCATCCTTTTTCTCGACAAACAATGCACCATCGTCATCACCTACGTTTTCCAAAACCAACCTTTCTTTTTCATAATCATTCATTGGCTTTGTTAACAGATTAAAAATCACAAAAGAGTTACCATTCGCTGAGTACCTCACCATTTCTAAATCACCCCGTTCAACTTCATATGTTTTATCAGGATTCTAATCGCATTCGTTGCTGCTCCCACTCTTATGTTATCTGCCACATTCCAAAACAGGATACTACTTTTATCGAATGCCCTCAATCTACAAACGAACGTGATATCGCTGTCTTCCACATCAAGAGGAGTGACTATCTCATCTACTACTTTCACATTCTCGCCTGATGCTACAACCTCTCTCACTTGAGTCAAATTTTCATATTCTCTTTTAAACCTCACAAATATACTTTCGGAATGTCCATAGATCACAGGCACTCTCACCGTTGTTGGAAATACCGTTATCGTTGGATCACCCAAAATCTTTCGAGTTTCATTCACCATCTTCATCTCTTCTTGCGTGAAGCCATTTTCTTCGATGTTACCTATCAGTGGAATAACATTGTAAAGGATCTGTTTGGGGAAGATCTTCTTTTCTCTCGAACCTCTTGTTTGCTCTATAAGTTCACTTATTCCTTTGTAACCTGCACCAGAAGCTGATTGATATGTGGACACAATGATTTCCTTTATTCCATAACGTTCATGAAGTTTGTAAAGTGAGAGGACCATTTGAATTGTTGAACAATTGGGGTTCGCTATTATTCCTCGATAATTCCTTAGAAGGTGCGAATTTATTTCTGGAACAACCAAGGGTATGTTTGAGACCATTCTGAAAGCTGAAGAATTATCAATAACAGTTGCTCCATTTTTAGCAGCAATGGGAGCGAACTCTCTTGAGACAGAAGCACCTGCAGAGAACAGAAAGTAATCATATTTTTCTTTCAAAGCCTCTTTTGTTAATTTCTTTACTTTCAATTTTTGTCCATTGAAAAGCATTTCCTTTCCCTCGGATCTTTCCGAAGCAAACAGATGAAGTTCATCAGGTTCGATTTTATATTCCTCCAACACTTTCAACATCTTTCTTCCCACTTCTCCCGTTGCGCCGACGATTCCCAGTTTCATTTCTTCACCTCCACACTATGCATATAAAAAAAACCGGGCTACCTTCTTTGTGGTAGCCCGGCAATTTTTAAGGAACTATCTATCAAAAGCACACTCCGCCCTTAAAAATTACCGGGCGGTTGTGCTTAGCCTTCATCATCATAACGTGACTTATACGATCCCAATATTCAACACAATCCATATATGCCACCTCAACTAAATTTCAATTTTTTACTTTATATAATAATCCAAAAGTATATCAGTGTCAAGAAGGAAATGGCCTGATCTGTAATCAAAAAAGACCCTCCTGGGAAACCACTCCAAGAGGGCTCTTTGATTACAGATCATAATTTGAGCTTGTTTGTATTGATCACACTTAAATTTTATCAAGATGTAGTCTTTTTTCACTATTTTAGCTTTTCAATTATTGTTCACCCTGTCTAATGTAAAAACTAATTTACAAGCAACCTAAAAAGCTTAGGGAACTGAATAAGAGTCTCAATCAAAATTGTTAACTGCATTCCAACTAACATGTATGTAATTTGTGA
>Ga0209834_10001931_pt1 | contig 11218 bp, 11 predicted proteins | sample Mar14236cmmetaG_FD_184134 | JGI IMG/M metagenome (GOLD analysis project Ga0209834, IMG submission 184134) | Marine hydrothermal vent microbial communities from Guaymas Basin, Gulf of California to study Microbial Dark Matter (Phase II) - Marker... ...
GACTTACCTAACTGATAACTGAGTGTTGGAGTTCGCAAGCTCACTCCAACCTACATTTGTGGTATTTTATTTTTGGGGACTTACCTAACTGATAACTGATAACTAATAACTGACTATGACTGAGAATATACTTGATCCTATTCTTTTTTGGATGTGGTTTTGTTTTATCCTGATAAGTCTCTACTCTTTTGTGAGTGCGATGTTGCGATTTGGCTGGCTGACACCTAAAAAATTTGTCTATCTCGTGTTATTGCCTGGTTTGCTGGTAATGGGAGGCTTGAGCGTTGTTAATGCCAGTTTGATTTTGATTAATCCAGATAAAGTGGGTGTCGTGATTTCAGTCTTTTCAGAAGGGGGGGTGCAAAAAAAACCCATTACAGCAGGCAGACATTGGATTGTGCCTTTGTTTGAAACCGTGCTTGTTTATCCCATTGGCGTACAAAGTTATACCATGTCAAGCAAGACGTTGGAAGGGCATAAAATAGGTGATGACTCAATCACAGCACGAACTAGAGATGGAAAAGAGGTTCATATTGATTGTTCTCTCACTTTTAGGATTGATCCCGATAAGGTGATTGAATTACATAAATTATGGCAAGATCGCTACGTTGACGTGTTTATTCGTCCGATCCTACGCTCTATGATCCGAACCGATGTTTCACAATATACGCTTGAGGCCGTTAACAGTAACAAACGGCGGACGCTTGAAAATAATTTCAAAAGACACTTGGAAAAAGTGATAACCCAAAATGGCTTGGTATTTGATCAGTTTTTCTTGCGTAATATTGGCTTTTCATCTGAATACATGGCAGCACTGAAAAAACAGCAAACTGCAAAAGCACAGGCTGAAGCGGAAGCACAAGCGATTATTATCAAGGCGAAAGCCGAAGCGGAAGCTAAACGCATACTGGGAGATGAGTGAACCGATTGGTGGGCAACATAAAGACATTACCCATTTTATATTGATTGGTGGGCAACATAAAGACGTTACCCACCCTACATTGATTGGTGGGCAACATAAAGACGTTACCGGCCCTACATTGATTGGTGGGCAACAAAAACACGTTACCGGCCCCCTACATTGATTGGTGGGCAACATAAAGACGTTACCTGCCCCCTACAGACTGATAACTGATATGGTTCATACAATACTTGATTTTTTCATTCCTTGGATTTGGTTCTTTTTTATTGTCGCGACTCTCTACGATTTTGTACGTACAGCGTGGCAACATGGTATTTGGGTTGCGATTAAAAGATTGTTATCCGTCAAAATCTTATTGCCCTTTTTGCTGGTTTTCGGCTTAAGTATTCTAAAAGTCAGCCTCGTTTTTATTTACCCTCAAGAAGTCGGTGTCGTGGTTTCAATGATATCGAAAAAGGGTGTTCGGGAAGAACCCTTTCATGCCGGATTGCACGCGATTGTGCCTTTGCTTGAGACCGTTGTTATCTATCCGATTTATTGGCAAACCTATACCATGTCCAGTAGACCCATGGAAGGTGAAAAATTAGGAGATGATTCTATCATCACAAGAACTGCTGATGGACAGGAAGTGGTCATAGACTGTTCATTCGTTTTTGTGGTTGATCCTGAAAACGTAATTAAGCTGCATATTAATTGGCAGGAACGTTATATTGAGGACTTTATTCGTCCGTTGATCAGGGCGACTGCAAGAACTTATATCTCTCAATATACGGTTGGTGAGGTGAATAGTGATAAAAGAGGAGAAATTAAAGTCGGTCTTGAACAAACCTTGATTCACGCGACTAAAAACAGCGGTATCATCTTTCAAAAGTTTTTTCTGCGTAATATTGCCTTTACAGCGGCCTATGCCGAATCAGTCGAAAAAAAGCAAATGGCTGAACAGGGTATTGTACAGAAAGACTATGAGGCGAAACAAATTGAAAATTTAGCGAAAGGTGAGGCGGCGCGAATCAAGATCATGGCGGAAGCGGAAGCGGCTGCGATTCTGATCAAAGCGAAAGCGGAAGCGCAAGCGCGTCTTATCAAGGCGAAAGCGGAAGCGAAAGCATTACGCTTAATTGAGGAAGTGGTCGAAAACAGTCCTGATATTTTGACTTATAATTATATTGATAAACTGTCACCTAATATCAAAGCGATGCTATTACCCAATAATGCGCCTCTGATTTTACCGTTGCCGCGATTATTAGAGTCGGATAAAATCCCGCCTTCTGAGGAAGACGTTAAAGTGCCCTAGGGGAATGGTGGGCTGTTGTAGGGTCAATGCCACCTTCGTTAAGGGCAGACACGCAGGTCTGCCCCTACAAAAACCCACGTATTAAGGGGTCGTAGGGGCGAACCTGCGTGTTCGCCCAGGCTTAACTTTTTTTGCTACCCCACCCTACAAATGATCACGGATGTGCAATGACTAGCAATGTGGGGGCCCTATTGAGAACACACTGTAAAGCCCGTTGTAGATTTTCCGGATCAAGGGCTGCAAAACTTTCATCTAGTACGATCATATCTGCTTTTTGTAATAGGGCGCGGGCCATAAATAAGCGACTGCGCTCTCCGTGAGACAGTTGCCATCCACTTTCGCCAACCATTTGTTGAAATCCTGCGGGCATGCGATCAAGCAATTCGCCTAGTCCTAATTCTCGACAAATTTTTTCTGCTTCTTCCATATCTTCAGGTGAAGGAGGCCATTGTCGTCCCATCAATAAGTTAAAAGAAAACGTTTCGGTTAGGACATGGTTTTCATGGAATTGGGGGGCAGAAACCACTCTTCGTCGCCATTCTTCAGGCCCTAATGTGTGTTGATCTAAGCCATGTAATAACAGTAGCCCTGATTCTGGAGAACGTAAGCCAACCAAAATGGCCGCTAAAGTGGATTTGCCTCCACCTGATGGGCCTTCTAATAGTATACGATCACCTTTGTTAATTTGTAGACTGCATCCGCGTAGAATCGGTTGCCCATAATCACGATAACGAAAATACAAATCACGCGCTGCTATAATCGGTTGTTGATAAACGTCTTTTGATTGCGGGCTAGAAGCTGTTTCATCTGGGTTATTCGTTTCAGGTAACATGACTGAGGTAGAGCTGTCTTTGCCGCGAGTGGCAGCATGAAAAAGCGGTGACACTTCTCCCCAGGCATTCATGAGATTAATCACACTTTGTAATCCGCTGACGATACTGCTCAATGCTTTAGATGCCAGCATAATGCCCGCTAAGCTGACGGCTAATTGTTCTGGCGAACTGGGATTGAGAATAAATGAGTAAGCTAAACCCGATATCCCGACCAGTAACCAACCTCGGTTGATCAAGGCCTGTATTTGCATGCCCACTTTATCTTGCTTTTCAGAAAGCATGAGATAACGGGCAATCATCTGATCTTCTTCATCGTGCCAGTGTTGATGATCTTCTTGAGCTAGGCGTGTGCGATGCCCTACCATGCGTTCAACCAAATCATTCGTCATGCTTCGGTAATGTATTAGCCAATCGCGACTTAATTTGAAATAGCGCCAAATCATTAAGAGGGCTAAGATTATCCAGAGTAGTAGCAAAATAGCATGTAACCAACCGCCTGTACCCACTGTTAATACGACTAGGGCCATGACGAGTTCAATCAGTGCGATCATTGCACCAAAGCCGCCGCTCAGGAAGAGCGATTCTACCGCTTCTGATTCCATGACGCGCCCTAAGAATTGGCCAATACCTTGATGCGAAATTTCTTCAGGCTTCAATTGCAAAGTGCCGTACAACAATCGCTGTTTAAACAGGCTGCCCATGCCAATGGTGAGCAAACTCTGCGTCCACACCATGCCGATTTGAAAGGGAATCGTTGTGAATAAAATTAAGCCCCAAGCCAAAAGCCAAACCCGATCAAATTCGCCTTGAAGTGAAGCTTGAAGCATTACCCACGAACTGACACCATTGAATCCTGAAAGAATCAAATGCAAGATGATAATGCCTAAGGTATAACGAGGTAAGCGAGCTTGGCGCATTTGTTGCCAAAAGCTGATGGCCGGTGACAGGCGTAATAACCAACATCCCTTTATTTGAACGCTGCTCAATTGTTCACGCATAATCGCCGTTTTCGCACGGGCACGACGCTCTTGTGGCACACCGGCGTCGCTGAGCAATTGGTTAATGGGTGTGGCTAAAGGGGCTTCGATTTCATCGGTTAAGGCATCTCGAATGGGTTTTGGTGGAACACGGCAAACGGATAAATCAGGAGCAATCAGCGACAGTTTCCACCATCCCCCTTTGAGCAGAACTAAAAAATGAGGCGATTCAAAACCTGGTAAACGCAATAAGGCCGGGCCGGCCCGCTGCACCATTTTTTCAACTTCGGTATAAGGTGATTCAACGGCTTCTGTTTCAAGCCCTAATCGGGTGGCTGCTCTTTCAAGCCATTGCCCAATAGCTTGATTATCAGCTTGCTCAAAGTGTTTAGGGGGAAGCGGTAATTCGGGTGGATTTGATGAGAAGCCCGTTTTTTGGGCGAGAATTTCAAGTGCCTCGCCTAGCCTTGAAACAGGCCAAGCGAGTGAATGAATATTGAGATTGCGGTTTTTCATCATAGAAACGTACTAGCAATCTTGCCAGCATCATATTACTTTTCACATTTTCAAAAGAGGGCGAACCAGTCGATTCGCCCTACAGCATTGTAGGGGCGAACCTACGTGTTCGCCCTTATTGTCAATCAGCCTTTCTATTCTTCAGGTTCGGGCCATTTCCAAAGCCAGTCCCAGCTACCCGATTTGACGTTGGTTTTCACCTTCAAGGGGGTTTTGGGGTTACGGGTTTTGGGCATAACCTTCTTCTTACTGTCTTTCTTGATTTTCAATTTCATTGGATGTTTCCTTTGGTTAGAGTACAACATAACGACATTTTGTTTTGCCACAGTTTTTGCGCGCAAAACTTTTGCGTTATAGTGGGTGAAAGCATAGAAGAAACTCATATTAAGAATTTTTCCATAAAAATCAATGGTGTATCTTCAAAATACAGATTCCTTCTATACTTTCACCTACTATAATTCTTATATTTTTTTGATTTGTTTGCTGGCATTCAGTCTTTTAGTAAAAAACGAATGATTCATTAGATTTCCAAAATACCAATCAATATAAGCATTAAATTTTCTAAATCAGAGAATATGCTGTAAACATTCATATCTTTTTTGAGTAATTTCTTTTGCCTGTCTAGTACAGCAAATCGCCAAACATCACCTAAGGTGACAGCACCATACACGGTTTCTTGTTGACTTTCTATTAAATGATCTAAGGCTATCAATTCTACAGCAAGCTGATTAAATCCTTTTTCTAAGTCTCCCTTTTTAGCTTCAATAATGATGAGATTGTTTTTAAATTTAATCAAATAATCAAGCGTACCGCTTAAATTTTCGCCGGCATCTAACGGATATTCAACATCAATTTCAGCGCGAATATAGTCAAGCAATTCAAGCAGTAATGGCGCAATATAAAATTCTCTTTTTGCCGCCTCTGACGTTAATGAAATCAGGGGTAATTTGTTAATATAAGTTTGCCTTAATTTTTCAATATCATTAATTGTCTTTGACGTTTTTGGTAATATCAATTCTTCAAAATGATATTGGTATCCAAATTCTTGGATGATTTCTCTGGTTGGATTATTCAAATCAAAATAATCTGAGAAAGTATATTTTTTATCTGCTTTGAGTACTTTTCCCATTTAACGATTTCCTCTACATGTTTAGGCTTTGTAGGGGCAATCCCTTGTGGTTGCCCAGGTTAAATAACACGACACACCAAAATTTGGAACGGGTTGATTCTACGATTGTGTAGGGGCAATCCCTTGTGGTTGCCCCTAAATTTTAACACCACACACAATTGGTTTATGCCAATCGTTGCCATTTACTCAGTTAAGCGGCAGCGGCAGCGGCTTGCGGTTCTCCCTGCACTGTTGTCGTGACTTTTTCTTGCCCTTTTTCAAACTGAGCTTGAAAATGTTCTTTGACTTTGTTTGGATCAAAAGTCAGGAAAGTGCCACCCGATTCAAAATGTTGGATGAACACTTTACCGAGAGCGTAAGTCGTGGCACCAGCAAAAACAGACGTGGTAATCATCCCAGTCGCTGTCCCGCCGATAGGGATAAATTTAGCCAAACTACCCGCACTCGCTCTCGTGACACCAACCGGTATAAGCCCTCCCACTAGGGAACCCGTTATCGATTTACCCAAGTCTTTGGAAAAGGGCGTGTCATACAACTTCGCCAGACTGTGCAACATTTTCAGTTGAATCCCAGTCAAAGCCACTAAATCCACAACGGGTAAGGGTATTAACCCAGCCACCATCGACCCAATCACATACTTTTTATTCAGATTACTGGCGCTTGCCAGTCTTTCTGCCTGTTCCATAATACAAACCTCATTTGTTAATGTTATACCGATAGTATAACGGATGATTTCGCACAGCGAATTACGCCGTTTGACGAACCGAAGGTTCGCTTCGCAAAAATAAACGGATTTTTTATCGACTTAATGAAAGGATTGAAAGTTCAATAATGGATAGCGTTTTCCTTTGCTAAATTTATCAGAAGACTTTCACCCTTTTCAAGTACATCCCATATAAACAATCTAAAAACAAAATGCGACAGGAGTCAACTTAGGCAGCTGCACCGCTTTCCTGTGCTTGCCAGGCTTGTTCCTTGCCTTTCTCAAATTCAGCCTTAAAGTATTCTCTGACTTTGCTCGGTTCAAAGCTTAAGATTGTGCCACCCGATTCAAAGTGTTGAATAAACACTTTACCAACGGCATAAGTGGAAGCGCCACTAAAAAGAGACATGGTAATCATCCCCATCGTCGTGCCCCCAATCGGTATCAGCTTTGACAAACTACCCACCAAACTCATGGTGGCTTCAGTAGGAATCAGGCCCCCTAGCAAGGCCCCAATGACGGATTCACTCATATTATTGGAAAACGGAATATCATACTGCTGAGCCAGGCTGTGCAACATTTTCACTTGAATCCCAGTCACAGCAATCAAATCCACAATCGGAATGGGAATTAACCCCGCACTCATAGAGGCCGTCACGTACTTCTTTGTTATCTCATTGGCGGCATCAAATCTTGCTGTCCTTTCCTCATCTGTCATATTGTTACCTCACAATTTATAAATCGTTATTGCAAATAATAATTGCAGATTGCAAAAATTGGGCTTGTAAAATGGACATCATATCGTTTTTAATCAGTGTTAATCATGAGAATCATGAGAATCAGCGTTCTATCTAATTGGGCAACCACAAGGGATTGCCCCTACAATTGTATTGGGATGAGAACAATCCTATACTAATGCTTTTTTTGAAACAAGACTTGTATACCAGATACAATCAAATTGTCAAAATTTTCAGTCTTGCTTTTGAAGCACGAAGGATAGGCCATAATCAAATCCAAATTATGTATATTATACGCTTCATTATACCTTTTTTGAGTTAATACGTGATTATAATCGTTCCATAATTGACGGTATTTTTCTAGCGGCCATCCGTTGACATAAGGAAAGTTACAACCTGCAAAATCATGTAATATTTCTGCTTCCCAAAAGAACTGACAATATGGCACCGTGATGACGGGAATAGCATGGAGTCCTAATGGTGACATGTAGAGTGGGTCAAAACAGAGATAAATATAACCTCCTGATTGACATACACGTATCATTTCTCGTAATGCTGCTTCTGGATCATTGATGTGTTCAAACGCATTAAAAGAAAAGATAAAATCAAAACTCTCATCCTCAAACTGTAATTGGGTTGCATCCATTTCGAGAAGTTTTACCCCTTCTTGGATGGCTTTCTCCTCAAACAGTTTAGAATTTAAATCAATAGCTGTAGTGAGATGTCCCATGCGTTGTAGAAAATAACTCAAAATCCCCGTTTGAGTGCCTATTTCAAGGATATTTTTAGGACTTTTGGGGGAGGGTAAGCATGTCTTAATTAAATCAGCTACTTGTTTTGCCTTGACATCATCTCTTTCATAGAAATTCGCACGACGTTTTTCGTCACTCACTGAATGTAAATTGACGTAGGATGACAAGTGTGTGTTTTGCTGTTGCGAAAGCGTCTCCAACATTTCTCGTTCAAGCCAAACCGGTGTTTTCTGAGCCTGTTCAAAGACTTTCTTGGCCTTTTGACTTTTAATTTTAGCGTAGATAGCCAATACTCTATAAGTGAGCTGTTTAAGAAAGAACGACTTTTCGATAATTTTTTTGACGGTTGACTTGAGTAATTTTTTCATTTTGTACCTGAAAAATTTCTGGGTTCTAATTAATGGTAAGTACTGAACCATAAATTTTCTGGTATTTTAATAGAAGCAACCATAAGAGGGGCAACCACAAGGGATTGCCCCTACGGGCGCGGTTGTAGGGGCAATCCCTTGTGGTTGCCCTTTGCGATAAAATACCTGTTTATTTGTGCTTCAGTACTTATTTGGGAGAGTGCCTAGTGCAGGATCGCTCCAATACCATGGTGAAAAGTGATCGTTGATCGTTGCAATGCTTTTCACTTTTCAAAGGGCGCATTCCCAAAAAAAAGGGTTTTACGCAAAAGTTTATGCTAAAAAAACTTTTGCGTAAAACATTATCAATCTCAATCGGGCCTTCGCAATAAATTTGTAACAATAAATCACATTATGTGGAATTGACACTCTCTTGCACTAGGGTTTTATCCCCGCGCCGCCTTTGAGTTTTTCTTTGCCTTTTTCCAATTGTTCAGCATAATACGCCTTCACTTTTTGCGGGTCAAAAGTCAAAAAGGTGCCACCCGATTCAAAGTGTTGGATAAATACTTTGCCTAAAGCATAAGTTGAAGCCCCACCCAATAGAGACATGCTTATCATACCCGTCATTTGTCCATAGATGGGTATGCTTTTTGCCGCAGTGCGAGCCAATGCGAAAGGAATGCCGGAACCCAGTAACGATGCGATTAATGATTTGCCTAGATTTTTAGAAAACTCAACACCATACAATTTAGCAAGACGGTGCAACATTTTGACTTGAAGACTTGATAAAGCGACTACATCCACTATTGGAATCGGCACGATGCCCACGGCAACTGAACCTAGCATATATCTATTAACAATATTATTCGCGTCATTTGCTTTCGTTTCTATTAGTGTCATTTTAACAATTTTCCGTGTGGTGGTTCAACAATTAATATATTGACAGTACCGATTTGGGGAATCAACGGATTGTTTATGCTGAATAATCAGCTTCAATCAGGCCATAAATCTGCCGTCTAAAGCATTCCATTTAATGGTTAATTAATCAAAAAACTTCCAATCTTCGACATAGCTGCCCACAATTGATTTAGGATATCCCGGATCAGCACGGTAGTCTACCATATCATAACGAATATGCTCATCTCCTCTAAAAAAATAAACTTTTCCATTTCCCCAAGCAATGGCAGCATCAATCCTATCAAAAGTCACACCAGCCCAATGGGCTTTAATCGGTTGCGGATAACCAGAATCGGCCTGATTGTCGTTAATATTATATCGAATATACTGTTTTCCCATAAAAAAATAAATCGACTCTGGCCCCGCATTTAAGGCAGCATCAATGCGCTCAAAACTCACCCCCGGCCAACCTGAAGCAATAGGCTTTGGATAATCCTTATCCACTGTCTTGGTATCGATATCAAAACGAATATACAAATTGCCTTTGAAAAAATACAGTTTTCGACTCAGATCATTTCCCGTAAATGATTGAGTGTATGCCCCCTCTAATGCCGCATCAATTCGTTCAAATCCCTGAGTTTGAGATAAAGCAGGCCATAATGTACTGATTTGATTGGGTTTATAGGTTTTAGCGTTTTCTATCTCATAACAAGTATATTTGAGTCCTCTCAGAAAATAAACATTTTGATCAACATTGACAACTGTTGAGATGGGCATAAAAGTTGTGGCCGTTTTATAGGCCTCTAACAGGGCATCCGCTTTTGCTTGATCATTGATCAGCGTCCAAATCCCAACCGCCTCAAGCGCGATCACTTGCGGATTTTCTTTTACCGTGTTCAACCAGTCATCGTAATACGCTTTATCAAAGGAACTCAAAGCGCCCAGTTTTAATTGATCGCCCCCTTGCCCCAACACCGTACACTCAGAATTATAGTGTAATTTCTCTTGACTTTCTTGCGTGTTTGCCGCACTTCCGCTCACCAGCCCCGCGTAACTGGCATTAATGCTTTGTCGGATATCTTGTTTACTCATCCTCGTTTCCTTTGCAATGGTAAAAGTCAACATCGCCTTGCCACCAATCCAAGCGCGTTTAATGTAATGGGTACCATAACGTTCAAAAAAATGCTCGTATTCCCTTCTATTTTGATGATCAAATGGCGTTGGAATATTGATATTGAATACGGTTTGCTCAAAAAAGGCCATCACATCAGGCAGATAAAGCGTCCAAAAAGGAATAAAAGAAGTCCGCATAGCATAAAAAGACTCTTCTTCAGAACGCAATTGTTCAGCTTGCCCTGCGTTAATATCAATACTGAAAACGTTATGACTGGCCGCCACATTCGCATCAATGCTTAAACGTTTATCAAAATGTTCCCATGATTCCTCAATAATAATCTGCCCTATCGCCTGATTAGCCGGCATAGGCGGACTTTCATTGACTTCATAACCGTCTGGCACTGAATAAGTGCGCCCCGTTTCAATGGCGTGAAAAGTGCGCCCCGATAATGCCCTTTTGAAAAGCACTTTTTTTAATTCATAAGCCTGATGAGGCCGCAAACGGATGCCACGGCCAACCACCTCCAATCCGATAATAGGAGGCAGTGTCTCATTGTCAATAGATTGAGTTGTCATTTTTCAGTTATCAGTTATAAGTGATCAGTTATCAGTTATCAATGCCTTGATATCCCCTATTGGAAAAGCCAAGATATTTATCAGACAAGCCATACACACATTTATGTTGTTACTATACTCGGCGCGGGAATAAACTTTCAGGCCAATGTTCGCGGAGCGAACATTGGCCTGAAAAACTTTTGGCAACCCCAGGTTGCCACCTGGGGCTATTCACATTCAACCCCTTCGGGGTTGTGTTTTTTAATCGTTATGCTTGTGGGAAACTTAAAGCTAAATCCCGATTGCATAACATACATAAATCAGATCAGAAAAATATTAAAACGCACAACCCCGAAGGGGTTGAATATGAATAGCCCCAGGTGGCAACCTGGGGTTGCCAAAAAATAAAAGTTAAGTTTATTCCCGCGCCGAGTATA
>Ga0209834_10001932_pt1 | contig 11216 bp, 8 predicted proteins | sample Mar14236cmmetaG_FD_184134 | JGI IMG/M metagenome (GOLD analysis project Ga0209834, IMG submission 184134) | Marine hydrothermal vent microbial communities from Guaymas Basin, Gulf of California to study Microbial Dark Matter (Phase II) - Marker... ...
ATCCTGCCTATTTGCTCTATCACCAAGGCACATTGCAAACGTCGTTGCGAGTGGAGAGATGCGCCGCAGGCGCAGATCGAAGCGCGGCAATCACGCGGCTTTTGGGCAAAAAATAAACTGAGAGACAAAAACGACGTGATTGCCGCGTCACTCGAAGACTCGCTCTTCGCAACGACGTTTTTATTACCTCGACCGCAAAATCATTACAGGTTCGGTGATGATCGGGAGTTGGAGCCTATTATAAAGGGAGGAATATGGGAATCAATCATCGCACGGGCGTATTGACATACGCCCGGGTGTCGGGTGCAGTGACCCGACACCACAATAAGAGGAAACCTACCGCCCCTCAAAATTCGGGATCTTCGACAAGCGGAAGGGCACCGAGTTATGATAGCAATGAAACAGCAAAAATACAGTGCCATTAAATCGGTGATGATTTTGACTGCGCGGAAAAATGTGATGCTGAAACGCGCGCATACGACAAAACAAAACCGAATATTTATAATTCAATGAAAGCGTGCATAGTACAACGAAAATAATCGTCATTTTCGGCAAAATCGACCCAAAATCGTTATTGTTTTTATAGAAAAATTGCCGCGGACAGGAATGTCCGTGCCCGGTTTTCCCAATCTATAAATTTTATTGAATCCGGCGGCTGTTTCCCGTAACTTATCTCAGTATTAACATAAATATGATAAATATTTCGCCGCAGGAGTAACTGTTATGGCACAGCAATATATTTTCACGATGCTCGGGCTGAATAAATACTATGGACAGAAACAGGTTCTGAGCAATATCAATCTCAGTTTTTTCCCCGGTGCCAAGATCGGGATTGTCGGGGAAAACGGCGCCGGCAAATCGACGGTCCTGCGTATCATGGCCGGTCTCGACGAGGAATTCAAAGGCACCGCCGAGCTGATGTCGGGATACAGGGCCGGGATCGTCATGCAGGAACCTTACCTTGACGATAACCTGACTGTCCGGCAGACACTCGAGCAGGCCTTTGCCGACCAGATGGCGATGATGGCCGAATACGAGAAAATTTCCGAGAGCATGGCCGAGCCGATGGATGACGATCAGATGCAGAAAGCTATGGACCGCATGGGGGAACTGCAGGATCAGCTCGATGCCTCCGACGCCTGGAATCTTGACCAGAAACTTGATCGCGCCGGTGATGCACTCTGTCTGCCCGGCGACGATCGTTTTGTGGGCACGCTGTCGGGCGGAGAACGGCGGCGGGTGGCGCTTGGCAAGGCGCTGTTGGAACAGCCCGATTTGCTTCTGCTCGACGAGCCGACCAACCATCTCGATCCCGAGACGGTCGACTGGATGGAAACGCAGTTGAGCGAGTATCCCGGGACGGTTATAATAGTTACGCATGACAGGTATTTTCTCGACAATATAACCAAATGGATACTGGAACTCGACAGCGGGCGGGGGATACCGTATGAGGGCAATTATTCATCCTGGTTGGAGCAGAAACTTGGCCGGCTGGCGGCGCAGGAGAAAAAGGACACGCCCCGCGCGCGGGCGCTGGAACGGGAACTGGCCTGGATCAAGATGAGCAACAAGGATCGGCATGAGTTGTCCCGGTCTCGTCTGTTCGAATACGAGCAGTTGGTGGCGCGGGAGAATGCGGCCGACCGGCAGGAGGGCGATGTTATACAGATAGTCCCCGGCCCGGAGCTGGGCGACAAGGTGATCGAATTCAACTCGGTCTCGAAGCAGTTCGGCGACAATCTGTTGTTCAAGGATCTGTCCTTTATTGTCCCCCGCTCGGCGATTGTCGGACTGGTTGGGCCGAACGGGACCGGGAAGACGACGCTATTCCGCATGATTGTCGGGCAGGAGAAACCTGACGGGGGCGCAATAGATATCGGCTCGTCGGTTCAGACGGCCTATGTCGATCAGGGGCGGGATTCGCTCAAAGGGTCGCAGAGCCTGGTCGAGGAGATAGGCGACGGTTCCGATGAGGTGCCGTTCGGCAAACGGGTGGTCCCGATCCGGCAGTACCTGGCACGGTTCGGTTTCAAGGGGGCCGATCAGCAGAAGGCGGTCGATGAACTCTCGGGCGGTGAGCGCAACAGGGCGCACCTGGCCAAGATTTTGAAAATCGGCGGGAATGTTTTGCTTCTCGACGAACCGACCAATGATCTCGATGTCAACACGCTTCGGATGCTGGAAGAGGCGATTATGAATTTCCGCGGTTGTGTTATGGTTATCAGCCACGACCGCTTTTTCCTCAACCGTATCTGCACCCACCTGCTTGTTTTTGAGGGCGAGGGGAAAGTGCGCTGGTTCGAGGGGAATTACCAGGAATATGAAGCGTGGCGGAGCAAAGAGCCGGGCGGGAAACTGTTCGAAAACCGTCGCAACCGGTATCTTAAACTGGAATAGTGCCGGGCAAATAAAGACGGCGGGGAGAGCAACCCCCGCCGTACCCACAATGAAGACCTCTCTAAATTACTTTATGGCGCATGCCCCGGCGAGAGGCCGTTTATACGGGGCGCATGCTAAATTTAATCCATGCTTTACTTTTCCCTGGCTTCCAGTTTGGCCAGTTCATCAATATTGCGTTTGGCCCATGCCTGTATTTTGGCGACCATCTCCGGATTATCCGAGGTCACCAGCATAACATGGCCTCGCTGGGTCTCGATATGTTCCATTTTTGCCCCGGCCTGTATCAACGTCCCGTGCGCCTGACAACTCCCGCACATCTGCACCTTCTCGCCATCCATCAGCCGTTTGCCGACTTTCATCATCTCTTCACCGGCCGCATGATATGAATCGAGATATTCTTTGTCGACCGTGGTGACATTGATGATGCCGTTAGTAATGTTAAAATGCTCCCAGGTGGTATGGTTCAGGAGCTCCGGGTCATCCATCAGGTGTTTACAAAACTCGCAGTTGACCATGTCGAACCATGGCTTTTCGGGTTCCTCGGCCATGACCGCCGACGCCATGACCAGCACCGCGACCGGAAGCATTAATACAAACAGACTTTTTCTCATATTCCTCTCCTCCTGTATAGTCTGAACGCAGGTGATTTTTGATCAGACGGGTTTTGGCCCGTCCCTGTTCGCAAATAAGATTTAATTATATACGTGGTGCAATTGCAAATCATTAGTATTTAGGAGTATGTGATCTTGTAAAATAAAATCCCGGGCGGGATATTTGTGAGGATCGAGGAAACAGGAAAGATTTGCCCCGGAGAGTATCCTTAATACTGTGGCGGTGACGGCAGTGAGGATTTATTAGATTTCCGCGGCCGGGTCTCTTTGGGGGACCATAATGCCTCGGCCAATAATATCCAGTATCATTTCAATGTCAATCAACTGTTGATCGGCATCTTTGCGGGATATCCATTCAATCTCCAGGCCTTTCAGGGCGGCTACAATCGCGCGGGCCGCTCTTTTGGCATCATTGACCCGGAACAATCTCTCCCGGATGCCTTCCCGAATAATGTCCTCGAGAATAGTGACCTCCTGCTGAAAGAAATCGAATCGGGTATTCTCGAGATAGGGCCAGAGACGATGGGCATCCTCGCGTGTGACCCGGTAAAAATTTGCCAGCTTTTTCATTTTTTGTGTCTTGACCGTGATCAGGGCGCGGATTTTTCCAATTGGAGTGACCTCGTTTTGAACCGCCTCCATCATCATCGAAATCAGCATATTGCCCTCGTGCTCGACAACACTGGTGAAGACTTCTTCTTTGCTGGGAAAATATTTGTACAGGGTTCCTTTAGCCACGTGAGCCTCTCTGGCGATATCCTCCATGGTGGTTTTGCTCAGCCCGTACTGATTAAAGAGCTGCTCGCCCGCCATGAGGATACTGTCTCTTTTCTTGTTGCCTGCTCGTGCCATGCCGCTCACCTTTTCCTTTCGCGATAATCGTTCTCTATTAGTATTCGATTAAACGATTACCGTTGTTTCGTCATATATAAAAGATTATTATCCGCTCAATTTTATAAGGTGATCAAAAGGGTGGTTTCTTGCATTTAAGTTTTTGGATTGCAAGAAGTTTTATCGCAAAAACTGCGCTCTTTTTGTGTAATTAATTTGCTAATTATTTTGGTTATTTGGACTTGGGCAGAATATTTGTCCGGTTTTTCGTCGAATTTTTTTACAATGACGGCAGGATACCGCCTGGTGATCGGCCCGGCGGTATCGATTGTCTTCAAATACTCCAATAATAATGAGTGATCTATCGATCGTTTATCATGACAGCAGGCGGAATGGTCAGGATCTGAGTCGAGTCGTAGATGGCCTTGATCTGTATATCGTCGATATTCCAGCCGCCGAACACGTGCGTGGCATTATTAACCTCCATCGTCCAGCGCAGATAAACAACCGGCTGGAAATCGGCGTATTCAGATATATCGATCTCTGTTTCATTCCACTTGTCGTCCAAAAGCGATCCCGGGTTGTATATCGTCGTCCATTCGCTACCGTCGGTGCTGATAGCGAGATAGCCTATGCCCCAGCCGTCAACACAGAGCCAGCGCCAGAAATTGAGACTGATTTTGAAAAGATTGGTGCAGTCGATCGCTTCCGAGATCAGGTGTGTCGGCGGGAGATAGGGCGGATAGTTGCCGTCCAGATTATACCCGTAGACATTGTCGCCGGTATGTGCAGAGTCAGGATCAACTCCCCAGCCCAAATAACCGCCATAGCCGTTCGGCTGACCGAAAGCCCATTCGCCCTGGCAGGTCCAGCCCGGATCTGTATCGAGTGTCCATTCATGGCGGACAGTCGGCGTGCCGATGGTCAGGATTACCTCGCGCATGGTATTATCGTAGGTATCGCCGAGATTGGTGAAATAGACCCGGCCGTGATGAATACCTTCGCACAGGCCGGCGGCATTGGCGTTTATGGTTACCGTCACTTCGGCAGGTGTATTGGGCGCGAGACTTCCGGAGATATCGCCGTCAAGAGTCAGCCAGTCGATTGAAGGATCAACAGTAACTTCGTAATTGATTGAATTGTCGTACTTATGCGAAAAACTGTAGCTGATATTATCCGGCTCGAACGGGCCTCCGGAAGGCCCTTCGGATTCAAGGCCGCCGGAAGGCAGGACCTTGAGGCCGATATTGACGGCAAAACCTTTGATGCAGAAATTGGCCGAATTATCGTAATCGTAAAGGTCATGCCAGACACCACCGCTTTTGTAGTAACTCTGGCCCGGTTCGGATTTGGAAGGGACCCAGACCCGCTGATCGCTTCCCAGAAGGGTTGGAACATCGTGCGAACAATCATAAGGCAACCCCGGGTAGGAAGTGTAGTAATAAATATAAAAATCATTGCCGCCGGAAATCATGATCGGTGTTGGAAGATCGATGGTATGGTAACCGCGGTGTTCGTAGTGTCCGGAAACCTCGGCCATGAGATCGCTCAATTGTCCATCGGCAAAAGTGTCGTAGATCCTGACGGTAAAGTCGACATCATCATCGGGTGTGCAAATGCTGACCGCCTCGAGACGCTCGTTGGCGGAGGCTGTATAGGCGTTGAAGGCTTCGTACGACGTGACACTGAAATTTGTAATCCATCCGTGATAATCGTGATAATGTACGATATCGTATTTCATCGGTTCGACATTCTGGAAGGATACCGCTCCCAGCTGGTATTCCTGGCAGCAGTACTTGTCATAGTAAGATATATAGAAATAGCCGCTATATCCCCATCCGGATCCCCAGCTATTTTTGCAGAGCCACGCGCCCGGCTCCGGCGCCTGGGTAACCAGATTATCATTCCAGCCGATGATGGCGACGGCATGATTGAGTTCATAAGGGTCATAGGGGGGCTGATAATGAATGTAATTTTGCATGTACGCATCGTCCGACAAAAAGGCGGTTCCGATGGCGCCGTAGTCCATTATTTTCTGCTTGATAGTATCGATATTTCGCAGATCGCTTTCGGCGATGTAAAATTCAACATCGCGGACATAATAATAGTGGTAGTCGTCGCTTCTATAATCGGGGGGAGAGCTGAATGATTGCGCATCGATATCCCGAACGGCGCCGTCACCGCGGCTGATATAAGCATCGGCCATCAGGTAATATCCGCCGTAATGGACCTCGATTCCCTGTCCGGTAGGCGGATCGGCATCGGCATTATAATAATCATTGAAACCGTTCCACCAATCCAGATGATATTCGGCCAGATCAGGCTCACCGGATTCGCCGTTATCGGCCCAGGCGCCGGTCATTAGTAAATTACTCTCGATCGCGGCCATGGTTCCATGCGCCCAGCAGGTTCCCCCACTTTGGCTTTTGATCGAGGTAACATAATTATGACCATCGTAGTAGCGCAGGTCAAAGACGGAGGGGAGAGTGCTTGGATGTTCGGGGCAATTAAGATCAGCCCCGCGATAGAGATAATTAATGATACCGGAAATATCCAGGATGTTAATGGAACCGGATCCGTCAACATCGGCGGCGATAGTGTCCGCCGGTTGCTGACCACCTTTATACAGGTAATTGATTATAAAAACGACGTCGAGAATATTGATACTTCCGCTTCCGTCGGCATCGCCGCATACATATTCTTCCGAAGGCGAGACGGATAGAACCGAATTTGGACCGGAAGCGCCTACTGCAATAAATCCGGCGAGGATAATCAAGATTGATGTCATTAAAAAGAAGTAATATCTCACGATGCTCCTCCTGCTAAATTGATAATCAGACCTTACACGGACAGAATAAATAAAAACCAACCCTCTGGAGATAATCGGCAGACCGGATATATTTTAGATCTCCAGGTATTTGTACAAGAAGAACTTACTTTTATAGTATACAATCCAGACCATATTTTGTCAAGCCATATAAGCCTTGTGAATAAAATATAGTTATATGAATTATAAAGATGACAAAAATTGTTATTTATATTGCTTATAGCCGAGAAATAACTAATCTTGAATGCGCTTACATATTGTTTTTGTAAATCTGATTATTAATATTACGTCAGGTTCGGTTTATGGGATTGGCAATTTCCAAAATACCGGTTATCTTCGGGTTCCGTTTTTGATGAATTTTTATATTATTATTACAGTATAAGATACAAGCAGGGAGAAATTAAAATGTCGAGAAGATTTCTAAAATTAATAATTTGTCTAACCCCAGTCTGGCTGGTCATAAGCGGTTTTTCGCAGGAAAAAGGGGATATGGATGTGGAGTCGATAATCCGCCAGATAGACAAGTTGTATCGCTCCGAAAGCAGTTATTCGGAATTCGAGATGGAGATTGTCACCCCGCACTGGCAGCGGACAATGTCTATGGATGCATGGACAATCGGACTGGACAAGACATTTATCCGCATCAACGAGCCCAAAAAGGATAAGGGTGTGGCGACCCTGCGGATTGAAAACGAGATGTGGAATTATCTTCCCAAGACCAACAAGGTGATGAAAATCCCGCCGTCGATGATGATGAGTTCGTGGATGGGGTCGGATTTTACCAATGATGATCTGGTCAAGGAATTCTCGCTGTATGAAGATTACAAATATGAATTGATTGAAATCGATGAGGGTTATGATAATCGGATATATGTCAATTGCATTCCCCGGGAGGATCTTCCGGTCGTATGGGGAAATATTGTCATTGCCGCTACCAAAGAGAAATATACGCCTATATGGATGAAGTACTATGACGAAGACGGCAAACTGATGCGTGTATGCAATTACAGCGATGTCAGAAATTTCGGCGGCAGGCTTATCCCGGCGGTCATGGAAATGATTCCCCGGACAAAGGAAGGCCACAAAACGGTTATTCGTTATATAAAGCTTGAATTTGATGTCAAGATCGACGAGGACATTTTCTCGCTTCGCAATCTAAGAGCGAATAAATGAGGTCATCATTGTGCTGACTTTAAAAATAGCCTGGCGCAATATATTTCGTCAGAAGCGACGGACGGTGCTGACGGTGCTGACGATGTTTGGCGGGTTCACCTTGTCGGCGCTGTCGATCGGCTGGGCCGACGGGACATACAACCGGATTATCGAGATGTTTACGCGCAATCGTCTCGGGCATGTACAGATCCATGCGGCCGGTTATCTAGATAAACCGTCGCTGTACCGTAAAATAGACGATTTTACAAGAGTCGGTGATATTGTCGAAAACACCGAGGGTGTGATGGCGTGGACGCCGAGATTGTACTCGGCGGGGCTGGCCTCGGTCGGCGAAAAGACGGCGGGGGTTCAGATAATCGGAATCGACCCGGTACGCGAATCGAAGGCGACCCGGTTCGAGAAGAAAATCATAAAGGGCGTGAGTTTTTCAGAAGTGCCGTCGCACGAAGCGATACTCGGCAAGGGGGCGGCCAGAACTCTTCGTGCGGAGCCCGGCGACGAAATCGTGGTTGTTTCGCAGGGGGCCGACGGTTCGATAGCGAATGATTTATATAATATCGTCGGTATTGCCGAAAGCGGCGATGCGGCCATGGATCAGAGCGCGTTCTATCTCAATCTTGCCGATGCTCAGGAACTGCTGGCTCTTGGCGGATCGATTCACGAGATGGTTATAATTGCGGATAAGCTTGATGATGTTCCCGAAGTCACCGAGCGTATTCGTGAGGGACTGAACGATGCTAATCTCGAGATTGCACCGTGGCAGGAATTTGCACGTTCGTTTTACGTGGCCATGGAAGCCGACAAAAAGGGTTCCTGGGTGATGCTTTTTATTGTAATCCTGATCGTGGCTATCGGCGTGCTCAACACGGTGCTGATGACGGTGCTGGAGAGGACTCGCGAATACGGCGTGCTTCGTGCGGTAGGAACGCGCCCGCCGCAGATTTTCAAACTGGTCATAATTGAAGTCTCCCTGATGGCAATCATCAGTATTATAATCGGCCTGATATTAAGTCTAGTCATCAATTACTATTTTTCGGTGCATGGGGTTCCGATGCCGATGTCGTTCACGTATGGAGGGATGGAGTTTACGCATTATTACAGCGAGGTCAATGCACATAGCCTGTATTTACCGGCGATAACGGTCATGTTTTCGGCGTTGTTTATAAGTATATTTCCGGCAATTAAGGCGGCGCGTATCGCTCCAGCCCGGGCACTGCGGTCCCATTAAAGGAGAATACGGTGAGGTTATATCTGAAACTGGCCATAAGAAATCTGTTTCGCAATAAGCGTCGGACTTTTATCGCCGGGAGCGCGATCGGAATCGGTCTGGCGGCGCTGATATTCACCGATGCTCTGATTATCGGTATGGAAGTGAACATGGTAGCTTCGGCGACGGAATCGTATCTCGGCGAAGGGCAGATACATCACCAGGATTTTCGTTCTTCGTATGCTGTCGAGGGAACGATCAACAATCTTCCCGAAGTGATAGAGCGTCTCGAGAAAGAAGAAATAGTCGATAAATTTACGCAGAGAACGATGACATTTGCCATGATCACATCGCCTGCTAATTTGAGTGCGGTATCGATGGTGGGGATAAATCCGGCCACGGAGAGGGATCTTTCACAGATAGATGAAGCGATTATATCGGGAAATTATTTCGAGGGTAATAATCCTCGCGATATTATCATCGGAAGTAAACTGGCGGAGATCCTCGAGGTCGATCTCGGCGCTCGGGTGGTCATGACGGTTGCGCAGGCCAACACCGGCGACCTGTCGCAGGAGATGTTTCGAATCTCCGGAATATATCATTTCAATATCAAGGAAATGGACAGGGCAATGGCATTTGTCAGGCTTCCGAAAGCTCAGGAGATGCTTGGAATCGGGAATGAGGTGCATGAGATCGTGTTGAAATTCAGTGATGGAAGCCACGGCCGGGACAGGAGTCTTCCGTTCTGGGAGGAGTATTCCAACGACGGCAATGAGGCGGTCAGCTGGACGGTAATATTGCCCGAGCTCGATGCCGCTTTTGAGATGTCGCAGTTTGCCACGTATATTGTCGGTTTGATATTATTCGGCGTGGTGGCGCTGGGGATAATCAACACACTGTTCATGTCGCTTCATGAGCGAATGTTCGAATTCGGAGTATTGAGGGCGGTGGGAACGCGGCCGTTTACCATGGCGAGACTGATTTTATTCGAAGCCGGGGCGCTGGCGGCGTTGAGTATTATAATCGGGGCCGTTATCGGGTTTATAGTAACCTATCTAATGACCCAAATCGGCATCGATTATACAGGTATTGAATTTTCGGGGGTGACATACCGGGAGCTTCTATATCCGGTAATGACGGTCAGGCAGTATATTGAGTTTCCGATTGTTGTTTTTCTTTTTACACTTTTAATAGGTCTTTATCCGGCCCTGTATGCGGCCCGGTTGTCTCCGGCCAAGGCGATGCGGCGGAGTTTTTAGGAGGATATGAAAATATCAGGGACAAATAATAAAGATGTAATCGTTACCAAGGCGATCACAAAAATATATGAGGATAATGGTATCCCGGTACCGGCTCTTCGCGGAATCGATTTGACCATCAAAAGCGGTGAATTCACTGCCATAGTCGGGCCGTCGGGTTCCGGCAAGACAACTTTTTTGAATATTATTTCCGGTCTCGATGATCCAACCGAGGGTGAGGTCTGGCTGGCCGGGAAAAAGCTGTCGTCGATGAGCGGTTCCGAGTTATCCGATTTCAGGCGCGATCATATCGGCTTTATATTCCAGGCGTACAACCTGATCCCGGTGCTGACGGTCGAGGAAAATGTCGAGTATATAATGTTGCTACAGGGTGTCGGTAAAGCCGAGCGGCACAGGCGGGTGGAGAAAATACTTGCCGAACTTGGCATCGAGGGGTTCGCGCATCGTCTGCCAACCAAGCTCTCGGGCGGTCAGCAACAGCGGGTGGCGGTGGCTCGGGCGATGGTGGCGCAACCGTCGCTGATACTGGCTGATGAACCGACGGCCAATCTCGATTCTAAAACCGGGGGGGAGCTTCTTGATATGATGCGCGAGCTGAACGAGGAAAGCGGTATCACTTTTGTGTTTTCGACTCATGATGTACAGATCATGGAACGGGCAAGGCGGCTGGTGACACTGAAAGACGGCAGGATCGACAGCGATGATATAAGAAGTTGAATTAGATTATTGAAAAAGCTAAATTGAATTATGCCGTATAGGACCAATGTGTTAAGGTTCATTCTGATTGTATCAATCATAATCTTTATCTCACCGGTGATGCGTGCGGCTGACTGGCTATCCATCAATGGTTATTATAAAAGTTATTTCACGGCTTATGATTATACTGATGTCGATTACTTTTTCTCAGG
>Ga0209834_10001934_pt1 | contig 11209 bp, 7 predicted proteins | sample Mar14236cmmetaG_FD_184134 | JGI IMG/M metagenome (GOLD analysis project Ga0209834, IMG submission 184134) | Marine hydrothermal vent microbial communities from Guaymas Basin, Gulf of California to study Microbial Dark Matter (Phase II) - Marker... ...
GTGCTCCCGAATGGGGTTGCACGTTTGCATACTCAGCGTCAAATAGCTCACAGGCCCGGTCAATAGCCAGTTGCTCCGACTGGTCCACGATCTCGCAACCGCCATAATATCTTTTTCCCGGATATCCTTCGGCATATTTATTTGTCATTACCGAACCCATAGCTTCCAGAACCTGTTCGCTGACAAAATTCTCAGAAGCTATTAATTCTATTCCGTGCATTTGCCTGTCCTTTTCCTGTTTTATCAGGTCAAATATTTTTTGGTCTCTTTCCATGATCGGATTTTTTTCGTTAATAATGTTGATATGAAACAGTACGCAAAAGTAGTGTTTTTTAAGAAGATGAATGTAAAATAAATCGCCTTCGTTTAAGTTATATCTTTAAGTTTGCGTGATTATTTGGGTATGCTATGCTGACGTATAATTCATACATGTTAAAGAACGGCCTGAGAGTGATTGTTCACAGAGACAGGAGTACGCCAATTGTGGCGATGAACATCATTTATAAGGTGGGTTCGCGTGATGAAAATCCTGACCGGACGGGTTTTGCCCACCTCTTTGAACATCTGATGTTTGGAGGGTCTCTTCATATTCCGAAATATGACGAGCCGTTACAAAAAGCCGGCGGGGAAAACAACGCATTCACAAATAATGATTTTACTAACTATTATCTGACAATTCCGAAAAATAATATAGAAACGGCTTTCTGGCTCGAATCCGACAGAATGCTCTCCCTGGCTTTTTCCGAAAAGAGTCTTGATGTGCAGCGTCAGGTAGTGGTGGAAGAGTTTAAACAAAACTACCTCAACCAGCCTTATGGAGATGTGTATTTGTTACTGAAGCCGCTTGCTTACAAGAAGCATCCTTACCAATGGAACACTATTGGAAAGGATATCAGCCATATTGAGCAGGCCACAATGGAAGAGGTACAGGCATTTTATCATAAGTTTTACAATCCGGATAACGCTATTTTGACTGTTGCAGGTGACGTTGATCCGGAAGAGATCTTCAAACTGTCGGAAAAGTGGTTTGGCCCTATTCCCCCGGGAAAAGAAATAAAAAGAAATTATCCGCAGGAACCACATCAGGATGAGGTACGGGAACTTGTGGTTGACAGGAATGTGCCGCAAAATGCTGTCTATATGGCCTGGCATATGGCAAGCCGAACCGAAGACAATTTTTACAGGACAGATTTGATCTCAGATGTGCTCTCGAATGGCAATTCTTCAAGGATGTACCAAAATCTTGTCAAAAAATCCAAAATGTTCTCTGAAATAAGCGCTTTCGTCACGGGCGACATTGACCGGGGTTTATTCATCGTAACGGGAAAATTATTGAACGGTGCCACAGTGGGAGATGCTGAGAACCTGATTTTTTCAGAGTTGCATAATATTTGTCAGCAACCCGTTTCCAAGGAAGAATTGAAAAAAATAAACAACAAGATTGAAGCTAATTTGTTGTTCGGCAGGATGTCAGTTCTGAATAAAGCAATGAGTCTGGGTTACTATGAGATGCTGGGAAATGCACATATGCTCGATGAGGAGGTTGCAAAATACCGTGCGGTTACCCTGAAAGATATTCAAAATACGGCAAAGGAGATTTTTATTGAATCGAAACCCAGTAAACTTTTTTACAAGGCTAAAAGTAACTAATCATTGAACAAGCAAATGACAATCGACAGAAACATTACACCATCCCACGGACAACCGGTAGATCTGGTTCTTGAAGAACCGGAAAAGAGAACTTTGGATAATGGTCTGGATGTATATTTGATACATGCAGGTAACGAAAATGTTGTTCGTCTGGATGTTATTATTGAGGCCGGTTCTGTATACCAGTCGAAAAGATTAACTGCTTCGAGTGTTGGAAAATTGTTAAAGGAAGGGACGAAACAATACAGTTCCTCAAAAATAGCCGGAATGATTGATTTCTACGGCGCTTACCTCGATGTGTCTGTCACAAAAGATTCGGCAATTATTACATTGTATGTGCTTACAAAATATTTAGAACAGTTAATTCCTATCATCGGTAAAATACTGACAGAAGCCGATTTCCCGCAGGAAGAGCTGAATATTCACATTGACAGGCAACGACAGGAGTTTTTGATCAACAGCGAAAAGGTCAGGTATAAAGCCATGCTCGAATTTAACAAGCTTATATTTGGCAAGGGGTCTTCCTATGGCCAGGTACTGGAAATAACAGACTTTGATCTGCTGAACAGAGACGACCTTTTTTCTTTTTACAACAGACATTATCACCCTGAGAATGCCTATTTATTGGTAAGTGGGAAAATGCCCGGTGATATCTTATCACTATTAAACAAATATGTGGGCGTAATCTGGAAACAAAACCCAGTGTCAGACAAAGAAATACCAGTTACCGGAATAATTGATAATAAAGAGAGATATATTGAAAAGCCGAACGCCATGCAATCGGCCATCAGGGTAGGACGACCGATGATCAACCGTCTCCATCCCGATTACAACAGTTTTTTACTGTTAAATACTGTTCTGGGAGGTTATTTCGGCTCTCGGCTGATGTCAAATTTGCGAGAAGACAAAGGTTATACATACGGTGTCAGTTCCTTTATTACCAATTACAAACATGCCGGTTATTTTTCAGTATCTACAGAAGTGAACGTGCAACATACAGATGCTGCATTAACAGAGATATACAAAGAAATGGAACGGCTCAGGAATACAAAAATTGACGAAGACGAATTAATACGGGTGAAAAATTATATTTACGGTACTTATTTGCGCACATTCGATGGTCCGTTTGCTTTGGCTGAACGCTTTAAAGGGGCCAGGGAAATAGGTGAAGGATTTGCCTATTACAAGAAAAGCCTGAATGAAATGCTGCAAATTACTTCAGATAAGTTGCTTGAAGCTGCCAATAAATATCTTCATCCGGATGATATGATTACTTTAGTGGTTGGAAAAACAAACAATACTAACAAATAAGTGAGTAGATGAGGATAACCTTAAGCGGACTTTTATTGTTATTTTCATCCTGGATACTTTCAGGACAACCGGTTATCACCTGCCTGGATGTGCGCGACAGCGGAGATGTTGAAATTAACTGGCTGCCTTACAATGGTAGCGGTTTTGAGGAGTATAAGATATTTCATTCATCCGATAATCTGACGTATACCGAAATATTTTCCACAACAAATGAATATATAACCAATTATATTCACACAGGCGCGTCTGCCGATGTATCCTCGCAGTATTATCAGTTAAAGGTGTATTTTTCCGGTGATTCATTGTCATCTCTTGTGCAGCAAACTATTTTTCTGTTTCTCGACTCTTCACAGCCCGATGTGGCAAAACTCAGTTGGAATCCGCCAAATGGCCTGCAAGGAAATAAGTATAAAATATGGAGGAAATACACACACGGAAACTGGACGGAAATTGTTGCGGAGCATAGCGGAACCTTTTATAATGAGGTTATTGCCGATGGCATATGTGCTACGTACATTGAATACGAAGTGGAGTTGATTACACCTTACAATTGCACCTATGGCTCTAATTACAAAGGGGGTTTTTTCACTGAGGCCAATTATCCCGACAACCCGGTGTTCGATTCGGTGAGTATCAATTATTTTAACGACACACCACACATTGTTTTAGGTTGGCACGCATCACAAAGCGAAGATGTGGCCGCATATATTATTTACCGTAAGATTGGAAGTGCATTTATGGACGTTGATACGGTTTATGGCATCAACAACACGTTTTATGTCGACACTACGGTGGCGGCATGTGATACTGTTTACTCATACGCCATTGCCTCAATGGATAGTTGCGGCAACAAAAGCCCCGGCACCTTTTCCAGCCCTAAGAGCAACATTCGTTTGATTGATGTTGCATACAATCCGTGTAAACTCGAAGCGGTAATTACCTTTGAGCCGTTTGTTGATTTAGAGGGTGATTCAATACATTTTGATTTGATAGGTAATTCCAGTCTGGGAAATGAAAACACGAATGTAATGTATACTCAATCAGTTATATATAAGCCGGAAATAAATAAGGACCTGCAATACATTACTGTTGTGGACGAAGACTTAAGAGTTGGCAGGCTCTATTCATACTTTATAAGGGAAACCGTTTACAAAAACGGTACCTATTACACAACGTCCTCCTGCATTAAAACAATCTATGCCTATAATTACGATAAGCCTTCGTATACTTATTTTGCCAATGCCGATGTGTTGCCAAACAACCAAATTGATTTAACGATAGATTACGATACAGCTGTTAAAAACTCATCACTGGCAATCTGGCGAAGTGAACCGGGTGAGAACGATCTTTATTATCTGAAAACTATTCATGTAAATACACTGACAGAAAGGCCTGTAAGATTGACGGACACAAGTGCTGACGGATCCAAAGGGTTTTATAAATATAAGGTTAAAGTCATGGACAGCTGTGGACATAAATGGATTGAGTCGAATGAACTAAAAACAATCCATTTGGGAGTCAATATTTTGGATAAAAACCACAATCTTCTACGATGGAATCTTTTTAAAGGATGGGGCTCAGGAGTTGCCCAATATTATATTTACCGTATGGAAAATAATGTAGAACCACTCGCTCCGATAGATTCCGTTTGGCGGAATAGAACTGAATACACCGATGATATTTCTGCTATTGCAGGTTCTGTTGAAAGTCTGGTATATTGGGTTCTGGCTGTCGAACGCAAAGTAAATGATTACGGGTTTAAAGAAAAAAGCAACTCAAACCGCGCAACCGTAACTCCCGAATCAGATGTTTATTTTCCTAATGCATTTAAGCCCGGCGGAACAGAATCTTTGTTCAAACCTGTGTTTCGTTTTCTGGGAGGGACAAATTATCTGTTTCAGATTTACAACAGATGGGGGCAACTTATTTTTGAAACAACTGATAAACTGGCTGGTTGGGACGGGACATATAAGGGTGCCTATGTGCAGCAGGGAGTGTACATTTATAAATTTCAGTACAGGGATGTATTTGGTAATTCTGTAAACAGGCAGGGGACGGTAACGGTTATTTATTAAAGGTTGTTAAATAACCCGGTTCCCGATGCAGAATGCGCTGCAGATATTGATTAATTTGGTACTTTTGCGCAATTTTAAAACTTTCTGAACATGTCTTTCGATAAAGAAAAATTTAAGGGGGAAGGCCTTACATACGATGACGTACTTCTGGTTCCGCAACATTCAAATGTTTTACCCAGAGAAACAGATCTTACAACTAAATTTTCGCGAAACATCTCATTAAAGGTCCCCATTGTTTCGGCGGCTATGGATACGGTTACCGAGTCGAAAATGGCGATTGCCATGGCTCAGGAAGGCGGAATTGGTGTCATGCACAAGAACATGACCATTGAACGGCAGGCCACGGAAACAAGGAAAGTGAAGAGGGCTGAAAACGGTATGATCATCGACCCTATTACACTCCGGGTTGAAGCTACTGTTCAGGATGCGTTGAATATAATGAAAGAATACAGTATCGGCGGTATTCCGGTGGTGGATGATACGAATAAATTAGTCGGTATTGTGACCAATCGCGATTTACGGTTTGAGCGCAATCATGGCAAAAAAGTGCAGTCTGCCATGACAAAAGAAAATCTGATCACGACAAGAGAATTTACTGATTTTGAGAAAGCTGCTGATATTTTGCAGGAACACAGAATCGAGAAACTACCGGTTGTTGATGAAAATTATAAACTGGTAGGCTTAATTACCTACAAAGACATATTAAAAATTGCCACACACCCAAACAGCTGTAAAGATGAAAAAGGGCGACTTCGTGTGGCTGCTGCTGTGGGCATCGCTTCAGACACATTGAAAAGAGTTGAAGCGCTTGTTAATGAGGATGTGGATGCCATTGTAATTGACACAGCCCATGGCCATTCGCAAGGTGTTCTTGATATGGCTAAACTGATCAAGTCGAAATTCCCTGATGTGGATCTTATTGTGGGAAATATTGCTACAGCCGATGCAGCCATGGATTTGCTGGCAGCTGGTGTTGATGCACTGAAAGTGGGCATCGGTCCCGGTTCTATCTGTACTACACGTATTATCGCCGGAGTAGGTGTTCCTCAGCTCTCAGCTGTTTACGAGGTAGCGCAGGCTGTTAAAGGATCAGGGATACCGGTAATTGCCGACGGTGGAATTCGTTATACAGGTGATATAGTCAAGGCTATTGCGGCTGGCGCTGATACGATTATGGCAGGGTCGTTGTTTGCCGGTGTTGACGAATCACCCGGAGAAACAATTATTTACGACGGCAGAAAGTTTAAAACCTATCGGGGAATGGGATCGGTGGAAGCGATGAAAGATGGATCCAAAGACCGTTATTTCCAGGATGCCGAAGACGATCTGAAGAAACTTGTACCTGAAGGAATTGTGGGCAGAGTACCTTACAAAGGTTCTTTAAATGAGGTTATTGTTCAGATGGTAGGCGGATTGCGTTCGGGTATGGGCTATACGGGTGCAAAAACCATAGCCGAACTGCAGAAAGCACAGTTTATTAAAATTACAGCTGCCGGAGTGGTGGAAAATCATCCGCACGACATTACCATTACGCGTGAAGCACCCAACTATAGTAGAAAGAATTAACATGATAAATTTTAATCGAATGAAAAATATGAAGACAGTATTTAGTTTGGTAACATCGGTATTATTGAGCAGCAGTATGCTTTTTGCTCAATTTTCATTTGACGACAAAACCCTGATGACCATTGGTGATGAGAAAGTCTCCGTCGGGGAATTTATGAAGGTGTATAACAAAAACAATACACAAACGGCTTACGAGAACAGTTCCATCGAAGAGTACCTGGATCTGTTCATAAATTTTAAACTGAAAGTAAAGCAGGCTGAAGATCTCAAAATGGATACTTCCGCAGCTTTTCAAAGAGAATTGAATAGCTACCGCGAACAGCTGGCCAAGCCTTATTTTGTCGACGAAACCGTCAACGAGGCACTGCTGAAAGAAGCATATGAAAGGATGCAGAAAGATTTGCGTGCCAGTCATATACTTGTTATTGTTGATGAAGATGCCCCCGCTGAGGATACCCTAAAGGCGTACAATAAAATTACAGAGATAAGAGAAGAAATTGTCAACGGCCTTGATTTTGCTGAGGCAGCTGTCACCTATTCAGAAGACCCGTCAGCAAAAGACCGCGAAGAGATACCCGGAAAACAATCATTCATGCCCGGGAACAAAGGTGATATTGGTTATTTTACGGTGTTCAATATGGTTTACCCGTTTGAAACAGCAGCCTACAATACACCTGTTGATAGTATTTCGCCACCGGTGCGCACCAAATATGGTTATCATTTATTGAAGGTAACCGATAAGCAGGATGCTATGGGTGTTGTGCAGGTAGCACATATATTTGTTGCTCTACGTCCTGATGCGAGTACAGATGACTCGGCCCGAAAAGCGGAAAAAATTAACAACATAGCCCAAAAAATTAAGGAAGGGATGACATTTGAAGATGCAGTGAGGAAGTACTCCGAAGACAGAGGGTCAATTGCCAACAGCGGAAAGCTTTCTAAGTTCACCTGCAACAGGGTTGTGCCCGAGTTTGTTGAAGTGATCAATACACTCGATATTGACGAGATTTCGGAGCCCGTAAAAACAAGGTACGGATATCATATTGTAAAACTGATCAGCCGCGATACGCCCGGTACGTTTGAAGAAGAAGCTCCGCATTTGAAGGAGAGAATAGCTAAAGACCTGCGGGCCAGAAAAAGTGAAGAGGCCGTGATCAGTAAAATAAAAACGGAAAACGGTTTCAAAGTTTATGAACAGGTTAAAGATGAAGTCTTTCAGCTGATCGACACTTCAGTTTTTAAAGCTGCTTTTGTTGCCGACAGCCTGAAAATGATGGCCGGCACAGTAATGAAAATTGGCAAGGAAAAATATACACAGTACGATTTTGCCAGATATGTAGAAAAAAATCAATCCAGACGGGAAGACGGAAATCTGAAAGCATACCTTAACAAACAATTCAAAGGTTTTGTTGACGAAATGTGCCTGGCGTATGAAGATAAGAACCTCGAGAATAATTATCCTGAATTCAGAGACCTGATGCAGGAATATCATGACGGTATATTGTTATTCAACCTCACCGATAAGGAAGTGTGGTCGAAAGCAGTTATCGATACCGTGGGACTTGAGAAGTTTTTTGATGATCGAAGAGATCAGTATATGTGGGAAGAACGGGTGGACGCAACTGTCTACGAGATCAGGGATCGTGATTTGGCCGGTAAAGTGAAAGAGATCATCATGAAATATGATAGTGACGGAGATATTGCGCTGGCATTAGAACAAGATTCTATTAAAAAACTGGTAAATATCAAACCCGGTTTTTATGAAAAGGGCGATAATGAATATGTTGACCAGACAGGTTGGGAAACGGGTCTGTCAGATCAGATAAATTCAGATGTTGAAAACCTGGTAGTGTTTGTTAAAGTGCGCAAAATATTGGATCCTGAACCAAAAAAACTTGATGAGGCAAGGGGGCTTGCCACAGCCGACTACCAGACATACCTCGAAAAACAATGGATTGAAGAGTTACGGAAAAAATATCCTGTGACGGTCAACGATAAGGTGCTCCAGAAACTGCTCACTAAACAACTAAATAAATAAGGAATTGTCGAAGAAACTCATTTTATTTGCTGTATTCGGGCTTATTTTACTGAACGCCTGCACCTATCCTCTGTTCAAAAAAGAGGAAACTGTGCTTGCCAGGGTGGGTGATGAATATCTTTACGAGGAGGAACTGAAAGACCTGATTCCGGAAGGGACTTCGCCGAAAGACAGTATAATCCTGGTGCGAAATTTTGTAAACAACTGGGTAAAGACAACCTTGATGGTGCATCAGGCAGAAAAAAACCTGACCGGAAGGCAGCTGAATTTTGACCAGCAACTCAGAGATTATAAAAACTCACTCATTACTTTCAAATACGAGAGCGAGTGGATAAAGCAAAATCTTGATACGGTGGTATCCGAAGAAGAGATAGAAACTTATTACAAAGACCACTTATCTAATTTTGAGCTAAAAGAAAACATAGTCAAAGTGCTGTATGTTGTTCTTGACAAAGATGCGGAACAGGATCTGAATATCAATGCTGTGTTCAATTTACCTGATTCGCTGATGCTCGATTCACTTGAGGTTTTGTGCGAGCAGTATGCCAACTTATATTATCTCGACACATCCAACTGGGTCAGGTTCAGCAAGCTGCAGAAACGCATCCCTGTCGAAACATATAACCAGGAGTTGTTCCTGAAAGAAAATAAATTTGTGCGGTTAAGCAAAGAGGAAGAAGTGTATCTTGTGAAGTTTTTCGATTACAAGATCAAAGATGATATTTCGCCGCTCGAATTAGAATACGATGATATACGAAACATTATCATCAATAAAAGAAAAATGGAACTGATAAAGAAAATGCGGAATGATATTTATCAGAATGCATTGACAAATAAGGAATTTGAAATTTACTATAATGAATAACCTACTTATAATGGAAAGACCTGGAGAGAGACGTGACGGATTTGTCCGGATTGCGCTGATCCTGGCGTTTGTAATTTCGTGGTCTTCCACAATAATGGCCCAGCAGGATAATGAATATATTATTGATGAGGTGGTGGCTGTTGTGGGTAAGAACATTGTGCTCGAATCGGATATCGAAACGCAATATTTAACCTACAGGATGCAGGGAGGGATCAGTGGAAATGCATCAGACCTGAGGTGTGCCATACTGGAAGATATTCTCTATCAGAAGCTGATGATCTCACAAGCGGAAGTAGACAGTATTGAGATTAGTGATGCCCAGGTGGACGCCGAACTCGACAGAAGACTGGGTGTTTTTATCAACCAGTTCGGTTCGCAGGATAAACTGGAAGAATATTACAACAAAACATTATATGAGATTAAACAGGAGCTTTACGAAATCGTAAAAGATCAGCTGATTACCCAGCAGGTTCAGAGCGGTATTGTACAAAATGTAACGGTAACACCTTCCGAGATCAGATCGTTTTACCGGTCGATACCAACGGACAGCATCCCATTGATCAAAACAGAATATGTGATTGCCGAGATTGTCAAAGAGCCTCCTGTAAATGTGGAAGAGAAGATCAGGGTGAAAGAACAATTGCTCGATCTGAGACGAAGAATATTGAAAGGCGAAAGTTTCTCGACAATGGCCATATTGTACTCACAGGATCCCGGTTCGGCAAAAAAGGGCGGCGAACTTGGTTTTTACGGAAGAGGCCAGTTGTATCCTCAGTTTGAAGCGGTTGCCTACAAACTTAATGAGGGAGAAATATCTAACATAGTGGAAACTGAAGCCGGTTACCACATCATTCAGATGATAGAACGTAAAGGTGATTACATCAACGTGCGGCACATATTGCTTACACCGAAAGTTTCACCCGAAGATTTAATGGAAGCACGTAACGAACTGGATAGTGTTGCCCGTTTAATAAGAGCAGACTCAATAACTTTCGAAGAAGCTGTAGTCAGGTTTTCCGATGCAGATAATAAAAACAGCGGAGGGCTGCTGATCAACCCATATACCGGAGGCACATCTTTTGAAGCGGAACAACTGGATGCCCAGGTGTCGTTTACGATCGAGAAAATGGAAGTGGATGAAATATCCAACCCCGTACCGATGAAGACAGAAGATCAGAAAGATGCTTACCGGCTTTTAAAACTTGTAAAGAGGACGGCCCCGCACAGAGCTAATCTGAAAGATGATTATTCAAAAATCCAGGATTGGGCTATGCAGGACAAGCAGAAGAGAATTGTTGATGAATGGATCAATAATAAAGCGGCAAAAACATATATCAGGATTGTCGACCGCTATAAAAAATGTGAATTTGCCAACGACTGGCACGCAAGATAAATGTAGGACGGTAACGGAAAATAAGCAATAGATGAACTATAAATCAGATGTTGAAGCAGTGGATGCTTTTGTTGAAAAATACAAAAGCTTAAAAGAGGAAATCGGAAAGATAATTGTCGGACAGGACGAAACCATAAAAAACACCCTGATATCTATTTTCAGTCAGGGGCATGTGTTGCTGGTTGGCGTCCCCGGTCTGGCAAAAACATTGCTTATCAACACTATCGGGCAGGCGCTTGGTTTGTCATTCAACAGGATCCAGTTTACACCCGACCTGATGCCTTCCGATATCATAGGTACGGAAATATTGG
>Ga0209834_10001937_pt1 | contig 11197 bp, 11 predicted proteins | sample Mar14236cmmetaG_FD_184134 | JGI IMG/M metagenome (GOLD analysis project Ga0209834, IMG submission 184134) | Marine hydrothermal vent microbial communities from Guaymas Basin, Gulf of California to study Microbial Dark Matter (Phase II) - Marker... ...
CCGGAGCGAACCAGTCAAGGTTCCTAGTGAACGGGTACGTAAGGTTCAGGGCCCCCAGGAGTATCAGGCCCCACGGGAACAGCGCATCAATGCCCCCACCCGAGATGGCGTGGCGTTTCAGGGCCAGGCTGAAGTATATAATGGCCCCACCATAGGCAAGTAACGGGAAGATGGACTCAAGGGTAAAGTTGCCCTCAAAGGCGTTGATGGCCAGGAGGAAGAGCCACAAATACGAAGCGACCATGAATACTGAGAGGTACAGGACGTGTTTTAACTTGCTCGTCCCGTATTTTAAATGAACCGCACCCCAAATAAGTAAAATTGCGATGAACAGGTTGGGAATTGCAGAGATGACCCTGTAAAGGTCAGCGCTTATTTCAATACCGAGGGACCCTAAGATGTAGCTCTCGGCATCGAAGGCGTTAATGAAAAACGCGACACTCAAAAGCACCCAGCTTTTTTCTTGGGTTTTATATGCTCGGTAGGCTAAGGCAAAAAACAGTACCCACCTAGAAATTAAGTTAACGGAAGAGACAAGACTCTCCCAACTCATCTCTCCATCACCAGCTTCTCCTGCCTCACCACCACGAGGCTGTTGCTCGGGATGTTCTTATCCACAACAACCCCCGGCCCGACGAAGGAGTTACTGCCTATCTTCCTGCCCGGGTAGATGGTCACGTTTATGCCCACCTTGACGTTGTGGCCTATTATCGCCCCGAGCTTTCTCCTTCCAGAGTCCTCGAGTTTGCCCTTCACTTCAACTTTCACGTTGCCTTTGTCGTGCCTGAGGTTTGCGGTGATGGTTCCGGCGCCGAGGTTGGTGTTCTCGCCGATTATTGAGTCTCCGACGTAGTTGAGGTGGGGAGCGTTGCTGTGGTCCATAATTATGGAGTTCTTGACTTCGACGGCGTTGCCCACGTGGCAGTTGTCACCTATACTCGTGTGCGGCCTTATGAAGCAGTTGGGGCCGATTCTGGAGTTCCGTCCTATCTTAACAGGCCCCACGATGTAGGCCCCGCCCCGGACGACCGTGCCCTCCCCAATCTCAACCGGCGGGACTATCGTGGCGCCCTCCTCGACTATACCCCGTATTTCGTGCCTCAGCCTGTTCTTCAGGAGGTATTCATTGAGCTCGAGGAGGTTCCAGGGCCTGCCCACGTCGTTCCAGTAACCTGAGTAAACAGCGTACGTCACCTTTCTTCCGGCCTCTATCATTAGGTTCAGCGTGTCCGTTATCTCGTACTCGCCGCGCTTGCTCACCGGGGTCTTCTCGATGAACTCAAAGACCTCGGGCTTGAAGATGTAAACTCCGAGGTTGGCGTAGCCGGAGACCTTTCCGGGCTTTTCCAGCACGGCCCTGACGAGGCTTCCGTCCACGTCTATCTTTCCGAAGTGACTCAAATCCTCGAACTCTTTAACCAGCACCGCTGCGTCTGCCTTTTCCTTTCTGAACGCCTGAATGAGCTCCTTTACACCCTCAATCTCAAAGTAGATGTCGCCGTTGGCGACTATGAACTCCTCGTCCCCTACGTGAGTTTTAGCGGACTCTATGGCCTTGGCGGTCCCGTCTCCGGGCAGCTGCTCAACGTAAGTTATCGGCTTACCGTTGAACTCGTCGCCCAGGGCCTTGATCAGCTTTTCCTTCTGATATCTAACTATCAGGATGAACTCATCCACAAAAGGATCGAGGTTCTCAAGGACGTATTCGATTATAGACCTGTTGGCGACCTTGAGTATAACCTTTGGCCTGTCATCCGTCAGCGGCCGGAGCCTTTCACCCTTTCCCGCTGCAAGAACAACTGCCTTCACATAACCACCCCCATTAGATATACTGCGATCGCGATTAGACCGAAGGAGACCAGGAACCCCTTTCTGCCCACCGTGTCGGCTAGTTTAAGGAGGAGCTTCATCGTTACAAAGCTCACCACGAACGCCCCCACGAACGCGGCGAAGAGCAGCCCAACGGGGAGCTCCGGGCCGCTCTCCTCCATGAAGGCGAGCTTTAGTATCAGGTACGCCGGCGCCGCCAGGAAGCTCAGCTCAAGGGCCCGCTTTACGTCCATCCCCGTGCTCACAAGGCCAAGGAGCACAAGGCCGCTCCTTGACAGTCCGCCGATTAGAGAGGCACCCTGGGCCAGCCCTGATATCACCGCATCCACCAGGGTGGCTTCGTCCTTTTCCTTCCTGATACTGCTTTCGGCCCCTTCGAGGGGTGCCCGAAAGTGCGTACCAGCTAGAAGGCCGATCATAATCATCCCAAGGCCAACGAGGGCGTTTATCAGGTCCGAGGTGGCTGGACCTACCGCGTCGGAAACTCTCTTCATGATTGGATACCCTACCAGCAGGGTGAAAACGGAGGTGTAGATAAAGTACATCGTGTCCGAATCAGGACGTCTTTTAATTGCGTTGCGGGAGCCGAGTGCTATCCGCTCCCTGAAATAGAAGAGGACGGCAAACGTTACACCCAGATACGATGGGACAAAATAAGCCTGGTACGATGGGGCAATGGCCTCTAGAATGGTGGTGAGGGAGTGGCCTTCCGGCCCGACCGGCAACCAGGAGCCGAGCGCGATTATCATTCCAGAGATTAACGACACAACGTAGTCTATAGGCGATACCATAGCAATCACAGAAGAATTTAAATGGTGCAAAACATAAACTTTTCGAGTGATTCGAATGAAACTGACCGTAGTCTATGAGAACCACGCAGGGTTCGTGAAGGGCCTTCTGGGCGCACATGGATTCTCTGCCTTTGTGGAACACAGGGGCAGGAAAGTACTCATCGACACTGGGGCCGACGGGGACGTGCTCCTCCGCAACATGGAGGCCTTGGGAATCGAGCCCAATTCATTGGACTATCTCTTTATAACCCACGGGCACTACGACCACACGGGCGGTATGAAGGCGCTCCTTGAAGCCCGGTCGAAGCCGTTAAAGGTAATCGCCCACCCCAGAATCTTCCAGAGAAGGATTGCGCTGAAGCCAAGAAAACGTGAGATAGGAATCCCGTTCATGAGGGAGGAGCTTGAGGGGCTTGGGGCGGAGTTCGTCCTGAAAGAAGAACCCTTCGAGTTCGCACCGGGACTGTGGAGCTCTGGAGAAATAGAACGGCGCACGTGGGACAGGGCCGTTGGGTATATTGAAGAAAACGGCCGCATTACCAGAGACATTGTTCCCGATGATATCGCCCTGATCGTAGACCTTGGGAACTCTACGGCGGTGGTCACCGGCTGCGGCCACTCAGGAGTCCTGAACATAGTTTGGCATGCGGAGGACGTCCTTGGAAAGCCTGTCCGCGCGCTGATTGGAGGCTTCCACCTGGGGTTTGCGAAAAAAGAGATTCTAAAAGATGTCATCGAGAGAATCGACGCCGAAAGGCTCTACTCCGGCCACTGCACGGGACCGGACGCGTATGCGTTTCTGAAAGCAGGGCTGGGCGAGAGGATTGAGCCCCTCCACGTCGGCAGAGTCATCGAGCTTTAGCGAACCTTTAAATACCCCGTGGAAAAGTTAAGCACCGCGAGAGAAAAGAGAACTGAGAGGTGAGAGTTATGAAGAACCCCTTTGAAAAGATGCCAACCGTCCTTACCGCTGACGAGATTATCGATAAGGCCTTCAGGAGGGCGGAGAAAGCCGCCTCGGCATTCACCCCTAAGGGCAACCGCGTAATGAAAGCCCGGCAGAGGGAGGAGCTTAGGATTAGGACAATCTCCAACGTCATCCGCGACAACCTGAAGAAACTCCTGGACAGGACGCCCGGAGTCTCGGAGCTTCCCCCGTTCTACAGGGAGCTGGTCGATACGCTCGTTGACCGCGACCAGTTCCACCGCTCGCTGGCCCACGTCAACTGGGCCATAAAGACCATCAGAAACCTCGAACAGCGCTACGTCGAAAAGATACGGTACTCCAGAGACCCGGACGAGATAGCCAGACTGAGGAGGCAGTACTACGCCCGCGTTGCCGACGTCATCAACGACATCGCCGACGACCTCGAATACCTCAATCAGGCGAGGAACGTGCTGAAGGACCTCCCGGTTGTTGACCTTGAGCTCCCGACCGTCGTCATAGCAGGGCACCCCAACGTTGGCAAGAGCACGCTGCTCAGGGCCCTGACCAACGCGAAGCCAGAGGTTGCGAGCTACCCGTTCACGACGAAGGGCATAAACGTCGGCCAGTTCGAGGAGCACTACCTCAAGTACCAGGTCATCGACACCCCGGGACTGCTCGACAGGCCGCTCAGCGAGAGGAACGAGGTGGAGAGGCAGGCAATCCTCGCCCTCAAGCACCTCGGGAAGGTCATCGTCTACATCTTTGATCCCAGCGAGTACTGCGGCTTCCCGATTGAGGAGCAGATGCACCTTTTCGAGGAGATTTACAAGGAGTTCGGGGAGTTCCCGTTCATTGTCGTCCTCAACAAGGTGGACATCGCCGATGAGGAAAAGATCAAGCAGGTCGAGGAGTTCGTTAGGGACAGGGGTCTTAAACTGCTGAGGATTTCAGCGCTCAACGGTGAGGGCCTGGAGGAGCTGAAGGAGCGCGTTATAGAACTCGTTAAGCCCATGGTCGAAGAGCAGGCAAAGCGCATAATGGAAAAGGAGCTGAGGAAGTTCAGGGAAGAGGAACTCTAACCCTTTTCTTCCATCCCCTCAACCCTGACGCCACAGTACGGGCAGAATTGAAGGTGAATGGGCTTCAGAGCCCCGCAGTTCTTACACTTTTCCTTAAGCTCCGCCCCGCAGTTGGGGCAATGTAGATAGTCGTCCTTTACGGGGAAGCCGCAGTTGTAGCATTTGTTCTGGGCAATCCTCCGCTTATAGACCCTTTCGGGCTTGAAGTACTCCTTTCTCAGGTAGTAGAGGGCTAAGAGTGTGGCAAGCGCTCCGAAGAGGCTTATACCTATGAGCTGAACCGTGCTCCATATCGCTGAGAGGAGCAGGTAGATAAGCAGCAGCGAAGAATATGCTATGAGGGAAGACGTGTAGATGTTTTTGTACCTCCGAAGGAGCAAAAGCGACGCTATGAAAATCGGGATGGCAAAGGAAAGCTTCAGCATGAGGACCTTGAGCCTGTAGGCATTGTAAGCATTGCTGTATTCCTCGTTTGCCTTCTCCATGAGTTCCTGAATCTGTGAGTTAATATCCTCCAGCTTTTCGTGGGTCTGCTCATAGGCGGTTTTCGCCCCAAGGTACTGGAAATATGCCTTCTCATAGGCCTCTTTCGCCCTCAGGTATTCTGCCTTTAGCTCCTCAGTCGCGTTCCCACTCTCAAGTGCGACCCTGTATTCCTCCCGTTTGAAGAGGTAGAGCCTCTCTGCCTCTGTCAAATTGCTTTCAGTCTCCTTGTACACCTCAAAGAGCCCTCTCTCAAGCTCCATTAAGCGGCTCTGGTTTTCGAGGAGGACATTTATCCCGTATTTTTCTTGGTAATATTGATAGTCCGGCCTCTGGGGAACGTTCTCAAGCTCTCTCAGAAAGTTTATGCTCGCCAGAAGGAGGAACACAACAAACAAACTCGCAAGTATTTTTTCAATGCGTGAATATTCCATTAGTTACACCAAATAACAATAGGACTTACAAGTATAAAAGGGCTTCCAGAAAACTCCGAAAATTCAGGGAAAAGAAAGAATTCAGGCGTTCTCCTCCTTGAGGAGAACAGCGTTTACAACTCCGTCCTGGCCCGGCCTGCTGGTAACGAGGGCCTTGCCAGCCTCGGTCTCGATGATGGCACCCTTAGTGATGATGTCTCTCCTGACGTACTGCCTGTTGGCCGGGTTCTCAAGAACCCTGAGAATCTTGACCTTCTTACCCTTGCCGCCGTCGAAGACGTTGGCGTAGGGGGCCTCGATGAGCCTGACCTTCCTGTTTCCACCGTAGGTCCTGATTATCTTCTTCTTCTCCTTGCCCTCGCTAACCCTAGTGAAAGCGGGCTCCCTTCCGAGCTCCCTCTTCCTCTTCTTCCTAGCGAAGATAATCCTTCCACCTGAAGGCTTCTTGAGTGACCTTCCCTGCCAGATAGCCATTCTTCTCACCTCATGAGATTGATATTCACCGTTTACAACCTATCGCCACTTTCGGAGGTTCGTTTATAAGCTTTTCTGGCTCCCACTCAAAAAATTTAAAAGACCTTTCCTCATTACTCTAGCAGGTGGTGGTATGGGAGCCACAGACGCGTTTGTAAAAACATTTTCGATAGTCCTGGCCAACAAGAGGCTCTACCTCATCATTCTGGCAATGACGCTCATCATGACCCCTCTGGCGGTTTACCTGATGCCAAGCAACTTTGATTACACATACAATCAGACCTCCACCCAGGAGGGCAACGTTATAGTCGAGGAGTACGGGACGCCGCTAACGGAAGAAGACATTGACACGATTATTGGGGCCCTAAAGGGCCTTGTGATTTACCTCCCAATAGCCGTCGTCATAAGCTCAATTGTTCAGTACGGAATAACGAAGGGCATTCTCGCGTACCTCAACGGTGAGGCCTACAGCCTCGGTGAACTGCTCGTGGACGGACTAAAACATTTCCCAGGAGTGCTGGTGATAAACCTAATCTACGGCCTCATAATGCTTGTGTTCATAGGCATCGCAGCCGTCCCAATAGTGCTGGGTGCAATGTTCCTCCCGGCCGGAGCCGTGCTCATCTTGCTCGGTGTGGTTCTGTTGTTCCTGGTATTGGCCTTCACCGCGGGGCTCTCCTCCATAGTGATCCCAATCTACGCGGACAGGGGCAATATAGGGGCCGCATTCGAGGCTTTCAGCCTGGCCTTCCGGAACATCGCATCAACCATTGGATTCGGCGCCCTGCTGATCCTCGCGGCCATGGGCATCGCAATCATAGCGGGCATCCCGGCCACAATAATCCAGCTCACTCTCCCGGAGAACACAGCCCCATACGTTTCAGCCTTCGTAGAGGCCCCCTTCGACGCCCTGCTGTACCTCTTCCTCTGGGCTGGTGGAGTTGCCTTTTACAGGGAGCTTCAGAAGATGGAAGAACTGAAAAAAGTTGACGAAGAGCTCATGGAGCTTGGGATTGAGATTTAACCCCCGTATTTCCTCTCTTTTGCGGCCTTAACGAGCCCGCGGAACACTGGCGCGGGGTTCATCGGCCGTGACTTGAACTCTGGGTGGAACTGGGTCGCTATGAAGTAGTGCCTGTCCGGAAGCTCAAGTATCTCCATCCTTCTTCCGTCGTCCCCGGCAATGCCGCTGAAGACCAGTCCCGCCTTCTCGAACTCCTCTATGTAGTCCGGGTTGACCTCCCAGCGGTGCCTGTGGCGCTCGTAGACTATCTCCCTGCCGTAGAGCTCCCTCGCGAGGGTGTTGGGCTTTATGTGGACTGGATAAGCACCAAGGCGCATCGTCCCTCCGAGCCTGTCGAGGTCGCGCTGCTCCGGCATGAGGTCAACGACAGGATAGGGAGTCTGCGGGTCTATCTCCGTCGAGTGAGCTCCCTCAAGACCGAGGACGTTCCTGGCGAACTCAACAACGGTGAGCTGGAAGCCGAAGCATATTCCGAGGAAGGGAATGTCGTTCTCCCTCGCGTACCTTACAGCCATTATCTTGCCCTCTGTACCCCTCGCTCCAAAGCCGCCGGGGACTATTATTCCATCGACCCCCTCCAAAAGCTCGACACCGTGCTTTTCAAGATCCTCTGCCTCTACCCAGCGTATCCTGACCTTGACGCCGTTGGCAACGCTGGAGTGCTTCAGGGCCTCTTTGATGCTCAGGTAGGAGTCCGAGAGCTTGACGTACTTTCCGACGACGGCTATCTCAACCGTGTCGGTGAGGGGCTTGTACTTCTCGACCATCTCGCGCCAGGCATCGAGGTCCGGCTCCCTCTCGGGCAGACCGAGCCGCTTTGTGATGTACCTGGCCAGGCCCTCCTTCTCGAGCATCAGCGGTACCTCGTAGGTGTCCTCAACATCGTAGGCGCTGATTACAGCCTCCTCGGGGACGTTGGTGAAGAGGCTTATCTTCATTCTCGCACTCTCTTCCAGGGGCTCCTCTGAGCGGGCCACTATTGCATCGGGCTGGATTCCGAGCGAGCGGAGCTCCTTGACGCTGTGCTGGGTCGGCTTGGTCTTCTGCTCGCCGACTACGCGGAGCTTCGGCACGTAGGTCACATGCACGAAGGCAACGTTTTCCCTTCCTTCCTCAAGCTGCATCTGTCTGGCCGCTTCAAGGAAGGGCATGCTCTCGATGTCACCGACGGTTCCGCCTATCTCCACGACAACGACATCGTAGTCCCTCGCTAGGGTCCTAATGCGTCCCTTTATCTCGTTGGTAATGTGGGGTATGACCTGGACGGTGGCTCCGAGGTACTCGCCCTTTCTCTCCTTCTCGATGACCGCAGAATAGACCTTTCCTGTGGTTATGTTGTGGTCAAAGCTCAGGCTCGTGTCTAGGAAGCGCTCGTAGTTGCCGAGGTCGAGGTCAACCTCACCGCCGTCGTCGAGGACGAAAACTTCCCCGTGCTGGTAGGGGTTCATTGTCCCGGCGTCGTAGTTGAGGTAGGGGTCGATCTTGATGTTCGTCGTCCTGAAGCCGCGCGCCTTCATGAGCATTCCGAGGGAAGCGCTGGTTATACCCTTCCCGAGACCGCTAACAACACCACCGGTTACGAATATGAACTTTGCCATGGCAAAACCTCCACCGGTTATGTCGTTGGTTGATTAGTGAGTGCTTAAAAGCTTTGTTGGTTGAGAGAAGGGGAAGCTTAAAAGGTTCAATGTCATACTATCCACAGGTGCAACAATGGAACCCATCCACCTAGATGTGTCTTCAACACTCAGGGATAGAAGGTTCCTAGCCCTCCTGGCAATAGCACTCCTGGTGACTTACGTACTGCCGTTCCCTTTTGTCAGTAGCTCCATTCAGGACTATTCACGGCTCAAAGATGTAACGGAAAGAATGGCCAAAGAAAACGACGCCATAGTGTGCCACAACGTCCTCAACACTGACCCGGACTTTTTCAGCTCACACGGGATGGAGTGCGATGAGAAGTACTACAGGCCGAACGAGTCCACTGTAACCGTAGATGGCTTAAGAGTTTATGAAGACACGTACCTCGAGTACCTTAAGGCGAGGGAAGCCCTGAAACGCGACCTGCCCCCACTCGTACTCTTCGTGATATTCGTCTTTCTGGCCACGCTAGGCTTTGGGTATGCCATGATAGATCTTGCCGTGGGTCTCTCCACTGGAAATGAGAAGGGACTTAAAGACTCTCTAATCTCAGGCCTCCGTGCGGTACCTGCCCTCGCCATTTCTGCATTTCTGGTTTTCGTCGTACTGCTATTGATCCTGATACTCCTAGCGATTCCAATAGCACTTTTAGGTCTTTTGGGCACCATTCTGGCAGGGTTGGTGGCATCTCCTGCCCTCGCTCTTGTTGTTCCGGCGTATTATTTCACAAAGAACGTGTGGACCGTTGGGGAAATCTGGCACGTAGTTAAAAACAACACCGATGGATACTTCGCCCTTGGGATCACCCTCGTGGTGGTTGATGGATTGGCGACTCTCCAGTACAACCTGGGCCTTGGAATATGGCTGCTTCCTCTCCTGGTTATACTAGGGGCAGTATGGTATCTGCTAAACAGCCTGGGGGCACTCAAAGTTTACCTTGATGCCAAGCGGGAAGAAGATAGAAACAACGGAGAGAAAGAAGAATGATCAACCGTCAAGCTCCACGCCGTCCCCTTCGTCATCCTCCGTAAGGGCCCTTATCTCATAGAGCTTGAGGGGAACCTTCTTCAGGGCCTTTCCGACCACGGCCTTGGCTATTCTCTCCGCGTGCTCGATGGTCTGGGCGTTGTACACCTTAATCGTCAGGTACATCCCCACAAGACCGACCGAGCCAATGACGAAGGCGCTCTCAAAGTGGGCCCCACAGACCGGGCACTGGGAGTAGCCGATTTCAACCCTCACAAAATCGAGTTTCTCCTTGTTGAGCGCCTTGGCGACCTTGGAAACCGCAACGTTTATCGCGTCCTCACTGGTCTCGACGTCCCTCACGATTATAGGTGCTTCCAAAACAACGACGTAGTCCCCCATGGATCTCACCTCAGCCAAAGGCAAAAAGTCTGTCATCCTCTCCCCTGAAAACGCCAAGCCTCACTCCGGCGTCGATAAACCCGTGGGCGTAGTTGAGCGCGGCAAAGGCCGTCACGTAGTCGCCCCTCTCATAGTAGTACCTGGCGTCGTTGAAATAGCTCCTGGCCATCGTCAGAAAATCATCCGCGACGCTCCTCAGAAGGCTCTTTTCATGGACGGCTATTTCAAGGGTCTTTAGAGCCTCTTCGGTGATTCTAAAGTACTTCTGGAGCTTTTCTTCGGTTATCTCCCGCCCCACCGGTCTCGCCTCACGTTGGGTTAGGACGCTGTCTTATAAACCTTATCGTCCCGTCAGACACCAAGAGCATGGGGCTGAGAAAACAAACAGACTTCTCAGGGCAAAGTTTGATCAAGTTAGCGGGTTTAACTCTAAACCAGCAAACTGTATGGGTTCATTCCAATCTTGGAATGCCTTGTAAGGGTGAAATCCTGTAAAAATGGCGATTGGAAGACTAAACCCATTTGAAAAACAAGCACGTTAGAATTGCACGCACTCTTTCCGTCAACGCTGAAGCTTTTGGAAAGCTTCACCAAAAGTTCGTAGCTCTCCTTGGGAGGTCATAACACAAGGATTTTCTTTTAGAATGCTCCGGTTCCCAAAGAGAACACGTTTTAGAAAAAGCCTTTGCCAGAGGGTTTACTCTCCTTTTGACGCCCTCAGGGCGTCGGTTTAAACTTAAACCCACTGCTGGAGGTGATTTGAACGGTTCTCACTTTTAGGGTAAGCCATCTAACGAGAAAATCCTTGGATTGCAGCTTTTTCAAAAAAAGAGCTACGAACCTTGGTCAAACTCAACGGGACTGTCGTCCCGTGCGTTGAAGCAGAGCTTCAACGTCGCGCAGGCGAACAAACTTTTGGAAAAAGTTTGACCAAAAAGGTTCCCTTTCTTACTAACGGGCAAAAACCAGTCGTGCACTAACAGATTTGGCAGTTCTCAAGCGAGTTTACTCCCAAGCAAGCACTTCCAAGCAGTTTCAAACTTATTTTGGCGTCCTTCGGACGCCTTCTCACAGTGAAACACTCTCCAGAGAGCAGGTTAAACAAAAACTCACTTAGAAATCTGCAACTTTAAAAAAGCACTTAA
>Ga0209834_10001938_pt1 | contig 11184 bp, 9 predicted proteins | sample Mar14236cmmetaG_FD_184134 | JGI IMG/M metagenome (GOLD analysis project Ga0209834, IMG submission 184134) | Marine hydrothermal vent microbial communities from Guaymas Basin, Gulf of California to study Microbial Dark Matter (Phase II) - Marker... ...
CCGAAGATTACCCCGGATCGAGAAATACACGATAGATTACTCACCGTCGTCCGTCGGCTCATCCGAGATGCCCTTTATCGTGTATTTCTTCATCCGAGGCTTCGGCCCGAGCTCGGGCCGAGGGCTCAGCCGAACGGTAGTCTTTTCGCCGGCCCAAAGTCTGGGTGGTCTCCCTCTCGAGTGTTGTTGCCTTGTTAGTGTCCCCATAATGACATCGAATCTCAGGATTTAACGAACTCATCGTCGCTGATTCGGTAAATCCCTCCCGATTCGTTGTCATATTCCACAGACTCCCACTCAACAACACTCTACGGGGAGACTACCTGAGGGTAAGTGCGGGAACTTATTCTTTTATGAACTCTAAGTATACCACATTTTCCCGCTAACGCGCCAGTGCTCTGTCGAGGTTGTTGTGATGAAACCAAGAAGACCATCACGAACTGTCATTTATGAAAATCGTTACGCCCCCGTCACCAGCCGGCGGCTGAGTTCGTTGTGATGGGCTATTGTCCGCTCCAGGTCGAAGCCCACGATCTCACCCTTCCACACCCGCACACGCCCGTTGATAACCGCCAGGTCCACGCGACGTGGCGCACAGAAAACGAGCGCGGCCAGTGGGTCGTGCTGTGCACCGGCGTAGTCCAGCGCGTCCAACTGCCAGGCGACGAAGTCTGCTGCCATGCCCACTGCCAGGCGGCCCAAGTCGTCACGGCCCAGTACGGCTGCCCCGCCACGGGTGGCAATCTCCAGCGACTCCTCGGCGCTCATCGCCGTCGCCCCCTTCTTCACCCGCTGCAAGAGCATCGCCTGCCGCGCCTCGGCCAGTATATGTGAAGAGTCGTTGCTGGCGCTGCCGTCCACCGCCAGGCTGACCCGCACTCCGGCATCGCGCATCTCACGGATGGGCGCGATCCCCGATCCCAGGCGCATGTTCGAGCCGGGACAATGCGACATGCCCGTGCCCGTCTCGGCCATCAGGCGAATCTCGTCCTCGTTCAGATGGACAGTGTGCGCGAACCACACGTCCGGCCCCACCCAGTCCAGTTGCTGCATCAGCGCCAGCGGGCGCACGCCGAATTTCTCCACGCAGAAACGCTCTTCGTCCAGCGTCTCCGCCAGGTGAGTGTGCAGGGTCAGTCCATGCGCGCGGGCCCAGACAGCGGACTGGTGCATCAGTTCCGGTGTCACCGAGAAGGGCGAACACGGGGCGATTACGATGCGGCACATAGCGTAGGGGTCGGGGTCGTGGTAGGCGGCGACTACGCGCTCGCAATCGCGCAGAATCGCGTCCTCATCCTCGACCACGCTATCCGGCGGAAGGCCGCCCTTGCTCCGCCCCAGTGACATGCTACCCCGACTGGGATGGAAGCGGATGCCCAACTCCTGCGCGGCGCGAATCTCGTCGTCGAGACGGGCGTCGTTGGGGTAGATGTACAGATGGTCGCTGGTCGTGGTACAGCCGGAAAGCAGCAGCTCGGCCAGGCCCACCAGTGCGCTCACGTACACTGCCTCGCTGGTCAGCCCGGCCCAGATGGGGTACAGTGTGCGCAGCCAGTCGAAGAGCTCCACATTCTGCGCGGCGGGCACGGCGCGGGTCAGGGTTTGATACAGATGATGATGGGTGTTGATCAGCCCCGGCAGGACGACCATGCCCCGCGCATCAATCACGACGTCGGCCTCGGCGGGCAGTTCCGCCATCGGCCCCACCTGGGTAATCACGTTGTCCCGCACGTACAGCCCGCCATCGGGGATGCGGCGGTGCTCGTCGTCCATTGTGACCAGCAATCGCGAGTGTTTCAGCAGTAAAGTTGACATCTTATCCTCCAAATCTGCAAGTCAGCAAATCTGCACGTCGGCAAGTCTGCAAACGCTGTCCTGCTGATTTCGCTCAGGGCGAGTTCTTCGGTCGCTCAGAATGACACCTCGGCCAACTGTGGTTGTAGTATTAATCTGTAGCCATGAACTCATCCAGGCCGCCCTCGGCGACGAAGGCAGTGAAGGCTGCCATCGTGGGGAAAACTCGTGCCGAGAGGAATTTGACCACCCAGTTCTCGGCCAGGGGCGAGATGGTGAGCACCGGCACGCCGGCTTGATAGGCCTGCCATATCTCGATGGCCGTGCCCATGCTCGCTTCTGGCACGTAAGCGACCAATAAGTCGGCCTCGGCGGCGAGGGCAGCCATGTTGAGAAGAGTGCGTCGTCCCTCGTCGGGGTCGTATCCCACGCTAGTGGGGTGCAAAGCGAAAGGGTCCACGATCTCAACCGATGGGTAGCGAGCGAGTATCGTTTCAGCGATAATTTGCCGGTAGTTCTGCTCGCAGATGCCCTTGCCCTCGCGTGAGCCCTGCATGATGCCAGCGATGAAAATCTGCATGTCCGTGTGCCTCCTGCTACTGAGTTCGTTTCTGTGAAAATGGGATGAGATGAGCACGTGCTTCGTGTTGCGTTTTACGCCATACACCAGATGGTGGTCATTGAATAGGGGGCGTACCCCCGTTCAAGGGCGGCTGTGCCCTCCTTGACTGTGTCGGGGTTACAAGTATAATAGAGACATCAATCTATTGCAAGTCATCGTTGCACCATATCATCGCCGCCCACGTTACAGTACATAGCCGTTTGTGGGAGGGAAATATGAACGACTGGTTGTGGCCGACCGGGCTTCCGGCCGTGTGCCGGGGGCGGGTCGGCTTTATGTTTGCTGTTAAAGCGATGTGATGAACAATGGGGGAAGTACAGCCCCCTTTTGGGCCAGTCCTCAGATACCGGAGGCTACCCAGTGGAATTCCTGCCCGGATAGAGGTGGAGAGATGGAGCAACGACCCACGACGATAGGACGCTACACCATCGAAGAGATGCTGGGCCGTGGGCGATGGGGCATCGTCTACCGCGCCTACGATCCTGAACTTAATCGCTTTGTTGCCCTGAAATACATTCCCCTGGCCGACGAGGGCCAGCGCAGACGCTTCCGTCGGGAGGCCCAGACTGCTGCCAACTTGAGTCATCCCCACATCGTGCCCATTTACGATGCTTCCCAAACAGACGACGCGGCGTACATTATCATGGAACTGCTCAGCGGTGGAACGCTGCGCCGACACCTGACTGCCCCCCTCGCCTGGCAAAAAGGCGTGTCCCTTCTGCTGCCCCTGTGCGACGCCCTGGCTTACGCCCACCAGCAGGGAGTCGTTCACCGGGACGTCAAACCGGAGAACATCCTGTTTTCGGGTAGCGGCGCGATCAAGCTGGCTGACTTTGGCCTGGCCTACGTGATTGGCGCATCCCGCCTCACAAGGGGCAGCGGGATGACGGGCACGCCCTGCTACGCCGCGCCGGAGCAGATTCGGGGGGAGTTGGTGGACGGACGGGCCGACATCTTTTCACTGGCAACCGTGCTGTACGAGGTGTTGAGTGGCCAACCCCTTTTCAAGGGTGACGACTACCAGGTGATCTACCAAATCACTAGTGACGAACCGGCGGTTCTGTCGCCGTTGCAGGAGACCGTGTCGCCATCCCTTCTCGAAGACCTGGACCGGGCGCTGGTCAAAGACCCCGCCGAGCGCTATACGGCCGACGAATTCGGCGCTGCCCTGCGCCGCTGCCTGAGTCAGAGTGCGGTGGGCATGGATGAGGCACCATTTCCATCGGGCTTGCCATCTGTTGTGACCATCCAACCGGAATGGCAGGCGCCTATCCGGCTGGAGTGGCCGGCCGACGTGCCTCACGCATCCGAGGAAGATGAATTGCTTTGCCGGCTCTACCAGCTTGCTCCGGGTGCAGCGGATCGCTCCATCGGGCAGATCATCGTCAGGGAGGAACTGCCCGGCGGATTTGGTGGAGCACGGGTGCTGGTCGTCATTCCGGTGGAGCAAGACGGCGCGCATCAGGCAGCGCGCGTGGTCAAGATGGGGCCGCGGGTCATGCTCGAAGCCGAACGCGATAACTATGATAGCTTTGTGCGGGAACACTTGCCCACGGCGGTGGCCAGCCGGAAGCGGTTCGCTGTCCAGGAGACGATGGCAGCCATCGAGTACGTCTTTGTGGGTGGCGGGCTGTTGGAACCGGTGTGCGATCTGATCACCTACTACCAAAAGCACCCCGCCCGCGAAGTCGCTGAGACGCTGCGTGCCCTGCTGCACGATCACCTGGGCCAGTACTGGTATCGCCAGGGCAGTCTGCTGGAAGAGCACACCGCTGTGGAATATGGCCCTCACCTGCCGGCGCACGTCAGCCTGGAGTTGCGCCCGGAGTCTGACGACCGGCTGTGGATAGAAGGCGAGCCGATGCTCCAGAGCGCGGAGGACTATCGCCTGCTCGAAGCGAATGTTCTTCTGCGCGACCGGATGCCAGCCACGCCGGGTGAAGGGGTTCAGATCCAGGGGCTTGAGGTAGTGCGGATCAAACCCTGGGCCGCGACGCTGGCGCACAGACGAGAAAGTCAGGTGCGAGTCCGGGTGGAGTACGAGCGAGGGAGCGGCGTCGCGCAGCAATTGCGCACCGGTCAGCACGTGGCCGTCCGCGGACAAGCGATCGCCACCCGCCACGGCCTGCTGGAAGCCGTAGTCCGGGCGGCCTTTGACGATTGCAGCGAGGCGCAAGTCTCCCCCGACGACGACCAGGTTCTCGCTGGCCTGGGGCGCGGCCCTCATTCCAACCCATTGAAGCATTATCCCGCCTTGCTTAACGAGATGCTGGAGGGAAGCCGCTCTGTCATCCACGGCGATTTGCACCTGCGCAATGTGTTGGTAGATCGGGATGGCCGGCCCTGGCTGATTGACTTTGGCCGGGTGCGCGAGGGGCACACGTTGTTCGACTTTATCAAGCTGGAGACCTACATCCGGCTGGACGTGTTGAGCGCGGCATCTGGCTTTACACTGGCCGAGTACGCGCAGTTTGAGGAGGCCCTGGCCGATGCCACTTACTACGGTCTCTGGGCAGCCAGGTTGCCGGCCAGCCGCGAGTTGCTGAAAGCTTTCCGCGTGATCTGGGCCATTCGCTGCTTGGCCGGTCACTTCCACCCGCAGGAGACCCTGGCAGAGACGTATTTTCGATGTCTGCTACTCTACAACCTGGCGGTGCTCAAATATGCCCGCGAGGCAATCCTCAGTTCCCCCCGTAATAACCAGGGGGAAGTGGATGAAGAACAGGCCCGTCAATTGCGGGCTGCCCGGCTCTGTTTCGTCGCGGCTGCTGTCCAGGGACACTGGATTGAGAACCCGCCTCCACCCCGGCTGCGACTGCGAGGTGTGCTGGAGCAGCGGCGGGAGGCACTGGCCGAACGCCTGGCCGGGCTTGCCAAACCAGCCGTTTATCTGTTCATCGCGGTCTTTGTGGTGATCTTACTGGGGTTGGGATACAGTGTGTGGCGCTCCTGGCGGGTGACGAGGCGGGCGCAGGCTGAGAGCCTGAACAGCCAGTGCGCCGTCTACATGCAGCAAGGCGACCCTCAAATCGCCGAGGACCTTTGCCAGCAAGCTATCCAGGCTGACCCGAGATACCCGGTGGCGCATCACAATCTGGGCATGGCCTACTACGTCCAGGGCGACTTGGATCAGGCGGCAGCGCAATTCCAGGAGGCGATAGCGCTGGATCCCTCCTATGCCAGCCCTCACTACGCGCTGGGCCGCGTCTACGATGATCTGGATCGGGTCGAGGAGTCGCTGAACGAGTTTTGGCGTGCCGTCGAGCTGGACCCCGGCATGAGCGAGGCCTACAGCGAGATCGGCTACATCCTGAATCGCCAGGAGCGGTATACCCAGGCTGTGACCGTCCTGCAAGCGGGGCTTGAGAAAGGGCGAGAGCCCAATCCACCCTACCTGCTCAAGAATCTCGGCCAGGCGTACCTGAGCCTGGGTGACCCGGCGCAGGCCGTAAGACATCTGGAGATCGCCATTACCCGCCTCAGTCGTGACGACGCGCTCTACGTTGAGACGCATCGCCTGCTGGCCGAAGCCTACGAAAAGAAGGGCGATCTGGACAAGGCTTTGCAGGAGTGGCAGGGGCCTCTCCAGGACGAGCCCGACGCTCCGGAGAACATTCGACGGCTGTCGGTGCGTGAGGCGTGAAGCGTGTTCCGTGTTGCGTGGTGCGTGACGCGAAACACGGAACACGCTTCACGCAACACGCAGCACGAGTTTATGGAGGTAACAATGTGCAGACGAGTGACTGGCATCCTGTTGGCGACCCTGCTGTTTCTGTCCGGTTGCCGCATTCCGGCTGGGACGACCTCTGTGGCAGTCCCGACCTCAACACCCACGCAGCCGCTGCCCGCCGTTACGCCTGCCGCCGTGTTGACCCGCGTTCAGGGGGAGGTGCGCCTGCAGCAGGTCATCACCGGCCAACTCGTCTCGGCCTCGTTCGGCGACTACCTGTGGCGGGGCGACGTCATCGTGGCCGGGCAAGACGCCCAGGCCGAAGCGGTGTGCAGCGACGGCGAGTCTCTCCGAGTAGAGCACGACCAGAGCGTGACCGTCACCTGCGGCGAGACACCCGACCCGGTTTACCAGCGCGTAATCGTACGCGTCCACGGCGAGCAGATTGAGGCGCTGCCAGCGACTCGGCCCATCCCACCGGAGGGTGGCAACCTGCCGGTCGTCCTCAGCCCGCGCAACACCCGGCTCGTCGAGAGGCGACCGGCGATCCGTTGGCAGGCTGTGCAAGGGGCCGAGGACTATGAGGTAGTCGTGTCTGGCCCGCAGGGTGAACTGTGGCGGGCCACGACCCAGGAAACAGAGCTACCTTACCCCGATGCACAGCCGGCGTTGGAGGCCGGGGCCAGTTGCCTGATCCAGGTCACAGCCCGGACGGGACCGACTGGGCAACCCCGGCCTTCCGAAACGGTGCTGGTGACCGTGCTTTCGGCGGCTGAGGCAGACCAGGTGCGCCAGTTCGAAACTCAGATCGAGGCGCTCGGCCTGTCGGTGGAGTCGGCTCGTTTCTTCCTGGCTACCTACTACGCCGACTTAGAGCTATACGACGCGGCCATTACCGAGCTTGTCTCGTTGGCCGAGGAAATCCCCTCGCCACTGGCCCACCGGCTGTTGGGCGATGTGTATCTGGCCATCGGGCTGGATGGCCAGGCGGCCCAGAGTTACCAGGAGGCACTCAGGCTGGCGCAGGAGCAGGGCAACCGGCTGGTTCAGGCGGAGGCCGAGGTGGGGTTGGGGCAGGTAGAGTTCGCCAGGAAGATCTTTGAACTTGCGTTGAGCCATTTCCGGGCGGCGCTGATGCTGTACCAGGAATTGGGGCTGGAGGACAATGCCGAGGCGGTGGCGAAACTCGTGGCCGATACAGAGACGCGGCTTCCCACCCCGACTCCATAGGGCGGCGAAGCCGCAACCTAACTGCGTGAGACGCGAAACGTAAAACGTGAGGATTTACGGCGCCATAATTCTCGAGGATAACGCAAATGTTGCCGGGTAACTATCTTGACAATGTTAGATTCCCAGCAACACTACAACGAATGGGGAAAGGAACGAATTTTCTGCCGCCTTTCGCAATGACAGCGGCCAACTTTGCCATAAACTCGCTCGAAGTAGTGTGCTCCGATTCGTTTTTTTCTAAATTCGCTGTAGTGTTGCACCAAATGTAACATTGTCAAGCTATGTGGAGGACTCCAATGGTGGACGGTTTAGATCGTTACACCCTCACTTACCGCGTCGCTGAGGCGCGTCAGGTGATGGGTTGGATCAAGGCCGGGCAATCTGGCTGTCTCATTGGCCTTCGTGGAGCCGGCAAGTCCAACTTCTTACGTTTCCTGCTCCGACAAGACGTCCGGCGGCATTACCTGGGGCAGGACTGGGCCGACTTTGCCTTTGTCCTCATTGACCTGTTGGCTTTGACTGAACGAACCGAATGGGCGGTCTACGAATTGATGCTGGATCGCCTGTTGGGAGTGGAGGAAGAAATCGTCGAAGAGATGGCGTCGCTTCATCGGGAGGTTGCGCACTCCAGGGATTCGCTCATGGCCCAGCGGGCCATCGAGCGCTGCGTGGATGTCCTTTGCCAACGGCCGGGGCAACGTATTATTCTGCTCTTTGACGAGTTCGACGCCGTATTTCAGACCCTTGATCCTTCTCTGTTTCGTTGCCTGCGGGCCATCCGCGACGCGCACAAAGGGCAAGTCTCTTACATCATCGTCGTAGCCGATGACCTGGCTTGCCTAAGAGATGATCTGGCCGAGGTGGATCACTTCCACCGGCTGGTGAGCCGCAACGTCTGTGATCTGGGGCCTTACAGCGAAGCGGATACCCGGCAGATGATACGTTACCTGGCTGCGCAGCGGTCCGTCGAGTTAAGTGAGGGAGACATGGCGCGGCTGATCGAGCTCAGCGGTGGACACGCGGGCCTGCTCAAGGCCACCCTGAGCCTGCTGTGGGACGCGCACCAGGACGGCGGCATAGCGAAAATAGTCCCCGCTTTCAAAGATGAGCCGGCAGTGAGGGCCGAGTGCCGGAAAGTGTGGGATAGCCTGTCGCAGGGTGAGCAGGCCGCTTTGTGCGCTCTGGCAGGCGAGGCGCAGGCTGACCCGCATACGCTCCATCGCTTGAAGCGCAGGGGTCTGGTACGAGAAGACCAATCCATCTTCTCCTCCTTGTTCGCCGATTTTATCCGGCAGCAGGTGCCTCCTCCAATGAAAGGTGTGATCATCAGCCGTTCCCCTCGCAAGGTGCAGATTGGCGGACGGCGTGTCGAGACACTGACCGAATTGGAATTCGAAATGCTGTGCTACCTCTACGAGCATCGCGGTCGAGTATGCACAAAAGATGAACTGATCGCGAATGTCTATCGCCAACGCTATGACAGAATGACAGGTGGCGTGAGCGACGAGGCGCTCCAGACGTTGATCGCCCGCCTGCGGGCCAAGATCGAGCCGGATCGCCGGCGACCCCGCTACGTCGTCACCGTCCGTGGGGAGGGGTACAGGTTTGTCGAGGGAAACACAACAACGAATGGAGAAACCAACGAATAAGTGGTCAATTGGCGTGTGAATTCGTTCCTTTCCAAATTCGCTGTTGTGTTCTAACTGTTGGAAAAGCTGTCAGGTTCTGTCAGGTATGTAAGGTAGAAACGCGGTATACTGGAGACGAAAGTGGCCGCTTTTGGCAGAGAGATGCGATACAGTGGCAGAAGGCGGGGTGATAGTGGCAGCCTTTAACGGTGACTTGCGACAGTTCCAACAGATCCTCACCAGGGCGCTGAGAAGCAAGGGGAATCTCCTCACCTTGGCCAGGTGTGCTGGGCAATTGAATCTGAGCGCGGTTGAGCAGCGAGCACGTGAACTGGTCGCCGAGGAAAGTGTCGTCACTGACATTGACCGCGGACGGGCCCTGTGGGACCTGCTCAAGGAGGCCATTGATCGCCTTCGCCCGGCCGACTCCGAGCCGGAACCCACTCCCGCCTGGCGGCTGTACGCTATTGCCGAGGGTGTCTACGTCCAGGGCAAGCCGGCCAAAGAGATGGCCGCCGAGCTGGGCATCAGCCCGCGCACTTTTCATCGGGAGCGCCGGGCCGCAGTGGAGGCTCTGGCGACCGTGATGTGGCAGATTGAGAGCCAGATGCATCCCACGGACGCGACGAGTTGAAGGGGGGAAAAGGAGCCAAAAAATGAGTCAAAAAGCAAAGTACCAAAGGTCACTACAACAGATGATCGGTCTGGCGTTAGCCGTGTTACTTTCGGTAGCGTGTGGTCTACTGCAAGCCTCACCCACGCCTATCCCGCCGACACTCACGCCTACACCCATACCGCCAACGGCCACACACACGCCTGTTCCGCCAACGTCCACACCGGTCCCGCCGACAGCTACGCCAACACCAATCCCACCCACAGCCACTCCAACCTCGACCGCGACTCCCATCCCGACGCCCAGGCCAACACCGCCTTCTGCCGATATGTCGGTGCAGTTTAGCCAACCTGTCATCCTGACGGACAGTCAAGTTAGGGCGACAGTGACCGATGTGAGCAATGTCGGAGACAGCATAGGTTCGAGTGTTATGAGCTTCAGGCCGATAGCTATTAAGCCCGAGTTTCAAGATGACTATTATCTGCTGCGCTTGAAGATCTTGGCAGAGAACCTGACAGATGACAAATTCGGTTTCGGCGCTGGCTCTATGGCTGTGCGTGACGGAGATGGAGATATGCTCGAGATTGCTGGTGGGTGCGTAGGAGAATCCGTGTGTGGCCCTGGCGTGGGTGTTGTTGTGCCGGCCGGTGACACTGGAAATGTATATGTTCTATTCGTTGCACCCAACGATCTGGAACGGTTCACGGTTTATCTCTTGGGCCCTCAGCCTTCGGCCAAAGACTAACGCTACGCGGGGTGGGGTAGTAGACGGCGCAAAAGCCTGAGTGTAAGTGAAGCGAAAGGAAAAAGCCAATGAGTAACCACAAGATATCAAGACTGCTCCTACTCAGCCTGGTGATCGCTTGTCTAATCAGTGCCTGCGGTGGGCCATTCACGATCAAGCACGAAAAGTTTGCGGCTGATGACGCTTGCGATGCAGAGGGAACGATTGAATTGCGGATGGAAGGCGGCAAGCTGCGATCTGTCACCGGCTCCGATTTCCAGGTCTTTATGAGGAAAAGCGGGTTTCCTTCTGCCTGGTGTCATGGCGTAAGACACGTGTGGAAAGGCAAGGCCACCTACGAGGGTTATACCTTTGAGAGCAGCCCGGACGATCCCCTTCAATTCGTGGTGGATAGGAACAAAGGGTACGTCTATGTAGAGGGCAAAGGCACTGTCACTACGCCTGAGGGGAAGGTAGTAGATCTGCCGTAGCACAAGTTGTCTCTTGTTGCGGTAGCCGCCGTAGAAGCCGCATGGCGGATTAGAACACACATCAAAATCAAAAGGAGGGAATCATGTCAGAGATTACCAATGAGAAAGCGAACGAGATGCAAAAGGAGGGTATCGGCGCTTACGTCGGCAATGTCATCTTGGCCATGCTGTTCCCAATCGTGGCCCTGTGGTATGGTCCCAAATACCTGTTCAAGGGAGAGTATGTAAAGGGGATCGTGCTCATCCTGATCGTCGGCGTCGAGCTGTTCGTCGTGTTCTCACTCCAAAATGCGCTCTAGGCCCTCGCACAGAAACAGCTTCCCTTGCAGGCGAGTCGTGAGTCCCCTGGTATTCTGAGTCGGCAGCGCTGCTCATCCGAGGAAGGGGCTGACGGGAATATGTAGCCTGCAAG
>Ga0209834_10001943_pt1 | contig 11176 bp, 13 predicted proteins | sample Mar14236cmmetaG_FD_184134 | JGI IMG/M metagenome (GOLD analysis project Ga0209834, IMG submission 184134) | Marine hydrothermal vent microbial communities from Guaymas Basin, Gulf of California to study Microbial Dark Matter (Phase II) - Marker... ...
AGGGCAACCACAAGGGATTGCCCCTACAATCTGCCCGTAGGGGCAATCCCTTGTGGTTGCCCCTTTTGATGCTTGCTAAGTGGTATCAAGATTGGAGCGTTCCTGCACTAGGGTGTTGACTGAGAGGTTTTTTTGATCTGTATTTTTCAGGCTGTTTTTATTTATTTTATTCCACCCCAGGTTCCACCTCAATACCACCTTCGTTAAGGGCAGACACGCAGATATGCCCCTACAAAACCCAACGTATTCAGGGGTTGTAGGGGCTGCCCTTGCGTGTTCGCCCAGGTTTTTTGTACCCCCCTTTATAATTGAACACATTAAATTAAATCAATAAAGGATTAAAAAGCTAACCCGTTACTGAATGAAAATAACCCAACACACCCCAACTCAACTCACACTCCGACACACCCCTATCGCACTGTGGCTCATAGGCAGCATCTTCACAATCATAGGCGTAATCACCCTCATATTGTTCAGCAAAGCCTCAACCTTCACCTGTGAGCGCGTGCAACCCAATCAAGGAAATTGTGAACTCATACACGCACATTTTGTCATATCAAAAACCCTTATTATATCCCTCCACGAATTAAAAAACGCAGAAATTGTCATGACGCGCAACCGTCAAATAGACAGCTTTTTTCTTCTCAAACCGCACTACCGAGTCACCCTGCTCACCTCCAACCAACGCATACCATTAAGTATCTATGGCAGCACAAAGCGTGAAAAGCAAGACATCATAGCCGCTAAAATCAATGCCTTCTTGAAAAATGCGGAAGCCACATCACTGCTCATCAAACAAGACAACCGCTGGTTGATTTATTTCATAAGCGGATTACTGATCATAATCGGATTATTTGCAGAACTCAGCAAAATCCTCACCATCACATTTGACAAAACGCAAGAAAGCTTAAAAATTGAACGACACGGTTTATTAGGCACACAATGCATTGAACATAGCCTTCAAGACATCAAAAAAGTCAAACTCAACACCTCATTTGCCTTCAATTCCAGAACCGTCTTTTATCAAGTCGTTTTACTGTTAAAATCAGGAGAAGGCATCCCACTGACACCCAGCAGCAGTCTAGGCAAAACCAAGAAACAAAACAGGGTAGATCAAATCACCCAATTTCTGCAATAGTAGAACTTCGTTACACCCACCATTTTTCTTTTGACGATTTTTGACTTGTGTATAACAATGAGTGAATAGGCTTTCCGGCAAAGCTGAAAAGCAAACCTGTGTGTTTGCCCTGATTTTTCTGGACTTCTATATCTATCCGCTTGCCCTACAGAATGGTTAAACAATTGTTCAAATGATCTGAATTGACAAAGGAGTATTATTAATCATGATGAGAGTAAACGTACACCTCTCAAATGATCGTTTCCCAGAACTCATTAATCGAACCCTGATGGGAGAACGAATCATCATTGAGCAAGAAGGAAAGGCCACAGCGGCTATCATCACTTATCTTGAATTACAACGATTTGAAGCGATAGAAGCCCTCCTCAAAAAAGCAGAACGGGAAGAATATGAATGGCTGAAAGCCGCGATTCGGAATCCAGCCTTTGATTCCCTAAAAAAATCAGAAGAAGATATTTATACCTTGAAAGACGGTAAGCCGTTTTACGACCCATCATTCCCAAAAACCGTTGTTAGCAATCCCTCTTTGAGTCGTTCCATAACAGAGCGAGAAGAATACCTATACACTATTAAAGAGGGGAAAGCATACCATGACAAAGGGTAAAATTTTTTTAGTGCCTTTTCCTTATGATGATTTATCGACTAACAAGTTACGTCCAGCCGCTTGTTTAACTAACCCGATGGGAGCGCGTCGTCATGTTCTGTTAGCTTATATTACGAGTCATATCCCAACTCATTTACAGGAAACTGATATAAAGTTAGATGCTAACAATCCAGATTTTGTTGCAACGGGTTTACATCAATCATCTATTATTAGATTGCATCATCTTGTTACCGTTTCAACCATCGTTATCCAACGTGAATTGGGTGAATTACCATCAGATATACAGGCTAAAATTACTGAAAAGTTGTGCCATTTATTAAGTGAACGAGCGTAGGCTCAATGCCATTAAATATTGAATAAGTCCATATTTATTCAAGGGCATTTGTTGTTCCAAAAGGTAGGCTATTGATTTCGGGGTGATTGAAACGAATTAAAGGTTATTTATTGTTAATTCCCATAAGTCTCGTAGGGTGGGATCGCTGTCGGCAATAAACTCAAGATAAACCCAAAATCGATCCAAACGCTTGCCCACCATTCTTAGCGCGAAGCGTGAGATCAATCTCACGCTTCGAGCGAAGTCACAAAGGTGAAAGGGTAATTGGATGGGGAAGGTAGGGTAGCTGTGGAATCATTTTTTATAACTTTTCAGGCAAAAGTTTTGCGCGCAAAACTTTTGCCTGAAAAAGAGGCGGAAGAGACGCAAGAGAAGCTTAGATTTATTCAAAGAACATCTTTAGCGCCTTTAGCAGCGCGTTTATTAATACGACTTGATGAGCCCTATTATTTTAAAGGCCTCTTTTTTATAGTTCAATGTGCAACAATTAACTCTGCAATCACCGAGACATCCTCTAAATTCTCATTATTCTCTATCACTAAATCAGGATACTGTGGTTCTTCAATATCAAGGTGTACACCCACTATGTTAGATTCTTTACCACGGTTTGCCTTGTGGTATAGCCCCTTGGGATCCCTTTTTTGCAGTGTTTCTAAATCGACTTTTAGATAAATTTCAAAATAATGCGGTAAATTTTTTCTATTCCAATCATGGATTTCATGAAACAGAGACATAGTGGCAACGATAACAACCAGCCCTTGTTCAGCAATCATTTTAGCTAACCTGCTGATACGATAGGCATTTTTTAATCGGTTAGCCTGATCATGTCCGCAAGATTCATCTTTTACCACATTGCGTACTTGATCACCATCTAAGAGTACCGTACAAACAGATTTTGAGCGTAAAATATCTTGTGTTGCACGGGCTATCGTGGTTTTTCCCGCACCGGATAGTCCGGTAATCCATAAGACTTTTGGGGAAGTTAGCATGATTTCTTTTGGGCGATCCATGCTCTGGTTGTATAAGGGATTGTAATAGATTCTACTTGAAGACTATCCAAATAGCAGTCAATTTCTTGAATTACATTTTCAAAGTGATCACCTGCTTGACGTTGCAATGTCGCGTGAGAACGCCATGCTTTCTTACAATCTAACAAAGATTGTGTGTGTTTCACTTGCCCTTCAATTTTATGGACTTGTTTAAAAAGATCACTTTCATCAATTATTGATGTTTGTTCCACTCTTCTTGAACCATAATCATAATCATTTATACGATTTTTGATAATGTGTTCAATTTGGGCTTGAATAGCATCATCCAAGTTTCGGTGATTCCACATACAAGCAAACCATCCATCCGGTTTAAGAATCCTTGACGTTTCTTTAAGTGCAACTTGCTGATCAGTGACATTAAAGGAAGAACCAAACGTAACTAAACGAAATGCCTCAGAATCTTGATGAGTGTTTTCAGCCGCTGCCTCTAACCAAGTCACATCTTCAAACTGTGCAGTTCTTTCTATTCCATGACGACGCATGGCATCATTGGGTTCTAAAGCAACTACATTCAAACCCCTTTTAAGTAAATGGACTGTCAAGTGACCAACACCTGCGCCTATATCACAAGCAAATTGCCCTTGAGTTATTCCCGTCAGATTGAACAATTCATTAATGGCCTCTTCAGAGTAATCAGGCCTTTTAATGTAAGCATCAGCTAAGTCAGTATAATCCCATTGAGTTTTCATAATTTACCTCCAATCATGCATCCAACACCTATCACTTTTATCGACTTGAGAATTTTTGGGGAAGTTAGCATGATTTCTTTTGGGCTATCCAAATTCGGGTTAAATAAGCAGCTTCTACAAATTCAAGGTGACTGATACGATCAGTAATATATTGAATAAACTGTTCAAATTTTTCAGCCCCGGCTTGTACTCTAACATCATTCACAGAACGCCAAAGTCCAATGTAATGCTCTGGTGTTTGATATTCGACATGTTGTCCTTCCAGATAAAGGACATTTTTGATGTAATGGCTTTCTGCAAGTCTTTCTGTCAGATGTTCACAAAACTCTGATCTACCTGATGATACTCTCTTCATATCAGGTACAAGTTTTTTCAAGTGTTCCTCAATTTCTACCAATAATGGGTTTAGTTCAATTAGTCGAGTATTCCACAGCGCAACAAATAAACCATTAGGCCGTAAAATACGATTAAACTCTTTCATTGCGACATCAAAATTGGGCCAATGAAATGAAGAAGCCATTGTTACTAAATCACAACTATTTTCAGCTAGTCCAGTATTTTCAGCACTACCTTTGAGCCAATTTATTTCCAAGCTGTCATTTCCAGTTTGTCCAAATTGCCTCATTTCATCATTTGGTTCTATGGCTATGGTTTTACATCCTCTCTTTGCAACCATTCTTGTCCAAATACCAGTGCCGGCACCTACATCTACAAAGTTAATTTCATTATTTGTTTTTCCAATTAACCCAAGAATAGCATCAAGGGCAAACTCTGAATAACCTGCTCTATATCTTGCGTATTCTTTAGCTAATTCACTAAAATCACCGTGTTTCATAATTTACCCCTCCAATCATGCATCCAACACCCATCACTTTTATCGACTTGAGATATTTTCTTTTCATACAAACGTAAATCATGCTCACTATCAACTTCACACCATTTTCCATCGACAGGTACGACATTAATAGCCACACCTTGCTCTAACAATAACCGCAATAACGCCGTCATATCTAATCTATCTAACTGATTTTGAGATAGTTTATTTAATTGTTTCTCTACAATTTTCCAACCTTTAGGCGTAAACTTCAATAATCCCATATATTGGCCCGCAATCTCTGTCATAGACTGTGCTTTATCACCAATTTCAAGCAATTGCCCTCGTTTTTCCTTAAAGGTTTCCGCATCGGATAGCGGATCAGTAAATCTCTCTTGCCACAAAGACTCCCATAACCGATCATAGGTTAAAACAATATCTCCAGTAGCCAGTATTAATTTTTCGATATGACTCGCATTGTAGACAATATCCGCGTAAGAAACAATACAGGTATTATTTAGTAATAAAGCACTTGCACAAGTCAGCGTAACAACCATATTCGTTTCAGGCCATCTTGGATTATCCAAAGATGAAAACCTCTTACTCTGTAATTGTTCAGCTAAGTAACCACGCACCACAGCAATGTGATCAATCCCCATCGCATTAAGCGCCAAAAGTTGCCAATCCAATAATGTTTTTCCGGCAAGGCGGGTTAGACACTTAGGTTTATCATCAGTCATCCCCTGCATACGTGAACCACGCCCTGCCGCTAAGATAATGGCTTTCATTGCTTTCATTGTCATTATTTGATAATAACTCAGTTCAGTAAACTTGATAGTACGTTGATAATAGAGGAACAAAAAGGTATCAGTTGAACGCTAGAATTGCGTTGAGAATAAAACGCTATTTGTTCTTGGATCATTTTTTCATCCAAAATATCAATATCTTCTAGTGCTGCAAAAATAGCAGCTTGTCTCAGTTCACGAAGTTTATTAATGTCTAATTCTAAGTGTTTAATGGTTTGTTTAGCGGCCTCATCATTATTAGAGCCTTGTACACTGCCATTTTCTAAATACTCAAAGCAAGATTCACAGCTAAGATCAAGTGGAGAAATTGTCAGGTTTTCATCAAACCAACTGCCTTTAGCATTGCCGCAATGTCTGGGTTCAGTTTTTTGAAGTTCAAATTGGCAAGAGCAAAGTAAATTATTGTATTCAAGCTTTAACTTTGGATATTGTTTTTGAGGGCGAAAATGTTCTATATGACTTTCATTTACCCTAATCCTAGTTCCGCAATAACAGCATATAGCACCTTGTTCTTTGATTAAAGCTTGGTGTAGTTGTTTTTTAGTTGTAGAATCCAGTCGTTTCCAGTTTGAACGTCCTCGTTGGTACATTTTGTCTTGGTTTTTCCATTCAGTGAAAAAACTTGGCTCAGTGTCTTTATCAATATATTTCATTGGTTCATAAGTTCCCGGCGATGAAGCAATACCTCGGCACGAACCAGTTCGGGCGATTCACCTTGGATTTCCGATTGCAATTGATTTAAAAGTGCCCGTGCCTCTGTTGTGTCTTGACGAATAAGTTGAAACAGCGAATGTATTTTGTTATCAATCTCTTTGGGGCGATAGCTGGAACCCATCAAAGTTTTAAGTAAAAAATTGGAATCTTGTCCATAAGTACCATCTGGTTGCACTGCCTCCATACCTAGTTCATTTTGAACCAAACACCAAATATTTTGGCAATGCACATGCGAGAGTACCAATGGTGAATGGGTTGTTAAGATAAACTGACAATTTGGAAAGGTTTCAAGCAATTTCGGAATGACTCTATGCTGCCATTCGGGATGTAAATGTAACTCAATTTCATCAATCAACACAATTGCTTGTCCCTCAAGCGGATCACTTAGTTCCGGGTTAGCAATTGCTAATCGATGTGCTAAATCTCCAGCCAATGCCAATAAACATTTTTCCCCATCCGACAACTGGTTAATATCAAAATGTTGTTTAGCTTTGTTAACTTCCATTCGCAATGGGGAACGTCTTACTCTAAGATTCGAGAAACCCGTTAAAGCTAGAATCGCTTTTCTAACAGCTTTAAGCTGTGGTTCTTGATATTGCAAATTGTCACCAACACTTGGTTCAATGGGATAAAGTTTTTGTTCATTTTCAAAATCTTCACGCCCACGATACCATTCAAAAAAACGACGAAAATCATTGCGCCCACCAGTTAAAGCTTGCTCAAAAGCAGAAAACTGCTCAAAATTGTGTTTAGTGCGTATCCGCAGAGGAATAGCTAATACGGCGCGATTGACACCATAAAAAACGGCTAATGGAACACTATTTTTTCCATTTTGTTCAAAACAATCCTGTATTTGTTCTACAATATCTTTGATAGCAGTCAGATTTGTAATAGTCTGCTTTTTTCTGCCGCGTTTAGTTTTCACCACTTTCCATGAAACCGACTTTTGATTAAATTCAATTTCAATTGAGTTAGCGGTTTCACTGGCCCCTTTTCGTATATCAGAATCGGTAAAAAATTGTCCGGTACCTTTAGTAGAACGTATTCTGCTAAACAATCGTGATAACATAATGGTTAAGGCCTCTAAAATGCTGGTTTTACCAGCCCCGTTAATACCGACTAACACCGTTAATTGTTCTTCAAACTGGATAGTTAAGCTTTTAAAAGGACGGAAATGGGTTAATTCTAGTTGTTGTAGTTTCATAATATTAGATAACTTGTTTAATCTGTTTTCTAGTTCCTACGCGCCAGCGTGGGAATCAGAAAAAATAGATACCGTGTCCTAACCAGTCGTAATCGTTTGTGCTTGGCTTTAAATGTTCTTCGCCGTTAATGATCTTTAAACCTGTTTTTTTGTCACAGCTATGGAATCCTAAGACAAAGGAGGGAAGGCTGCTGTATTTATAAATCATCTCAGTTTACCATTAGAATAATTTTTGGAGAGCGTATTTAAAGTTCTTTTTACATAATCATCAATGCCGGAATCCTTCAAATACCTCTGCGCTTTTTCTTTGGAGGCCGTAATTTCTTTGGTAAGCTCTCTGATAGCTTTTATTTGAGCTTTTTGAGTCAATGTGTCCATTTTCTACTCTCTATTTTTGTTGTCATCAATAACTCTAAAAACTTAGCCAGGGTAGGTAGAAGTTTTGGGTAGATTTTGCCACGAAAAACACGGAAAAATTCATTCCGTGCTGTGTCATACCAAAGCTTTTAATTTAAAAAAGTGTCTCATTAAAATACGATCAAAGTCTCGAAAAGGCCTTTCTCTTTCAGGATGCCATTGTACACCAATCAGTTTCTGTTTTTCGCTCAAAAAACCTTCTACCCAATTTTTGCATAATGCAAAAGGGATCATATTGTTGACAATATCTTGTTTTTCTATAGCAAAATGATGGTAAGAATTAACCTTTTGTTCGGAATGTTGTATCACATCCGATAAATTAGGATGATTTTTAAGATCAATGATATGCCTACAGGCAACATGCTCCTCAATTGGGCAGGCTGTCAATTGACTACCGCCAAAATAATGATGGATAAACTGTAATCCGCGACAGACACCAAATACGGGTAAATCATTAGATAAGGCATATTCTAAAAGCACTTTTTCCGTTAAATCTCGCAGTGGTGCAGAGCCAATATCGTTGCCACCCGTCAATATCAAGCCATCAATCTCCCACTGTTTAACAAAATCAACACTCTCGCTCCCTAAATTGGGAATAGGAAACCACAATACTTCTGGCATAGCAAAGGCTAAAAAACGTCCCCAATCCTGAGCCAGTGCATCTCGCGGCTCATCATAATCCTTGGCGTGGATTATTCGCATGGTTAAACCGATTTTTTTCTTAGTGGATTGTACCATGACTTGCTCTAAGCATTTTATCTCGACAATTAAGTTCGACTAAACCCGTTTTGATAATTTGTGCAAAGGTTTGTTCACCACACCCAATAGCAGCGGGCAAACCCAGTTCAGCACAGCGAATAGCCATATGAGAATTAGTGCCACCGTATTGGGTAATTAAGCCTTTAATGCCCTTGGTAAAAATCCAGTCAAAACCGGGATCAGCATTTTCTATGCAAACAATTTTACCATACAAAGGAGTTGCTGAAGTTGAATCGCTTTTGAGTAAAATAATAATGCCTTCGATTTTCTGAGAAGTTATAAAATTAGGAGCTGCACGGTGCAAAGGGACTATATATATATCCTTTATACCTCGAATGAGATAACTGAGTTTGACAGCATTACTTAATGAAACAAATTGCTGCCCTTTCTCAACTTGCTCCGCAAATTGATATTCAGCGTCATCCAAAAAGGGATAAATCGCCGTATTTAAAATAGCGGGCAAGGAGAGATAAGAAAGATCATCTCGTCCCAAATTAAAAAACGTTCCCCATTGTGCCAACTTTTCTAAGACTTCAGAAAGATTTTTCGTAAAAATAAATTTAGCATATTCGCGCCCTACAATGGCTTGACGCGCATAAGCCAATAATCCTTGGGCATCAATAGCCAATATCTTATTTTCATGAAGAAGCTGGTTAATTTGCTTTTCTTCTTGTTTTGATAATTCAAAATAAGGCAATTCCGTTTTCTCATTATTAGATAAATCTATAAACCCATCAAACAAATCTTCTCTATCTTTATAACATAAGGACAAAATGTCATAAGTGCCGGGGCGAAGATGTCCATAGCGTTCCATAAAAATATCGGTAGCCAATTGCTCGCGATAAACGGCCTGCATATCTACAGTCATCTTTCCTAAAATAGTTCGAAATGATTGCTTAAAAATTTGGACTCGATCCGGCGCAATAGCCCCTTTTGTAATAGCTGAACGCAGCAGTGTTTCAGCAATAAAGCCATGCCGCGCAATTATGGAAAAAGGTAATGTACCTAAACGTTTGCATTCATCTAGCAAATAATCTATTTGCGCTATAATTTGTAAGGGCGTTTCACTTTCTTGCCATTGCCTTGTTTTTTGTTCGTGATTTAAGGTTTCAATGGTTGATAAAGACGTTGCTAGGCTACCATTACTCGTCTTGTTTAAACATTGATTCGTTAGATATAATAACCTATTTTTAAAATGGTCAAATTCTGTAGTAGAGAGACATTTAGAATAACGAGCGGCAAAATGATCCTCAAAACTAAAATCCACTATTGTTTGAGCCACTTCAAATTCAATTTTATCGTGAAATTCAGGATGGGTATCTAACCTATCCAACCACGCATTTACCAATTTCCAACCGACTTGAGACTCTAAACCCGCCGGCAAAAATGAATTAAAGCTATTGCGTACATCAATATAAGGTTGTCCAGCAATAAGCACCATGAGTTCTTGCGGTGGCATTTGTCGGTAGCCCATTGCAACTCTTGCTTGCTGCCAAATGCTTTTAGTCACTATTTCCCTATATAATGAAATGGCTAAAGGCCTGGGCGTTGTCCCTATAATTTCAGCGGGATTCCAATCTGGCATATTGCCAAGAATAGTGCGTTCACCCCAAATATCGGTTTTAGGCGTAGAACGTTCTTTAATGAATGTTTCAATAAAGGGCATTTTACGACTGACTCTTTTTTCAATATCAGGATGCCATTTGCCAGTTGTACAAATACGCCGTACTTGAAATAAATAAACGCTACCGGTTTTATGGATTCCAAATTCAATATCTAATGGGATATTGCCACAAATGGCTTCTAATTCTCTCGCTAATCTGAGCATTTTTTTGACGCGCTCAGACTCGATATATTTTTCTTCACAAGCTCGATGGATAAAAACAGATTTAGAAACACCAGTACCACCGGTAATAGAATCCGTTTTACCTGATTCATCATCATAATTGAGGACATAATAGGGGGCCCCACTTTGCAAACATCTGGTCATAATCACGCCGCTAACGACTATATCCGTGATCAGGGTTTGAATCAGAACTTGATCATTAGAGTTTTCAGAGTAGGAATTGATGACATTTTGAATGGCTTGTTGTAATGCATCGCGATCCCATGATTTGACAGCGAGACAGGAGTGAAATGCACCTGCCATGGAAACATCGACACTATCCTCAGTTAAGGTACTACTGCGGATAGCGAGCAATGTTTTGGGAAATAATGCCTGAATTTTTTGGAGAATAGAAGAGGCTTTTGCTTGCCACTCCCTCACCGTGAAATAATAGAGTGGTGGTATTGCAAAAGAGGTTTTTTGAGAAGCTAACGCTTCAAGGGTTTTGGCTTTGGTGGAGAATTTGAAGTGCATTTCTATTCAAGTTAATTAGAATGAAAACCTGAAAACCTGACAGGTTTGTAAAACCTGTCAGGTTTGGTCTGACAATTATAAGTATTCCCAATCAGGATGCTTTGTATCATTCAGCACGTAGTCTATATTTTTTGCCAGATATTCACTACTACAACCAAAATTGAACAAATTGTCATCTCTAAAGTTAACGACTCTCTCTCTATACACTTCCGGATTCTCCAAAATATCCTTCACTTTAATTTTCAGATCATCCGTAGTATGTACCAGTGTTTCGCATCTATCACCAAAT
>Ga0209834_10001946_pt1 | contig 11159 bp, 9 predicted proteins | sample Mar14236cmmetaG_FD_184134 | JGI IMG/M metagenome (GOLD analysis project Ga0209834, IMG submission 184134) | Marine hydrothermal vent microbial communities from Guaymas Basin, Gulf of California to study Microbial Dark Matter (Phase II) - Marker... ...
AGATAAAACAATGCTATTTAGTTGACAAATGCAAATAAGTCCTCTTTTAAAGTTTAAATCATCAAGAAAATAGTCCACTTTTAATTTTTAATTGACACCTCATCCAACCTGCTTGACAAAGAAATGCAAGCTGTTAGAATACATTCAGTTAATTTAATATGGGAGGTGAAGGATGAAAAGAGGAAAGAGAAGGTGGGTGATGGGGTTTTTTGTTTTATCCTTTGTTTTTCTCTGTTTTGCACCGGGCATAAGTTTTTCTCAGCAGACAAAGCCACTTGTCTTAGGAACCACTGATAAGATTACTGTGCTTGATCCTGCCAAAACTTACGATTTCTACACCTGGGAGGTTTTTCAAAATATTGGAGAGGGACTTCTAAAGTATAAGCCTGGCACAACTGAACTTATACCAGGGATTGCAAAATCCTACGAGGTTAGCTCTGATGGACTTGAGTACACTTTTAAGTTAAGAGAAGGGCTGAAATTCACCGATGGATATCCTTTGAATGCTGCAGCAGTTAAATGGTCCATAGACCGGGTGATGAAGCTGGATCTTGATCCTTCCTGGCTTGTTTCAGCATTTGTCGATAGGGTGGAAGTTGTTGATACCTACACTGTAAAGTTCGTACTGAAAGAGCCTGTTTCTTTTTTCCCTGCTCTTGTTGCAACTACACCTTATACCCCTGTAAGCCCCAAATCTTTTCCAGAAGATAAAGTTGCCGAACCAACAGTTGGACATTACGGACCTTACAGAATAAAAAAATGGACAAGGGATGTGCAACTTGTTCTGGAAGCTAACCCAGATTATTACGGCTCACCACCAAAATCCAGGCTTTTTGTGGTAAAGTTTTATAAAAATGCTGCCACCATGAGACTTGCACTTGAAACAGGAGAAATTGATGTTGCCTGGAAGAGTTTAAGGCCTATAGATATAAAAGATCTTAAAGCAAAGGGAAAGCAAAAGGTTCTGGAGGCACCAGGTCCCTATATTCGCTACATCATTTGCCGATGTAACAAACCACCTTTTGATGATGTTCGTTTGAGAAGAGCTGTCGCTGCCGCAATAGATAGAGACAGAATATGTCAGGAAGCATATAAAGGAACAGTTAAACCTCTTTACAGCATGGTTCCAATGGGAATGTGGAGTCATATAGATGCTTTTAAACAGGAGTACGGCGAGCGTAATTTAGAGCTGGCAAGAAAAATTTTAGCTGAGGCAGGATATAGCAAAGATAATCCTTTCAATATCGAATTTTGGTATACCCCAACTCACTACGGAGACCTTGAGGCAGATGTTGCAGCCATAATAAAAGAGAGTCTCGAGGAAACAGGAATGATAAAGGTAGAGCTTAAAAGTGCAGAATGGGCCACATACGCTGCTAAGTATTTAACCGCAGGAGTTATGCCTATTTTCCTGCTTGGCTGGTACCCTGATTATATAGACCCTGATGATTATACAAGCATATTCCTTCATTCTGAATGGTCGCCGGATATGGGTGTTTTTTACAGCAATCCCGAGATGGACAGGCTCCTTGATAAGGCAAGAACAGAAATTGGAATAGAAAAAAGAACAGAGCTTTATGAAAAAGTGCAAAAGCTGATGGCAGAAGAGGCACCAGTAATACCTCTTTTCCAGGGAATATTAACCGCTGCTACTCAACCAAATGTGAAAGGCGTGGTGCTTGATCCTGTTATGCTGCTCAAATACTATCTGATATACAAGGAGTGAAAGTATTTAACAAATAAATCTCCCCTTCCTCTGTGGAAGGGGAGATTTATTATTAATCTGGTGTGTAAAAAATGGCATCACTCAGAGTATACGTTATAAGAAGGGTGCTTCTTGCAATACCCATGATCTTTATTCTTCTTGGCATAGTTTTTTTCATAATGAGAGTGGTGGGGGACCCTGTTAGTGCTATACTTGGTGGTCATGCTCCTCAGGAGCAAATTGAACAGATAAAAGAGCAATTGGGTCTTAACAAACCCGTTTTATTTCAGTTTTTTGATTATCTTGGACAGCTTCTGCGGGGAGATCTTGGTAGATCACTTATATGGGGACAAAGACCCGTAATTTCTGAAATCTGGGATCATTTCCCGGCAACACTGGAGCTTTCCATCTGTGCATTTTTGGTAAGTATACTCGTTGGTATATTTACCGGGATAATTGCTGCTACTAACTTTGGCAGGTTTTTTGACCATGCCTTCAGGCTATACGGTATCATAACCTATGGTCTTTTTATTCCCTGGATCGGGATAATGCTACAGCTCATATTTGGGGTTTATCTTGGACTTTTACCAATAGGCGGAAGAATAGGGACTCTCATGGAGCCTGAGACTATTACAGGGCTTTATGTGCTTGATAGTTTACTCACGCTTAATATGGAAAGTCTTATAAGTGCTATAAAACATCTTATCCTGCCCTCTTTGACCTTAGGTATTTACCTTTCAGGGATTTATACCCGTCTTACCCGGACCCATTTAATTGAAGTTTTTAGTAAAGACTTTATAAAATCTGCCTGGGCAAGAGGACTGCCTAAGAGAGCTGTGATTTACAAGCATGCTTTGAAGAACGCATTTATTCCTATCCTTACGATGATGGGTTTACAATTTGCCCTTCTTCTTGTGGGAGCGGTATTAACTGAGATAACCTTTTCCTGGCCCGGGATGGGAACTCTCCTTTTTGAAAGAATAACATACAGAGATTTTACTACAGTTCAGGGAATTATTGTATTTTTTGCTCTAATAGTTATTACTGTAAGTCTTCTCGTTGATGTCATCTATGCTTATGTTGATCCACGAATAAGGTATTAGTATGAGCGAAAAAGTAGAAGTTAAGTATTCAATTTCAAGATTTATTGTATCTAAGATTAAAAATATTTTCCCACAAAAAGGAACAGAATATTTTGCCCTTGTAGGCTTTATATTAATTTTGCTTATTATTCTGATGGCTATTTTTGCCCCTTTTATTGCTCCTTACAATCCTATAAAAAAGGTGGGAGATATTCTTCAAGAACCAAGCAGTAAATTTCTCTTAGGAACAGATGGTCTTGGAAGAGACGTTCTCAGTAGAATAATATTTGGGGCTCGAACAGCTATTCTTGTTACCCTTCTTGCGGTAAGCATCTCTCTTTCTTTTGGAGTGCTGCTTGGTCTTTTGTCAGGTTATACAGGGGGCAAATTTGATACCGTATTTTCGCTTGTTATGGATGCGGTGTATTCCTTTCCCGGTCTTATTTTAGCAATAGTTCTTGCCGCCATGCTGGGACCGGGGATATTAAATACAGCTGTGGCAATAGCTGTCATCTATACGCCCACTTATTTTAGAATGGTGAGAGGGCTTGTGTTATCTTTGAAAGAGAGCCTTTTTGTAGAAGCAGCAAGAGCTATAGGTGCAAATGACAGAACTATAGTTTTTAAATATATTTTCCCAAATGTTATATCTTCTATCCCCATAGTGTTATCTCTTAACGCAGCTGATGCTGTGCTAACGCTTGCAGCCTTGAGTTTTCTTGGACTTGGATTACCAGCTCCCACTCCAGACTGGGGATTTGACTTGAGAGCAGGACATGCCTATCTTGCCTCCAAAATCTGGTGGCCGAGCACTTTTCCTGGTCTTATGATTGTGATTCTCACCCTGGGCTTCAGTTTGCTTGGGGAGGGACTTAACGAGATACTGAATCCTGAATTGAGAAGGTAAGATGAAAAATCTTCTTACAATTAAAGATTTAAGAGTTTATTACTATCTCAGAGAAGGAACTGTCAGGGCAGTTGACGGAGTAAATTTTTTTATGAAAAGGGGTGAGACTGTAGGATTGGTTGGAGAATCCGGTTCAGGAAAATCTACTCTTGGTCTTTCAATACTGAAGCTTGTTGCCTCTCCGGGAAAAATAGTTAGTGGAAAAATATTATTTAACGGAAATGATATTACAGGATGGAATGAGAAAAAAATGCGTCTTATAAGAGGAAGCAGAATTTCCATGGTTTTTCAGGATCCGATGACTTCTTTAAATCCTCTTATGAGGATAGAAGAGCATCTTGTTGAAACAATAAGAACTCACCAGAAGATATCCAAAGCAGAGGCAAAGAAAAAAGCTTCCCTGTTATTAAATGAGGTCGGTATTCCTCCTGAAAGGAGTGGAGATTACCCTCATCAGTTCAGTGGAGGAATGAGACAGAGAATTGGAATAGCACTGGCAATAGCTTTAAATCCAGACCTTCTTATTGCTGACGAATTCACATCCTCTCTTGATGTTATAGTTCAGTTTCAAATCTTAAGTTTAATGAAAAAATTAAAAGCTTCCCATAGAATGGGACTTATTTTTATATCACATGATATAAGTCTTGTTTCCGAAATTGCCGACAGAATTGCTCTTATGTATGCAGGCCAAATAGTTGAATTTGCGCCGGCAGATGTTTTTTTCAGTGAACATCTGCACCCTTACTCTGAGGGTCTTTTAAATTCTGTTCCCAATATTGAGCTATCTGATCAGAAGTTAAGTTATATTCCCGGTATGCCTCCTGATCTTGTTCATCCTCCAGAAGGATGCAGGTTTTACCCCCGCTGCCCTTATGGTGAAGATATATGCAAAAGGAAAGAACCTCCTTTAGTTCAAATTGAAAAAGAGTATATGGTTAAGTGTTTCAGGTATGATGGAAAGAAAAGTCGAACTTAAAGTGGTTAATCTAAAAAAATATTTCCCTGTACAAAAAAGTTTCCTGGAAAGATTACTTTCCGGGAAAATTGAGTATGTTCAGGCAGTTAACAGAATAAGTTTTGAGGTTAGAAAGGGAGAGGTATTTGGCCTTGTCGGGGAAAGTGGATGCGGGAAGACCACAACCGGGAGGTTAATCACACGCCTTATTGAACCCACTGAGGGAAAAATATTTTTTAAGGGAGAAGATGTCACTTTTATTCAAGGGGAAAGGTTGAGAGAATTCAGAAAATATGTCCAGATAATTTTTCAAAATCCATATGCCTCGCTTAATCCCAGGATGAGGATAGGAGAAGCCACAGGGCACCCTCTTGAAATTCACGGTATAGCCACAGGAGAGAAAAAAAAGAAAATGGTTCTTGAAATGCTGGAAAAGGTGGGTCTTGAACCAGCTAAAAAGTTTTACGATCTTTATCCTTTTGAGTTGAGTGGTGGGCAAAGACAAAGGGTGGCAATAGCAAGAGCTATGATACTGAACCCGGAACTTGTCGTCGCAGATGAACCTATCTCGATGATTGATGTTTCTCTAAGAGCAAAAATACTTGAGCTTATGCTAATGTTAAAAGAGGAGAGAAATCTTACCTATGTTTTTATAACTCATGACCTTGCAGTAGCCAAATACATCTCGGACTGGATAGCAATTATGTATCTTGGGGAAATTGTTGAGATAGGGAGGAAAGAGCAGATTTTCTCCACTCCTTATCACCCCTATACTAAGGCATTGCTCTCGGCTATACCTGTTCCAGACCCCAAAAGAGAAAAGAAAGATATAAAATTAAAAGGAGAGGTTCCAAGCTCAATTAATCCACCTTCTGGTTGCAGGTTTCATACTCGATGTAACTTTACAAAAGATAAATGCCAAAATCTAAAGCCCTCATTAAAAATGGTGGATAAGGACCATTATGTAGCCTGCCATTTGTATTAGTTCTAAATCTTAAACCCCAAAGCAGTTTGAAAGTAAGACATTCAGTTTTTTCCGGAGGATTGAGCAGGAATAGTATTTTCTTCCCAGTTCATAGTTGTGCTCGGTCATTTCTCTTGCAAGCTCTGGATTTGTGAGAACCTTTCTTGTAAGTTCAATCGCCTCAGAATTAACATAGTCGTCAAGTTCAATTACCTTAAATCCTTTGGGTTTTATATCTATTGCGTAAATTGAGTAGTTGTTTACCACAACTGGTTTCTTGAAGTAAATGGCTTCCAAAAATGCATTGCCAAAGCCTTCAAAGTTGGAGGGGTAGGTTACAAGATCTGCATGAGGGTAGATATCCCAGGGTGTGTATATCTTCCTCCCATCTTCTGTTCTTCCCCGATAGGGTTTTATAATGTCTGAGATAAAAAGTGTATCAACACCCATAAGAGAGGAGTATTCCTTTATCCTCTGTTCATATTCGTATCCTTCGTCTCCTGAGGCGTGGGAGATAACAAGCTTTGCCTTCATATCAAGCCTTTTTACAAGTTCTATAGAATGTTCAATTCCTTTGCGTTTTACAACTCTTGTTGGTTGTAAAATTAAAAACTCATCTGAAGAAAGTCCAAGGTTTTCTCTTATATCAGATGAGTAGTCGTCAATAGAGGGGGGATTATCAAAGTCCATTACATTGGGTATTATTGTTGCTGAAATCCCTGTCCTAAGGCTCAGCTGGTTATCAGCAGAAGAATTTATAACGACATGCTGAACAGAAGGAAGGTGAGGGGGAAATGCCATGTTTATGTAATCCCACACAGCATTTACTAAGAGTCTTTTTCTTTCCCAGTAAAAGTCATGGTGATGAGCAATTGTAGGTATCCCTGTTTCAGCTATTACCTCGGTTATGGCAATTCCTAAGGGAATATTTAAAGGAAGAGAAAGAACATTTTCCGGGATAAGGACATCAATATTAAATTTTTTTATAAATTCGTAGATATCTTTTTTAAGCTTATCCTTTATTTTCTGGATTCTTCCTGTGGTGGAAGGTTTTCTAATCCTTTTGTTATTAAAACATTCCTCATAGATTTTTTTTATTTCAGGGTGTTTGAAGTGAGCCTCTTTCACAACCAGAGACCTCTCAGGAGGTCTGTCAAGCTCTCCTGCCATATAAAAACAAATGTGTCCTTCTTCCTCAAGAATTTTAGCCCATTTTGCCGTTTCAAGGGAGACTCCATCTATCCCACAAAATCTTGTGGAAATAAATCCAATGTGCTTTATTTTTTTCATTGGTATCTTTCCCTTATTTTCTATTTCTAATTTTCGGAAAAAACAGTAAAAATCTTTAAGCATTTGTATTTTACATTATTTAAAAAAATTTTAAAGCCCTGTTTGACCCCAATTTTTAAAATGTTAAACTTTTTGGAGAAAAAGATAAAAGAGGTGAGAAGATGAAAATAGGATTTCCCAACAATCCAAGAAAGGATGTCCTTGAGGAGATAAGGTGGATTGGGGAAAATGGGTTTGATTTTGTGGATTTTTTCTTAGAGGAGGATAAGGCTGTTCCTGAGAAAATAGATGTTGAATGTGTGAGGGAGCTTTTGCATAAGTATAATCTGGGTGTTGTAGGACATACCGCCTGGTATCTGCCAATAGGCTCTCCTGTAAAAGCTTTAAGAAAGGCAGCAATAGAAGAACTTGAGAGGTATTTTGAGGTATTTTGTAAAATTGGTGCAAGGTTTGTGACCGTCCATGCCAACTGGCCTGGAGGAATGTTTTCTGCAGAAGAAGGTGTGAGATTTCAGGTGGAAAGCTTGAGGGTTATAGTAAATCGTGCAGGTAAGTATAACTTAAATATAATGTATGAGCCTATGGATGGGGTGGAGGATACAGTTAAAAATGTCTCGGCTATTTTAGACAAGGTTCCCCAGCTTTTCCTGCATGTTGATATAGGACATACAAGTCTTTTTGGAAGGAGACCTGAGCATTTTATTAAAAGGTTTTTTTACAGATTAAAACACATTCACCTGCATGACAATGATAAACGTAAAGATCTGCACCTGCCTCTTGGATGTGGGAGTGTTAATTGGGAGAGTGTTGTAAAAATTTTAAAAGACTATTATAATGGTACTATAACCTTAGAGGTTTTTTCAAAAGATAGAGAATATGTTCTGCTTAGTAAAAGGAAACTGGAAAGATTATTGAAAGAATAGATAGGATTAGAAGGTGGCACGTTTGACATAATAAATAAATAAAAATAATAAGGTAAAAAAAATGATAGATCTGCGAAGTGACACAGTTACAAGACCAACAAAAAAGATGCTTGAGGCAATGTTTCGTGCAGAAGTTGGAGATGATGTTTACGGAGAGGATCCGACAGTTAATCTTTTAGAGGAGAAGGTAGCAAAACTTTTAGGTAAAGAAGCTTCAATTTTTGTCCCATCAGGAACTATGGCTAATCAGTTGTGCATTAAAGCTCACACAAATCCTGGTGATGAGGTTATTGTGGAAAGATACTCTCATATTTTCAACGATGAAAGTGGAGCAGCAGCAGCCTTATCCTGTGTGCAACTTCATCCTCTTCTGGGAGAAAGGGGAATTCTTTATCCTGAGCAGATAGAAAAAGCTATAAGGGACAAGAAGGATCTTCATCTTCCTCCAACTCGCCTTATATGTATTGAGAATACCCACAACAGAGGTGGTGGTACTATTTATCCTTTGAATGTTGTAAAAGAGATTTCACAACTGGCTAAAAAACACAAGATACCTCTTCATATGGATGGAGCAAGACTTCTTAATGCCACTGTAGCCTGTGGAGTAGATCCTGTAGAGTATACCCGGTATGTAGATTCTGTTACTCTCTGCCTATCCAAAGGTCTTGGTGCGCCTGTTGGTTCAATGATAGCAGGAACAAAGGAGTTTATTGAGAAGGTGAGACGTTACAGAAAAATGTATGGAGGAGGGATGAGACAGATAGGTTTTTTAGCTGCTGCTGGAATTTATGCTCTGGATCATCACGTAAACCGGTTGGCTGATGACCACAGAAGAGCCAAAAGACTTGCCATAGCTCTTCAAAAAATTCCCGGTATTAAAATTGACCCTGAAAGGGTGCAGACAAATATTATTTATTTTGAAATAAGAAAAAAAGGATGGGATGCTAAAAAGGCAGTTGAAGAGTTGAAAAAGAAGGAAGTTCTTGTTTTACATATTGAGGGTCCACTATTACGGGCAGTGACTCATCTTGATGTAAATGATGATGATATTGAAAGAGCTATTTTAATATTTGGTGAATTATTTGGCTGATAAATCGTAAGCCATGTCCTGAAACCAAGCATTTTTATTTTTTGGATCAGCTGGTGGGTCATGTCTTATAACTTTTAAAGCTATTTTTCCCCTCTGGTGGAGAGGAAGGAACTGAAGCCCTCGATACTATTTATGCTATTTTTACCTTCCTGTGCTGACCTTCATTTTCGTCTCTAATCCGTTTCCGTAAAAGATTTTCAAGTTTTTATGGTTGTATTTATTTTGATTTATTTTTACTTATTTTGGTCTCAGATGGTCACAATTTAGTCACAAAATATGAAGGATGTTTTTTGCTTCCTGGTAGTATTTAACTCAATATCCCCTATCTATCAATTTAAAATTTAATTAACATGGCTAAAGATTATATATACTTGACAATTAATTTTTAAAATGTTTATAATAAAAACGCTTTTCCTATAAAAAATATGTCAAGGAGGTGAGAAGATGCAAACTTATCTTGATGACTTTGAGCAAATGGAGGAGGATGTAAAAACTTTAAAGGAAGTCGTTAACAAATTTCTCGAAGACACTGTTATTCCTCTTTCCAACAGCACAAGAGACCTCCCTCGTTCTATAGAGCTTGAAGTTCACTCTTTAGTTCAAAAAACAACCGATTTATTAAACTCATTTTCTCTTCTGGAGCAGAAAATAGAAGATGTGAATGAAGCAGGCGTTAATTTTTATTCAATTATTGGATTTGTGAATGAGCTTGAATCAATCATGAAAGAGTGGGAGTCAAAATTCGACGAGATTAAAGATACCTGGAGTTCTATATCTAACATACTTAGTCAATCAGTTACACCTTCTGAACAGATTGAGCCTCAGGATTTGTTTACCTCAATAATAAGAGAGTGTGACAGAATTCAGCAATCTCTCGAGCAGGCTCATCTTAAAATTTTTGTGTATAAAAAACTTGAGCCTTCAATAAAAAGAATTTCCAATGAAGTAAGTGAGTTAAAAGCGAAACTACAGAATATGATGAATGATTGGCTACCTAAAACAGAGCAAATGCAAAGCCTTATAGAACCCCTTATGGAAAATGTAACAAGGCTAACCGAGACGCAGCAATCTTCTAATGATGTAGAGGATGTATTTTCTAACTTGCTTGAGAAACAAAGAAACTTGTATGAATTTTTCGCTCGATGGCAGCTTTTTAAAAAGATAGAACCTGTCCTTCAGGACTCTCTTTCTCAACTTGAAAATCTAGAAAAGTCATTTGAAGAAGCTTTAAAAGAGTGGCATCCTGCAAATGGAGAAATCAAAACCCTGTACGAGTCTGTATTAGACAAATATAAAAAGCTTTATTCCGGAAAAACCACGGGCTCATCAGTTAGTGAAAAATATGAAAATTTCCGATCCGGTTTTAATGAATTCGAACAAGAATGGAATCTAACATTTAAAGGTCTCTTTCCTATTGTAGATAAGTGGGTGAAGCGGAGCTAAGAGGTTAAATTTAATTAGGGTCAGGCTTTTTGAAAGGGCCTGACCCTTTTTATTCAAAAATTTTCAAGTCCTACCCAATTTTTTTTAAATTAAATTCATTTTAATGTATATGACTAACTGAGTTTGTCGTATAATAACTGAAATTGAGACACTTTTTAAGTTGAGCATAAAGGCTCTCTGGTATTTCTAAGAAAGTCTTTTTTGACAAGAGGAAACTAAAGACTTTGTAAAGGATCTTGCACACTCAAAAGTGCAGGACCAGCTGCACCTGGATGGATGATGTCAAGATCGATCTTGCGACATAAAACAGCACGAGGAGCAAGGTTCTTGTATCTTTCTTTCCAGAGTTTAAATCTTCAAGAGCCTCTTTATATCTTGTGTAAGTGGTAGGAAGGTGAAGATGACTTTGGTCACAGTTTTAGTCACAAACGCTTTATCATCTGAAATTTTAATCTTTTAAACTTCCTTATTAGAGGTTATCTTCCAAACTGGCGGAGAGGGAGGGATTCGAACCCTCGAAGCGCCTTTTGGGCGCTTAGTCGCTTAGCAGGCGACCGCTTTCGACCGGCTCAGCCACCTCTCCGTTAAAATTCTGGTGCGCTTGGGGGGACTCGAACCCCCGATCTTCGGATCCGCAATCCGACGCTCTATCCATCTGAGCTACAAGCGCAAAGGTATTTCTTTTATAAAAGTATATATTTTCCAGGAAAAGTCAACTTTATATAACGAAAATGTTACGTAACCACCAAAATGAAACTCAGTTTTTGGTAGCCATATATGATGAGATGTGTCATGGTGAA
>Ga0209834_10001948_pt1 | contig 11153 bp, 9 predicted proteins | sample Mar14236cmmetaG_FD_184134 | JGI IMG/M metagenome (GOLD analysis project Ga0209834, IMG submission 184134) | Marine hydrothermal vent microbial communities from Guaymas Basin, Gulf of California to study Microbial Dark Matter (Phase II) - Marker... ...
AAAACTTTTTCTGCTTCTTTTATTTCATTATCCAGATCTTTATCTTCTAATTCCTTGATATTCACCGCCTCAATTTCCTCTTTGGATTTAATCTCAACATCGGGATTTTCCCCATCTGCTTCTCGCGTTTCTTCCGGCATTTTTTCTACATCTACGCTAATGCTTTTTTCTTTAAAGTCAAAATCTATATCAATAGCAGCAATTCTTTTTTTGTCTTTATTACTAAAAGTAATTCTTGTAGATTTATTATCTTTATCTCCCTGAACCCAGTAAGATTCAGAATTCACCCATAAGAACTTATATTCATCTGCTATAACACTTTCCAAACATGACAATGCTGTATTCCATCTTCCCTCGCCGGGCGGTTCCAAAAAAAGCGCTATGTCTTTAAACTGCCCATCAGTCAGTTTATAAACCTCACCTCCCGCCGGCTCTGTTTCTCTTATTTTTTCATCAATAATCTCCTTTAATACTTCAGCTTTTTCTTGAGCTTCTCTTAACTTACTTTCAATATCTTCTTTGGTTGTTTCCGCCTCGCCTATTTCCCCCACAACATCCCCTCTTAATACAGCCAACTCATTTTCATATTTTTCTATTTCAGAAAGTAATCCTTCAATTTTTTCTTCTTTTCTCGCAATTTCTTCCTTTCTTCCTTTTTCTCGCTGAAGTTTAGAAATATCTCCGCGCAAATTCTCAACCGCCTCGCGTTTCTTTTCAAGAGTTATCAATAAATTCTTTATTTTCTCTTTATTTTCTTCAGCCGCCACTTCCGATAATTCTCCTGTTTCTTCCGCTACCACCGACTCTCCTGGTTTTACCTCTTCTCCCGCCACTTCTCCCGCTTCTCCCGCTTCCTCTCCTTCTTGACCTGCTTTAGCTAATTCTTCTTTTTCTTTCCTTTTTGCCATCTTTTTTTTCTCTAATCCCTCTTTGGGCGATACTCTTCTCGGCTTTTCTGTAGCGCTAGTTTTTATTTTTTGCTGTTTCTGAAATTCTAAATCCGCTTTCGATTCAACTTTTTCCGCAAGCTCCCCAAAATCACCACTTTCATCGCTGGCAATAATATCTCCCCCTATTGTTTCTTCTGCCTTTTCTAAATTATCTTCTTGCGTTTTTTCTTCTTCCGATTCTAACTCTTTCTTTCGTCGCGCAGTTTCCTCTTTTCTTAATTTTGCCTCTTTCGCGACATCATCAACAAACTCGCCTACTTTACCCTCCTGCTTTTTTCCTTTACTTATAACATTAAAATTCCCGATTGAAAGTTCTTGTCTTTCCTTGCTCATATTTTTAATTTAAACCAATTAAATTTTATCTAAAACAAATTTTTTAATTCGCTCCAGCGCCTTTGGCAGCATTAGTAAAAACGGCAAACACTTATCATAATTTAATTCGTAAAAATTGACTCCCAAATTTATATTTTTATAATACTCCTTGATATTTTCCTTGTAATATTTTTCCGATTGGATCAGCCATGCTTTGTCTTCCAGCTTTGAAGCCAAGAACCATTTTTCCAAAATCCGCGCGGCGCGACCGTTCCCGTCGTGGAAAGGATGGATATGGGCAAACACCAAATGCAATATTGAAGCGAAGTAAAACACCTCTTCAATATCCATATCTTGCTTTAATAATTTATCAACCGCCGTAAAAAGATTTTTCATTTCTCTCGCCACATTTTCCGGTTCTACTGCCAGATAAACCAGTCCGTACTGACCAAAAACTCCCACTTTCTCATTCCGATATTTTCCTCTGCGGCTTTTAATCAAAAAAGATTTTGACAGCATTTCGTGCGCTTTCAGCAGATTATTTTCCGTCAATTTGTTTTCTCGGGCAAAATCGTAAGCGCCGGCCAGTTCCACAATCTCGGAATATTCTTTCGGTTTGGCTTTCTGTTTAAACGCCTTGGCGTTCATAAAAGAATTTATGTCCATCGGATTTCCTTCTATATTTGACGAATATACCGCTGAAGCTTCAATCAGATATTTTAAATCAATTTTAAAAGAATCTTCTTTTAGATCATCAAAACGAGTCGCCAAATCAACATCTATTTTTTCTTGGTATTGATTAAAATATTTCTTTTCTAAAATGTTCATAAAATAAATTGTCAAATTGTAGGGATAAATCGCAACCTGTTTCTATAATTACCATTCAACAATTTAACAATACAACATTTTTTTAACACTTAATTTCTCAATTTCTAATCAACTTTCCACCTTATGGACTTTACAAACTTTTAACTTTACACTATCCCAAATACCTTCATTAAAAACAAAGCGTAGATCAGCAGATACATCGCGCCTTCCCAGTTGTAGATTTTTCGAGAGATGCCAGAGAAAATATAAAGGATGGTCGCGCCGATAATAAAAGGAATACCGATGGAGAAGGTCGTTTCGTCAACTTTCAGAGTGGTGATCATCGCCGGAACACTGATCACCACCAAAGCGTTAAAAATATTGGAACCGAAAATATTGCCTAAAGCAATTTCGTATTTTCTCTTTCTGGCGGCATTGACAGAAACCGCTAATTCCGGCAGAGAAGTGCCGATTGCCATGGCGCTCATCACAATCACCGAAGCGCCAATGCCCAGAAGATTCGCAATCTGAATAATTGATTCAATTGTGTAAGAAGCGCTAAAATAAATGAGGATAGCGCTGACTATCAAACTAATAAGAACTCCCGGTTCCAATTTAAATTTAACTGGACGAGTCCAAATTTTTTTTAGAACGCTTAGCCGATCTAGCCGTGTCGCCGGTAAATCCGCCGCCTTGTGTTTGTGGTCAATATTCACTCTCTCTCGACTGGAAGAGATAGTATAAATAGCGTAAACCAAATAACCCAATAAGGCAATAACTCCTTCCCAGAAATTGATTTCTTGATCCCAGGCAATAAAAACCAATAAAGCGGTCGCGCAAGCCAAGAGAGGCAAATCCAAATTTATCAAACTTCTTTTAATAGTCATCCGCCGCGCGATAATAGTGGAAAATCCAACTACCAAAAAAATATTGGCGATATTGGATCCAATCGCGTTAGCGGCAACTATTTCCGTCTGACCGCGAAAAACAGCGATAATGGAAGTCGCCAGTTCCGGCAGAGAGGTGCCAATACTAACAATCGTTACCCCTATAATAAAAGACGGTATTTTAAAAGCCAGCCCCACCTTCTCGCTATTGTCCGTAAAAATATCCGCCGATTTAATAAGGACGGCAAGGCTAGCAATAAATATAACTATCCAAATAAAAACAGTCATAAAAAAATTTTATTTCAGGAATTGCTAATTTCAAATTTCTAAAACTTTGTTAAAGCAAAAAGATAATCTAAATATTTACCGCTTTCTCCCCACTTTTCCCCGATCGTCAAAAAATTTGTCCGTCCGTCTAGAAACGCTAAATTTTCTCGTCTTACCTTTACCCTCATCACTTTCTTTATTTCTTATAAAAATGCTCTTCTGCATAATTCCCGGGAAAAAAGTTTCTCTGATTTTTCTTACCTGGCTTTTCTTAAGAAAACTGCGTTTTTCCTTTTTTAGCTGCCTAAGATAATTGAGCATTGTTATTTTTTTCAGTGTCATCGGCTTGGTCGGCACTTTCACCGACTCGTCCGCGAATTTTTTCAACCCACGCACAAACTCTTCCCCTTCTTTGGATTTAATCCCTTTAATTCCCCTCTTCGCCAAAATTTTCATCATTTGTTTCTCGCCTTTTCCTCCGGGAATAAAGTATTTCAACTTGCCTCTCTTAAATATCTTTGAGGGATCTTTTTTAAAACTATATTCCTTTCTCTCTGATTTTTTTTGGATCTCCTGCAATATTCTTTCTTTTTCCTTTTTCCTTCTTTCTTTCATTTCTTTGTCAAGCTCTTCAATCTCTTTTAGATTATCAACAATGTCCTGGGAAGTCTCGCTTTTATTATCGCCCTTATTATTATTTTCTACCATAACAATATGCCAATTAAATACTAAAGCCACGCTGATAATCAACTTGCGTTTTCAGTATCCTATCAGCATTTTGATCGACGTAATTACACAAACCTTACTCCTAATCTTTTAGCAATCTCTCGACATTTTGAACGAGTAAAATAATCGCCTTCCTGTTCGCCCAGATATTCTAGATATTCTTCCATCTCTCTTTTGTCAATCGCTCCTTCCGTTGTGGTTTTCAAGCCGTCTACGAATTCTCTAATTCGGTAACTAGAGAAACCAATTTCTTTGAGAGCATCATACAATATTCCCCCTGTTCTAAGATGCCGTTCGTAAAGCGGCCACTTGATTTCATTTTCGTCGCTCATATTTTTCATTTTAGTTGATAAATTTTCTAAGCTTGAGCTTGCTTTCATTATAGCATATTTATCGCCATCAATCAATGCCAAAAAAATTAACAAATTTTTTTGAATCACAAAACAATAATCTTTTTGTCGTTCCGTGTCTTTAAGCAAGGAATCCCTTCAATACTATTTAGAGCTTGCGCATTTCAACCTGCGTTTATTAGCGCTTTTAATCAATGTTTATCAGCGTCCAATCTATAAATGGCGTACTGATAAACACGAACCTTCGAACACTGATAAACACTGGTAATTAAACAAGATGTGTAAATCATAAAATTGTTAATAAACAGTCACAAGTAAGGATAACAACGCCGATGTCACAAATGCTTCAATTAAAGCGGCTAAAAATAGCAGGGGCAGCAAAATATAAAGAAAAAATTTAAGCGCTTGTTTGAACTCTTTTTTAATACTTCCCCGCCTCTTGAAAATTTTCCAGAGAACAATTTTTCCTATTTTTATTCCGATTGCCGAAGAAATAATTAAAACCGGAATTTCAATAATCCCATGAGGCAAGATACCAACCAAAAGAACTTCCCATGAATATTCGTTTAACATTTCAAAAATGATAATTCCCAAAATTAGCCCGTTAGTAAAAACAGAAAAGCAAGGAATAATTCCTAAGAAGATTCCAAAAATAATTGACAAAAGCAAAGCCGAAACATTTTGTTTAAAAATTATCAAAAACAATTCAAAATTGGTCATGTCTCCCAGCGGTCCCAATTCTTTTTTTACCTCTTCCAAAATCCGCATCACTTCTTCCGGAAAATTTTGGGCGACAAAATAACCAATAAAAACCGCTAGCGTAAAAATCACACTAGCGAATAAAATATAAGGTCTAAGTTGATAGAGGTATTTTTTTATTTCCCGTTTGTTCATACGATAAATTGTCAGTGCTTGCTTGCGCTTTAGTCAGTGTTTATCAGTGTCTAATTTATGAATAGCGCACAGGCTTTTAGGCGTAGATAAATATTGATAAACTAAATAATCAAACTTAATAAATATCCCGCAATAGAAAAGAACGCGATGAAGGGGAGGGCGGGAATAGGTTTTCTTTTTTTCTGGGTGACAAAAAACAGATGATCGGCAAGAAGTCCTAGAATTGCCCCTATGATAATGGCGATAGAATGGATTATTCCAGAAGGAAAAGTTGAAACAGAAAAAAACAGGGGGAGGGCCAGATCGCCCGTGCCAATAAAAACATAATTTTTATTCTTTCCGGCGCCAACAAATTTGCTCCCCCATCCTGAAATTTTATCAGGGATAATCAGCGCCAGGTAAACACCTCTTTCGGCAATTCCTTTGAATAATTTAACCATATGCCGTGTTTTATAAACGGCAATAATATCATAAACCGACAGCAGTATTAAAATCAGAATTACCATATTTGGCTCAACACTCATTCCCAAACTAGCGGCAATACCCGCCGCCGCTAGAATAACCGCTAGATTCTGTGTCCAAATTCTTGGTAAAACAAATCTTAACCCGACAACGCCAAGGGAAATTAAAAAGGACTGCCAAGGTGAAACTACTAAGCCCAATGGACCTTGCGCGCCAAAAATAACCGCTCCGCCGAAGAACACCTGAAAAAGAAATTTGCCTTTAAACATTTTAAGAAAAATCAGCATCAAAACGGTGGCAATTAAAAAAGAAACCAAAAACTGAAAAATTTCCAGCCGCGCCGGTTCAAATGGAGGAGCGGCTGCCGGTGGAACATAAACTGATTTCACCGGCTCATCGGTATAAGCCACTTTACCAGTAATCATACTAGCGGCAGTCGCCAAACTTAAAACAGCAGTTGCTATAAAAACAATTGCTGACTGAAAAAAAATTTTTAGTCTAAGGTTCGGCATATCTGTTATGGAGAATAAATATAATTTTCCAATAATTCTCCTCTTAAGAGAAAAATTGGAGGCGAATTGGATTGTAATTTTCAATTTCTAATTTTCAATTTCTAATCAATTTCCAATAACTAAACTTCCAACTCCGAAAATTCTAAACCGAAAGCTTAAAAACTAACCATTGACCATTCATTGGAAACCAGTTATTGAGAACTGAAAATTCATAAGATTTGCCCTTGTCTCGTCTCAAGAGAGAAATTATTTTAATTTCCTGAAATCATTTTCTCAACCCGATATACCTGACTTTATCGCTTATTTTATCTTCCATCAACTCCCAATAAACTTTCTCCAAATCATCCAAATTAATATTCCTTCCGCCGATACCGTAAATGTAATTGCTTAATTTTGGTTTTCTGTTTAAATTATACAAAGCTGAGCGAACTTCGGTAAAGACTGGCCCATAATTTCCGTAAGAGAAAGCTCTATCCATGACCGCCACCGACTTTGCCCTGCTTAGCGCTTGAGCAATTTCCCGATTAGGAAATGGCCTCATCACTCTAATTTTTAACAGCCCAACCTTCTTGCCTTCCTTTCTTAATTTGTCCACTACCATTTTCGCCGTCCCGGCGGTGGAGCTCAAAACGACAATTATCTGCTCCGCGCCGTTAGTCTTATATTTTTCCACAAAGTCATATTTCCTCCCGGTTAGTTTAGCAAACTCTTTGTCGGCTTCTTTAATTATTTTTCGGCTCGCTTTCATTGCCTCCGCTTGCTGGTATTTGTGTTCAAAAAAATAGTCAAATAAATCCAGCGGACCAACAGTGATCGGCTTTTTAATATTTAAGAGAGGATATTCAGGATTATACTTGCCAACGAATTTTTTTACCGTTTTATCTTTTTCAATAATCACATTTTCCACTGAGTGGGAGGTAATAAATCCATCCATCATCACCATCGCCGGCAACAGCACTTTTTTATTTTCCGCTACTTTCAAAGCAATCAAAGTATTATCGTACATTTCCTGCGCGTTCTCGCTGTAAAATTGCAACCAGCCGGCATCGCGGAGAAACATTGAATCGGAATGGTCGCAGTGAATATTGATTGGCGCCGAAAGCGCTCTGTTAGCAACTGACATAACAATCGGCAGCCGCGAACCGGAAGCAATATAAACAATCTCCGCCATCAGCGCCAGCCCTTGCGAGGCCGTCGCCGTCATCGCCCGCCCGCCTGCGGCAGAAGCGCCAACCACAGCGCTCAAAGCGCTATGCTCCGATTCCACATTTATCAACTCCGTTTTTACTTTCCCGTCCGCTACTATTTGGGCAAAACTTTCAATAATCGGCGTCTGTGGCGTAATTGGATAAGCCGCCACTACTTCCGGATCAATCTGTCTCATCGCCTCCGCTACCGCCTGCCCGCCGGTTAATGCTTGGTATTTTATTTTGGTTTTTTTATTTGGCATAATTTAGAGATTAGAAAAATCTGTGTTCGTCTGCGCCTTTAGTCAGTGTTTTCTGTGTCTAATCTTAAATAGGACACAGACGAACACAGACCCTTCGGGCGCAGGTAAACACTGATAATTGATTATTTCTTTTTATGAACCTTCTCCATTTTTATCGCTTTCATCGGACACTCGGCAGCGCAAATCCCACAGCCTTTGCAAAAATCAAGATCAATATGATCAATTTTTCCATTTTTAACTTTAATCGCCATCTCGGGACAATACGCCGCGCACTTCAAACAATTGATACATTTATTTTTATCAATAACCGGCTTCACCGCCTTCCAACTGCCAGTTTTAAACCTTTTAGAATTCCCCGCCTCAATAATTTTTCCCCCAACGGGAATTTGTTTTGCTGTTTTTAATTTTGTGGCCATTTTATGTTTTTAGAATTATGCGTTTTAATAAATTTATCTAATCTGTGTTTATCTGCGCTTTAGTCAGTGTTTTTCTGTGTCTAATTATTTAATAGCACACAGACAAACATAAGCCTCCAGATACAGGTGAATATAGATTCCAAATGAAATTTTCCAATTTCCAATTTCCAATTTCCAATTTCTTTTTACACACTAAACTTTTTCTTACTTCTCGCTAAATCTAAATCACTTTCTTATAACCTTCTTTTAATGCCTTTATATTTTTCTCCGTCAACCCCTTTCCCAATTTACTAATAAACTTTTCTCGCACGCTTTTAATCAGTTGCTGATAAGAAATCAGTCCGGCGATTTTAACCGCCGCGCCGATCATCGGCATATTGGGAATATCTTTTCCGAATAACTCTACGGCGATTTTTGACCCGTCTAAATTATAAATTCGGCAATTTTTCTTTTTGAGATATTTTCTTATTTCTTTTATGTCATCGCCGCAATTAACAATCACGATTCCATTGTCAACTAATCCTTCAGTTATATCAACATCTTCCAACAAAGAAGGGTCAATCACCAAAACCAAATCCGGAGTCCGCACATCAGAATGGAGACGAATTGGCCGCTCGCTAATCCGAAAAAATGTTTTCATCGGCGCGCCGGACCGCTCAGGGCCGTACTCTGAAAACGCCTGGGCAAATTTCCCGTCGGCAATCGCCGCTTCCGCCAAAATCTGCGCCGCCGTTTTCGCCCCCTGTCCTCCGCGCGAATGAATTCTAATTTCGTAAATACTTTTCATATAAACATTTTAACATGATAACATTTGAATATTTTAACAGCTGTGTGTTTTAATAAATTTATCCAATCTGTATTCGTCTGCGCTTTAGTCAGTGTTTTTCTGTGTCTAATTATTTAATAGCACACAGACAAACACAGACCTTCGGACACTGATAAACACAGATAATTAAGAAAAATAAACTATTGAATTTACAATCTCTAGATACAAACTTTCCTGCTTGTTTAAACATTAAGATGTTTGAATGTTAAAACGATAAAATCCTTACATCAACCGCCAAACATCCCTTTTCCCCAACTATCAACGGATTGATATCTAACTCTTTGATTTCTGGATGGTCGGAAACTAAATTGGATAATCCTACCAAAGAATCGGCGATGGAATTAACATCCACTTTTGGATGCCCGCGGTAGCCATCCAGAATTTTAAACGACTTGATTTCTTTGATCATTTTCAGCGCTTCCGATTTGTCAATCGGCGCCAGACGGAAAGAAATATCTTTAATAATTTCCGTATAAATTCCGCCTAAGCCAAACATTATCAGATGCCCAAAACTTTCGTTTCTCTTCACTCCTAAAATTATTTCCATTCCCTCCGCCATCGGTTGAACAATTACTCCTTCTAACTTACCTCCTAGCCTTCTATGAATTCTATCATAATATTCCAAAACTTCAAAATCATTTTTGATATTTATTTTAACTCCTTCAACTTCCGTCTTATGAATTATTTTTTCGGAAAATATTTTCATTGCCACCGGGTATTTTATTTTTCTTGCCAGCCTAACCGCTTCGTCAGAATTACTGGCCAGCAAAGATTTTATTACGGGAACATTATATGATTTTAAAATATTTAGTGATTTAATAAAATCTAAATTCCCTTTTTTAAGAATAACTGAAAATCTATTTTTTTCTTCCTTGCGAGAGAGAGAAGAAGAGATTAAATTATTTTTTTTCATCATCTTTAAATAACTTACCGCCGCCTTCCGAGCTCGCTGACACTCCCAAAACTTTCCTAAACTAAAAATCGCCTGCGAGGGGTAATTATAAACCGCCAGTGGACTTTCATTTAACTTTTTCATTTCCGCTTCAACCGCCTGCCCGCCAACAAAGCTAGGCAACACCGGTTTATTTGCATTTTTAGATAATTTTATTAAATCATCCGCTGTTTTGCTAATTTCCGTCACTCTTTGCGGTGTGAGAATAAAAATCACCCCGCCGACATTTTTGTCATTTAACAAAGTTTTCAAAGCAATTTTATATCGGTCTGCGCGCGCGTCTCCGATAACATCAACGGGATTATTAATACCAGCCGTCAGCGGCAGATTCTTTTTTAAAACGTCTATTGTATTTTTACCTAACAAGGCAAGCTTTAAATTATTTTTTTCAACTCCATCGGCGCTGATAACACCAGGTCCTCCAGCGTTAGTAATAATGGCAATTTTATTATTTTTTAAACTATCATACCGCGATAAAAGCTTGGCAATGTTAAATAGCTCTTCCAGATTGTCAACCCTCACTACTCCTGTTTGCCAAAAAGCGGTTTCAATCGCTTCTTCTTCGCCAGCCAAAGATCCTGTATGGGACGCCATTGCTTTTTGGGACGCTTTACTTTTCCCCGGCTTAATAATAATAAGGGGCTTCACTTTCGCCAGCTCCGCCGCCGCCAGCATAAATTTTTTTCCAGCGGTTATACTTTCCAAATAAGCCAGCACCGCTTTTGTTTTCCGGTCATTTTTGAAAAACCTAAACAATTCAACTTCACTGACATCTACTTTATTTCCTATGCTGATAAATCTTGAAAATCCAACATTGTTCAAATTCGCCCAGTCTAACATCGCCGAACACAACGCCCCCGATTGGGAGATAAATCCGATTGATCCTTTCTTAATCATTCCCTCAGCAAAAGAAACATTGAGATTGCTAGTTGAATCCAAAACACCTAAACAATTCGGTCCGATGATTTTTATTTTATGTCTCTTGGCTATTTCTGCCATTTCCCTTTCCAAAACAACACCATCGCTGCCAATTTCCTTAAATCCAGCGCTGACAATAATCGCGTTTTTTATTTTTGCTTTCCCGCATTCTTTCAGAACGATATTTACCGCTTTTGCCGGAATAGCAATCACTGCCAGATCTATTTTATTTTTAATATCCAAAACACTCGGATAAGTTTTCAATCCTAAAATTTTTTTTCTTTTTAGATTAACAGGATAAACTTTACCGCGATAATTATAATCCAAAATATTTTTCAAAATCGCATATCCCAATTTTTCCTTTTTACCCGAAGCGCCGATTATGGCAATTGATTTTGGATTGAAGAAATTGTTTAAATCGTTT
>Ga0209834_10001950_pt1 | contig 11151 bp, 12 predicted proteins | sample Mar14236cmmetaG_FD_184134 | JGI IMG/M metagenome (GOLD analysis project Ga0209834, IMG submission 184134) | Marine hydrothermal vent microbial communities from Guaymas Basin, Gulf of California to study Microbial Dark Matter (Phase II) - Marker... ...
TAATTATGTTTCCTGGGCTTGAGAAAATGGAGTCCATAACTAAAGCTAAATCATTTGCAACATAGACCTTATTAGGGGTTTTGCTGTCTGCAATCCTAAATGAGGTACTTATCAACAACAAAGCAACTATAACTATGGCAACTATCTCACCAAGATAAAATAACACCATAGAAGTTCCTCTTTTTTTCATAGAAGACATTATAATACTTATAGTTTAAATTCTTTTTGGTAAAAAGAAGTTTTATTTCTTATTCATATAAACATCCAGGAATTTCTAATGAATCATAAATCATGCCAGCTGTATTCCCTAAAATCTTAATTAAGTTTATATCTGCATTTTCTTCATTAATATTAAGACCTACTTTCCCTTGATCTAAAGAATCATGTCTTACAATACATATGTTATTGTCTTTGTCTTTAACAAAAGTTATCTGATTTTTGTAATCCTCGTCGCAGAAATTACCACTACTTCCACCTTGGCAGAAATCATAATTTTCTAAATTTTTATCAAGTATTGCTTCCTTTAAATTATATTTAGGGGAGGCTTTACAATTAAATTTTGAGCAACTAATTTCATATTGGCAAAATTTTGTATCTACTAGTACCTCCTTTTCTGTATCTTTTTTTCCTTTTCTTAATATTAGCTTTAGTTTACCTTTATTATCTTCATCTTTGTTTTCCTCTGTTAGTTTTACACCATAACCTTCTGGTATGTAATAATCAAAATCGAATAATCCGCAGCCACAATAGTTATCTTCTTCTTTTATTTTGAGTTCTTTGCATGATTCTATGAATTTTGCAAGTTCTTTCATCCCCTCAAATGCCCTGTCTTCATTTAGATATTTAACCGGAATGCAGGAATTCTTTTCTTCATTAAGAAACTCACAAACCGCAACACTATCTTTGTATTTGTTTGCATAAACTGCTCTAAGTGGTTCACCATAAACCTCGCTGTCACCAATTTTTCTTAATTCCTTATGTCTTGATATGAGAAAGTTCTTATTAAAATCAATATTATCAAAAGATTCGCAAATGAGTTTTTTATCATCACACATGATAAAGTATACCCACTCTTTGTATTCTTTTTTCAGTTTTCTGCAGAGGCAAATACATGCATTATCCTTTTCGCATCCTTTATAATCCCCCTTATTAAATTTATTAGTTTCAATAGTAGTACCTTGAGCAGTAGACCCAACATATTCATTGTTGAAAATTAATGTTTCTTCTTTTTTTGTAAATCCTACTATAAATGTGTCCTTATCCATCCTTAAAGGCATTGATTCTAGTTTCTTTTCATCACTGTTCTTGTTTGCATCTTCTATCATCCTGATTAATTCATAGAATGAATCCTTGCTTGAGTCACTTAACCTAGTAACTTTAGCGAAAATACTAACTGTGAAAACAATCATGGCTATTGAAAATAGTACTCCTATGAGAACCTTTAAAGAAAGCACTGCTTTTTTATTTTTTTTCATCTTTTTTTAATCGTTTACACAAGTAGAACATGGAAGTTGTTCTATTTTTTCTTTTATATCCCCAAATTTCATGGGACAGCCGCTATATTCATTTTCTCCGGGATCGCAGGGACACTTGTCAAACAGATTACTTATTTTGTCTCCATCACAATCCCCATTCATATCCACTATCACCCCATCAATAATGGTTACATTCTCTCCCATCTTATTCCTATATATCATTATTGATATTACTAAAACAATAAGTACTATTACTGCAACAACAATAACATTAAGAGAAAGTTCAACTCCTTCTTTATTTTTCATTTTATCACCATATTTTTACCTTTATCGTTTTCATATCCATCATTATTAAGCCTTATGAAACATATATTTTCCTTGCTTTCACCATCTCCTGTTTTCGTCTCGCTTCCCTCACTTTTTATTTTTACTAAACCATAAAATTCATAATTTCTTTCTTCATCATCCAAAGTAAAATGATTTTTATCAACAAAGGTAATTTTATTTGCAGGATGTATTTTTTGAGATAAATAAACGTTTCCAATTTTAATCCATCCTGCATGAAAAGCTATATGCGCATTAACAACACAGGGAACATAGTCTATTTCCTCATCAGCATACATTTTATTTTCACGATAAACTACAAAACTTGCTTTATTATCAGACTCTTTTATTATTGCTAGTTTATAGTCTCCTAATGAATTAATTTTTACTTTTCTATTTAGGTTTGTTTCCTTGTCAAAATTTGTATTACTGTTAATCTCGCCTGATATGTTATCTATACTTTCAATTATTCTTTTAGGTATTTCATTATATCCTGGCTTTAATTTATCCTGACCAAATTTTATTGGAATCTTGATATTTTCCCAAAATGAACCTCCTACCCTGGGAAAAAGAACCATGTAAAATATGTAAATAGTAATTCCTAAGAATAAAAGTACAAGTGCCCATTTTCCGATAGTCTGAAGTGATTCTGTTGCCATTTTAGGTAAACCTCAAAAAGCTAAACATGTTACCAAGGTTGGAAAAAATCTTTTCCCTTACTCCTCCAACAAAAAATACAAAAAACAAAAGAAAAGCTAGGATAAGTATCCAAAGTACTATTGCACTTCTTGTTAATCCTTTCCTGCTTATAATAATTTTCATTTTACACCTTATTTGCTCTCAACAATTTTTGTGCATTTAGTATTCTTTTTTATTGAATCAAGCTCATCAATAACAATTTTGTTTATAAAAGGATACCTTCTCTTTTCTTCTGCTTCCTCCTTGGATATTACTCCAAAGAATAAATCATTATATGCAGTATAAGTATTCCATAAAGTTCCTAAAGTGCCTGTACCAAGATCTGGACTTAGAAATGCAATTGCATATTGTTTATCTTTTTTGAATGCAAAATTTTCGTCATTATTAATTATAACAGCACCGTCTCCTTTATAGCTTTGTATATAATCAAGGTAAGTTATGCTTTTTTGTTTTTCATCTTCTGTTTTTGATTCTTGTTTTTTATCTTTTTCATCTTCACTTTTAAGATTTTCAAAGATGTATGGATAAGGAGTCTTAAGCATATAATGTTTAAATTCGTCTCCTGTTATTTCTACCTTATCATCATTAATACTAAATGTGTAACATATAAAACATCTGTTTTGTCCAAAAAGAAGATCTAGCCTATTGAATAGGTTTTCATATTCTCCATCAAGAAACATATGCCAGCATTTAGTAGTAAGATCTGCTATCTGTTTTTTAACCTCTCTTTCATTACCCTTTAGCTTCTTTTTATCTATTGTCTTACACATTATTGGAACCATTGGTCTTGTCTGGACTGAAACCCCTTCAATTTTTGTTCTTAAAACAACATCCATTCTTGCCTTCACACTTGCCCTGCAGACTTCTTCAGCAGCATTTTTATTAAGGTGATCAAAAGCAAAAATAGCTGCCTGAAAAATAATAAAGAAGGACATTATAAGGATTATCATAGACACAAGATATTTTCTTGCAAGCCCTTTACGGTTTGGGAAGAACACTTGCTGCACCTCTTATTCCATAATATAAGAGAATCAGGATTGCAATCACAGCTAAGATTATTACTAAAGTCTGCATATCCATATAACCTCTTTTTTTAAAATTACACATAAATAAAATGCCTGTTTTTATGTATATAAGCTTTTCGGTAGTTATCTAAAAACAATGCTTGCATAGCCAACAGCATTATTATAATCACCCATAATGTCAGCAGAAGTATAATATTGCATAAGATTTACTTTCTTTGCCTTTCCTTTTATTAAATCTATCAATATAGCTATTGGAACAGCGCCGCAGATAGTTGCTTCCTTAACCTTAACATAATTTAAAAAACCCTCTGAATCAAGAGCTTTTATAAAACTTATTGCGCCTTTGTCAAGCTTGTGCATATTTTCTTTTATATTTGTTGAAAAAGGAACATAGCCATAATTAAAGCCATAATGGGTAAAGTCAGAGCTTGCAATTACACAAACTTTTTTGCCAGATTCCTTTATTGTTTTTTTAATTGCCGATGCAAGCTCTTTAATGTTGCGGTTAAATCCAATTGTTATTGGAAGAAATCTTAGTTTTTTCAGACTATCCTTGCTTACAAACTGCAGGAATGGAAGCTGGACTTCAATAGAATGCTCATGAAGATGAGCTGTTGCATCCTCGACAATGCAGGAATTACTAATCAATTTTTTTCCAAATTCTTTATCAGCTTTAACAATTCCAAAAGGTGTTTCCCAGTCATCCAAGATAGTTGATGTTCTTCCCATTCCTGAATGATTTGGGCCAATAATAACAAACAAGTCCGGAAACTTCGATTCTGCAATCTCTTTATAAGACCATGCAGCGCAGGGCCCTGAAAAAAGATATCCAGCATGCGGAGCAACAGCTCCTAAAACAAAACCATTTCTTTTGTTTATTGGCAATGCACCAGGCCCTTTTTCTGACTCAAAGCATTCTATTATCTGCTTATTGAGGCCATCAAAATCACTTTCATAGAACTGGCCTGCAACAATCGGCTTTCTTATTCCCATAGCTAGCTATAATATTTTGTTCTATAAAAGATTTGCTTTTTTAAGAAAAAAGAATAAGAAAAAAATAAAAAATTTACTCAACCTGTGTTGAGATTGAGCCTGTTTTAGTGTGGGATAATCCGCTCTCTGAAGTATATTGCATTGTAATATCTTCTTTAAATTTAGAACCTGTTATATCACTAGCACAACTAATAATTATTGTCTCTTTTTCTCCATCAACAAGTCCATCAACAGCTAATGCATCACCAACACAGTCTCCTGCTATTGAAACATTAAATGGATTTAAGTCCTCGCCCATGCCATTAGTTATAACTAATGTAACTGTATCTGCAGTCCCATCAACCTTGAAATCATTACAGCTTAAACCTGTTCCTAATGTACAGCTTGAAGGCAGGTATTTTCCTGGGTTCAATACTCCGAAATATGCTAAAGCTGCTATTGCTAACAAGACAACAAGAATTGCCCAGCCATAGGTCATTAAGAATTCCATTGCAGCTTGTGCTTTTTTCATTTTATCACCTCATTTTTAGATTTTTATCGTATATTACTATACTTTTTTATATATTAATATTAACTCATATATAAAACTAACGATTTTTTTAGCTAAATTTTTTATGTCAAAATATATTTTAGTAGCATTATTAAATAGTTACATAAATTTAAATAGGAGGATATAAACAATTATTCTATGAGAGAAAAGAATGCTCAGGTAAGCATGGAATATGTCATTATAATTGGATTTATTATGCTTATTACAATTCCCTTAATAGTAATTTTCTATGAGCACACCAGCAATACCAGTTATCAAGTGATAACAAGCCAGGTAGATAAGATTGCAAAAAAAGTGGTTGATAGTGCAGAATCAGTTTATTACCTGGGTGAGCCATCAAAAACCAGGATAAAGGTTTACATGCCAGAAAATGTTGAGCAGGTTGTAATACACGACAAAGAAATAGTTTTTAAGGTAAAAACAGGCAGCGGTCTCACAGACATAAGCCAGATAAGCTCTGTTAACATTAGTGGAGATATTGCAATAACCCCTGGGATCCGCTACATAAACATAGAATCAAAGGGGGATCATGTATGGGTAAGCACATAAAAGCACAAATAGCAATTGAGTTTATATTTCTTGTAAGTGTTGCATTTATAATGCTCTTAATTTTTTTAAAGGCAGTTGGAGACCAGGCAGACGACTTAAATGAAAAAAAAGAATTTGTTCTTGTAAAAGACCTTGCATACAAGGTGCAGTATGAAATCAACATGGCAACGCAGGTAAAGCCTGGCTATAACAGAACTTTTTTCATGCCAGAAAAGCTTAATAATAAGGATTACACAATAACCAAGGTAGGAAATAAAATCACAATTGGCTTAAAAAACTCGGAATTCACAATAACTATCCCAGAGATTAATGGAAATATAACAAAGGGAAATAACACAATAGTAAACATAGGGGGTGTTATTTATCTTAACTAAAGCACAGGTCTTTTCCCTTGATTTAATAATAGGGGTTATTATATTTGGGTCAGCTATCTTAATTTATTACAAAAGTGCGACAAACATTTCTGACCAGGATGAGGCATTGCTTGGTGACCTTCTCATTGATGCCAAGACAATTTCCAGCTCATTAATGAGCCAGGGTTATCCCTATAACTGGAGCGAAGATGATGTAGTGAGAATTGGAATTAGCGACGATAACAGAATTAATGAAACAAAGCTGGAGCAGTTTTCAAAGATTCCTTATAAGGATAGCAGAAAGCTTTTTGGAACAATCCATGATTATTATGTTTTTTTCAGGGGCAGGAATAATAATATCATACCTTTTAATGAGTCTCTTGAAGGAATAGGCAAGCCAGGTATTAATTCCACAAACATACAAACTGTTGAGAATCCAAAAAAACTTGTTAAGGTAACAAGGCTTGTGATTAAGGATTTGGATATTGCAAAGATGGTGATATACTTATGGTATTAAAAAAAGGCTTTCTTTTCACAGTTGACTCAATAATTGGTGCAAGCATAATAATCACTGGGATTTTATTAATCAACTCATTTTATATAGTTGAGCCATCATATACGAGCCTTGATTATACCTCACATGATTTAATAAATGCATTGTCAACATTAACAATTGGTGAGGTAAATAACTCTTATGTAACCGAGCTTATATCAAACGGCAAGATAAGCAACACAGACAATACTATTTTAGAGCAGATAGGAGAGTTCTGGGTTTTAAACAAAACTGACATGTGCCAGAAACTTACGGAAAATATTACCTCAGATTTATTTCCTCCTAATATCGGATTTAGCATCGTCATTGGAGATGAGGAAGTTTTCAGAAAAGACGTTCCTACAACCCACAGTCTGGTTTCAGCAAGAAAGATGATTTCGGGATATGAAAAAGACAGGCCTGTAAAGGGCTCAACTGCAAGGGCATATCTTAAAAGTATAAGGGAGAAAAAAACAGCCTCATTTGCATATTTTGGTGGTTTTGTTGGTCAGGGAAATATTTCAAAAGAGCTTGAATATATTCCAAGCGATGCAATAATTGAGAATGCCTTTATTGAGCTTGATGCAGGAACTGATTTTGATTTTTATGTAAATGGTATTTCATGTGGCTCATTCAGTCCTGTGAATGGAAATATGAGTTCAACAAGATGGAATGTATCATCGTGCAATTTCCTGGCTGGAATAAAAAACAACCTATCTATTATTTTTACTGGCCTTCTTAATGAATCCTTTATTACAGGGGGTTATGTAAAAGTGGAGTATCGCACTGAAGAGCTGATAAGCAACAGCACCCCTGGAATAAGTTATTATAATTTTCCTGGTATAGAGGGTTTAATAAATTTATACTCTTCATTTGATATTCCTGGAACTCTATATTCAATTGACTTTTATCTCCATTTTTATAATAATAAAACAACTTTCTTAGTTATTGGTAATGATACAATTTTTACAAGTATAGGGTCATCTGATGATCAGATAATTAACATTACTGATCATGTATTACCTCTGAAACCAGGAACAATCCCTATTAGACTTGGAACTGGTAATATTAGCGAAGTTCACAATATTACCTCAGGAGAACCTTCTGACTCTGTTCTTGTTACTGATATTTCAGGAAGTATGAACGATGAAGCAATATTTGACCCATTGATAGATTGCTGTGAATATGATTGCTGTAATTTTTGGGGATGCTCTCAAACAAAAACATGTCCTTATGAGGGAACTTGTAATGATGCAGAATGTGGAGATTGCCCCTGGTACAGGCCATATGAACAGAATCATAGAATAGTTACTGGCTGTTATAAAACAAAGATGCAACTTGCAAAAGAAGCAGATTTGCTATTTGTTGACATTGTATTAAATCTTACTGGAAACAAAGTTGGCTTAGTAAGCTATGAATCAAGTGTAAGGAATGTTGAACCTATCACAGATATTAAAATAAGTCTTCAGGATGAAATAAATGATTATTATGCTAATGGAGGAACATGCATATGCTGCGGAGTAAACAGAGCAAAGAACATGCTTTCATCAAGCAGCAATAAAAAATTCATGGTTGTTATGAGTGATGGTGCAGCAACAATGTACTGTGATAATTTCAATGATTATACAGGTTCTGGCACTGGCGGGACAAGTGACCCTATTGACAAGCAATGGGCAATAAATGCAGGCCAAAATGCCTGTAACCAGAACATAACTGTCTTTGCAGTTGGCTTTGGGGAAAACGCAGACCATGAAACACTTAAACAGGTAGCTTGCAATGAATCTCTTTATTACAATGCATCAAATGTGGAAAATTTAACAGACATATATAAAGAAATAGGAGAACAGATACTTCTTATTGCAAATTACTCATCTCAGATAATCTCAGTAACAGGGGGTTATGGGGAGTTGGTAGAATCAATACTCTATCCTGACTCTTACATAATGTTTAACTTCACTCCTGTTGTAGAGCCACCATCTTTTGGAGAGATTGAATTAGTCACAGAGACAGAAAAGTTTGATAGTTGTGTAAATACAGTAAATATACCTGAAAAAATAAGGGTAACTGATGCAAAGGCATTGTCTTATTCAGGGCCGCACTGGACAAGCTTTTTATCTGTAAATAACAATATGTTATTCAACATAACAGAGTATGGATCAGATTATAGAGGTATAGGTGATCCATTTGTATTGCAGATACCTCCAAATACCCTAGTTAATGGAAGCAATCAGATTGAATTGCAAACAGCAGACAATCCTGAAAATCTGACTGGATGTTCAAAAAACAACAGCATGATTTATACAGCTGCAATTAAATCATCTGTTACATACAGTGATGTACTGCCTGAAGCAGAGGGCTGTATCTGGACAATAGAAACAGAGGATTCAGAGCTAATAACAGCTTCTGTACCCCATGATTATTCAGGAACTAACCTCTGCAATTATACAAGCTCCGGCATAAGCTTTGGTGAGCAGGACAGCATCAATCTTGCTGTTTATGAACTGCTTTCAAACCTTGATTTTGACAATAATGGAAAAATCAATATAAATATTGATGAAGAGGACTTAGAAATAGAGGCATTATGGGTTTCACAAGTGCCTTATCTTTGGGGGCCTTTAATAGTTGAGGTAAGAGCATGGTATTGAGGAAAAAAGGCATTGTTTTTACTATAACTGCAATTGCACTCATAGCATTAACAATATTTTCATTCACAATTCATACTAGCTACAAGCTTAGGGATAAGGCCATGGTTACTGAAATAAGGGTTTACTCTATGAACAGTTTTATAGATGATGTTGAAAAAGATATAGAAAGAGGACTTTACATCTCAGGATTCAGGGCTTTGATGAGTATGGAGCAATACATAGCAAATAATGGAACATTTATAAATGATGTAAGTTATTATTTCAGGGAATCTTTTTTAAATGGAAGCATCAACGACTCGCAGATGGATATTATGAATGAATCAACATTTATTAATTGGACTGAAAGAATAAAAAAGCAGGCAATAAAACTGGATATAATTATTGATTTTGATATAAATGATGTAATTATTTATCAGGAAAATCCATGGACAATAAAAATTGATGCAAATATAACCTTAAAGATTGAAGATATAAAGAAAACTGCTTCCTGGGAAAGACCAGTTTACATAAGAACAAACATCAGCATACAGGACTTTGAAGATCCATTGTATGGAATAAACAGCAATGGTAAGGTAACTAATATAATAACAAAGACAAATATAACAGACTTTGTTGCAGCAAATAATGATACTACAAACCTTCAAATGCACCTTAATAATTCATACTATATTGAGTCAAACACAGCCCCAAGCTTCCTTATGAGGCTGGCTGGCAATCTTTCATCATCACCTTATGGAATTGAGAGTCTTGTAGACCTTGATAAGTTTCAGGCGCAAAGCATCCCCACAAAGGACAGAAGTGTTGTTGATTACATATATTTTGGAGACCAGACAACAACAAATCGCAACATTAAGTATATGCCCCCATGGTTCAAGCTGGACGAAGAGCATCTTGAAATATATGAGTGTGAGGATTTAACTGAATGATTCCGATAGATATTTATATTCAAAACAAATTTTTATGATAATATGACAAAAGCCCCATTACTTGAAACAGGCGTAGACAAACTTGTTAGCTTAATTAAGGAAAAGAAAAAAATTTCTGTTCCACAGGCAGCAAAAGCACTCGGAGTAAGCCAGGTGGTTGTTGAGGAATGGGCTGATTTTCTTGAAGAAGATGGTATTATAAGCATTGATTATAAGTTTGCAACACCCTGGCTCATTGACAAAAAATTAAGAAAAGAGGAAATAACAAAAAAAGTCAAGGAATTTCATGGGAAAAAAGATGTTATTGTAAGAAAGTCAGAATCATTATTGAGTTCTCTGGACAAAGAAGGTGAAGACATCACAAAAGTTAGGGATGAATTCAAGAAGGTAAGGGAAGAATTACACTCTGAAGTAAGTAGTGTCCAAGGGGAACTAAATGAACTTAAAAAATATGAGGCACTGAAAAAAAATATTGACAACCAGATAAAAACCCAAGACCAGATTTTTGCAGATAAGATTAAGCAAATGGATAGAGAGATAATAAGGGCTCAGAAGAAATACTCAGAACTTCTGAAAGAGATAGATGCTGAGGAAAAAATCATAAAAACTGAAAAGCTGAAAACTGATTCAATAAAAAAGATTGAAAACAATCTGAAAAACAAAATCAAAAATATTGAGGGTACTATTGGAAAAATTAAGCAGAAGATAAAAGCAGAGGATATTTATATTGGAGATGTAGAAGGGCATGTCAAAAAACTGAAAAGTTTGGCAGATGATACTAAAGAGATTATTAATTTACAAAAAAAGAAAATTAAGCCTTTGGCCAGAGAAAGCAAGGAATATGAGAAAAAAATAATGCAATCTCAAAAAGAAATTTTAAAAAAGGTTTTTGAAAAGAGCAGGGTAATTAAAAAAGACATAAGCGAGAGCAAGAGATTGTCAGACCGGTTCAAAAAATTCTTTGAAAAAAAGATGGAAACAACTAATCTAATTGAAAAGATTAATGATGACAGAAACAGCCTGAGGAAAGAGCTAAATGAATTTATTACAAGGGCAAGTGCATTCAGCATATCATCGCAC
>Ga0209834_10001955_pt1 | contig 11145 bp, 8 predicted proteins | sample Mar14236cmmetaG_FD_184134 | JGI IMG/M metagenome (GOLD analysis project Ga0209834, IMG submission 184134) | Marine hydrothermal vent microbial communities from Guaymas Basin, Gulf of California to study Microbial Dark Matter (Phase II) - Marker... ...
TTTACATATGGCTTTGACAATATGTTGAAAATGCTTGAAGAAGTGGATGAAGAGGTTAGTAAGGCGGTTGATTTAATAAAACAGGGTTTCCACAGAGATTTTATATTAAAAAAGATTAAGGCAAAGTTCTTCAGCAAGGAAAAAATTTTTGAAATGGCAAAATGCAGGATAAGGGCAAGGAAAAAATTTGGAGAAATGGCATCATATCTCTTTTTTGATGAAGAAGCCCTCCGCTATGCCACGCCGCCGGAGGTGGCTGAATATCGAGCAAAGAGGATTGGAGGAGGGGTAGCGGCAGATATATGCTGCGGTGTTGGCATGCAGCTCATGTATTTTTCAAAATATGCAGATAAAGTTATTGGGGTGGAGATAGACAAGGATAGAGCAAAAATGGCTGAACTGAATTTAATGGTTTTTGGTGCCGAAAATTTTGAGATAATGGAAGGAGATGCGCTTAGCACGGAGATTTTTAATAAAATATACGCTAACTCCATTTTTTGCGATCCTTCTCGAAAACCCGAGGAGAAAAAAAGAACTTTTGAAACTCTTCTCCCGAATCCAATGAAAGTTTATGAACTGTATCAGAAAAAAACGGATAGAATTGCTTTTGAACTCCCGCCCCAAATGAGGAGAGAGGAAATAAAAATTGAAGGGGAGAAGGAATATACATCGCTAAATTTTGATTTAAATCGCCTTGCGTTATATACGAGGGCTTTTGCTTCCTGCAACATATCTGCTGTATCTCTTCCAAGCGAGGAAAGAGTTACAGATGAGGATGATGAGGTTGAGATTGAGGAAAAAAGTGAGGTTGCTGATTATATATATGAGGTAGATAGAACCATAATAAAAGCTGGTTTGCTGAAAAATCTTGCAGGAAAGATTGGCTTTGACGGCTTCCTGCTTCATTTTGAGGAAAGAAGAACTCTGCTGTCATCAGAAAATAAATACATTTCATCTTTTTTGAGGGCGTATAAGGTGGTGGAGAGCTGCAAGTTTGAAATAGATACAATCAACAGGGTTTTAAAGAAATGCCATGCGGGAAAGGCAACACCTCGCTTCTCAATTGAACCAAAAGAATATTGGAAGGTGAGGAATAGAATAGAGGATGGATTAAAAGGTGAAAGAAGGTACTATATATTTAAAGTGGGGGGAAAGGCTATCATTGCGGAAAAATTATGAGTGTGCAACGAGCTTCTTCGCTTTTCTTGCTATGCTTTCTGCCGTCAAACCATATTTTTCCATTAGTTCCCTCGCCTCTCCACTTTCACCAAAAACATCATTCACACCCACTCTCACCATTGGAACAGGTTCATCCTGAATCGCCATTGCCACAGCATCTCCCAGGCCACCTATTACAGAATGCTCTTCGCATGTTATTATTCTCCCGGTTCTTCTTGCAGCCCTTCTAACGAGCCTTTTGTCAATCGGCTTTATTGTCGGCATATGAATAACCATTGCCTCTATTCCTTTCTTTTTCAGCAGTTCATGTGCTTTTAGAGCCTCAGCGGTTAAAGTGCCAGTAGCTATTATTGCTACATCATCCCCTCTCCTGAGTACATACCCCTTGCCAATTTTAAATACTCCATGTGTTTCAAATATAATCGGTGCATCAGCTCTTCCGATGCGAACATAACACGGCCCCTCATGCTCCGCTATTGTCGGCACAACATCCTCCATTTCAGTTGCATCTGCAGGCGCTATGACAGTCATATTGGGCAGCACTCGCATGAGTGCAATATCTTCAAGCATCTGGTGGCTGGCGCCGTCGCCGCCCACCGATATGCCCGCATGAGTGGCGACAATTTTTACATTGAGTTCCGGATATGCAATTGACTGGCGTATGCTATCGTAGCATCTTCCAGTGGCGAAGACTGCAAAAGTTGAGGCGAAGACGATTTTTCCGCATGCAGCCAGGCCGGCGGCGACATCCATCATGCTGGCTTCAGCTATACCCATGTCGAAGAAGCGATCAGGAAATACTGTGCCAAATCTCTTTGTTTTTGTTGATAGAGCCAAATCAGCATCGAGTACAACAATATCTGGGTTTTTATATCCAAGTTCAATTAATGCTGAGCTATATGCATCTCGCAGATTCCTCATTTTATCTGTCAGCTTTGCGTTAATCATCTAACTCACGCTCCGCCTGCTCCAGTTCGCTCATTGCCCTTAAATATTGTTCCTCACTTGGAGGCTTTCCATGAAATGACAACGTTCCTTCCATAAAAGAAACACCCTTTCCTTTTATTGTATGTGCTATTATGATTGTTGGCTTTTCATTCAGCTTTATTTCATGAAAAGTATCGAGTATTTCCTCAACGTTATGTCCATCTATTTCAACAACATCCCAGCCAAATGCCTGCCACCTCCAGGGCAGGGGTTCGATATGCATTACTTCCTCAGTCGGCCCATCAATCTGCAATTTGTTTCTATCGAGAATGGCAATGAGATTATCAAGCTTGTAATGAGATGCAGTGTTAGCTGCCTCCCATATTTCTCCTTCCTGCACCTCTCCGTCGCCGAGAATTGCGAAAACCCTGTAATCCTTTCCATCTAACTTTCCAGCTATAGCCATTCCCACAGCAACACTCAGTCCGTGACCAAGTGAGCCAGTTGACATATCAACACCCGGCACCTTTTTCATGCATGGATGACCCTGCAAAAAATGCCCGATTTTGCGAAGATTTTTTAATTCCTCAACCGGAAAATAGCCGGCGAGGGCGAGGGCAGCATATAAAGCCGGGGCTGCATGCCCCTTTGATAATACGAGGCGATCTCTATCGGGCCATCTGGGGTCTTTCGGATTATGTCGCATTTCATGGAAATACAGGCAGGCGATTATGTCGGCAATGGATAAACTCCCTCCGGGATGGCCCGAGCCCGCCCTATATATGGACTCTATCACCCACTTTCTGATTTCAAGAGCTTTTCTTTTAATTTCCTTAATAAGAGTTTCATCGTGCATTTTATAGTGAAATATAATACGACTATTTATTGATGATGGATGTTCTGCCAGCCAAAAAGTTTTTTTTGCAGGCGGTATTACATTGGGATATAAATGCGACCAAAGAGGGCTATTGTAAGCGTGTATGATAAAAGTGGACTTGAAGAATTTTGTAAGGCTTTAAAAGAGTATGGTATCGAGATATATGCTACGACAGGCACAAAAAAATTTCTGGAGGAAAAGGGAATAGAGGTAAAGGATATTGCTGAATATACTGGCTTCTCAGAATTGCTAGGAGGAAGGGTGAAAACATTACACACTCACATCCATGCTGCAATTCTTGCTAAGGAGGAGCAAATTGAGGAACTGGAGGAAAAGGGAATAAAACCGGTAGATATGGTAATATGCAACTTTTATCCCCTGACTTATGGTATAGAAGGCATGGATATCGGCGGCCCTGCCATGACAAGGGCTGCAGCAAAAAACTGGCGAAGAGTTGTAATCATTTCTCATCCCGGTCAATATAGGGAAGCTATGAAGTATTTGAAGGAAGGTTTCGATGAGGAGATAAGGAAAAAGTTTGCAATAGAAGCACTTCAACGCACTGCATATTATGATGCCATGCTCCTTAAGCAACATAACGTTGAGTTTCCATCGCTGCTTACTTTGCCTTATGTAAGAAAACAGATATTGAGATATGGAGAAAATCCTCATCAGAAGGGAGCTTTTTATGTGGAGGAAGGTATCAAGGGAGCGTGTATTGCAAATGCTGTAAAACTGCAGGGAAAAGAGCTTTCTTATAATAACATACTCGATGCAAATCATGCCATAGAATGTGTTAAGGAGTTTGATGAGCCTGCGGCGGTTATTGTGAAACATGCCACGCCATCTGGAATAGCATGTGGAAGGAGTGTTGAGGAAGCATGGAAATTTGCTTATGAAACAGATGAATATTCTCCTTTTGGAGGTGTTGTTGCCGTAAATAGAGAGGTGACAGGCAAACTTGCAGAGGAGATGTCCAAAATTTTTCTCGAAGTAATAATTGCTCCATCATTCAGCGAGGAGGCGAGAGAAATTTTTGCCGGAAAGAAAAATCTCCGCCTTCTGGAAGTGAGAGGACTTGATGAGGAGAGGCGAAACGATAGCGTTGAAGTGAGGAGCGTTGAGGGTGGATTGCTTATGCAGGATAAGGATACGAAAGAACCCAATCCTGAAGAATGGAAAGTAGTTACAGAAAAGAAGCCAAATGAAAAAGATATTGAGGCAATGGTGTTTGCCGTTAAATGCGTCCGCCATGTCAAATCAAATGCAGTTGTTTTTGTGAAGGGAAAAAGAACCGTAGCCATAGGAGGCGGGCAGACGGCAAGGGTGGATGCAACATTCATTGCAACTCACAAGGGAGGAGAAAGAATAAAAGGTTCAATAATGGCATCCGATGCTTTCTTTCCGTTTCGTGATGCTGTGGATGTCGCCGCCAAAGCAGGTGTGAGGGCAATTGTTCAGCCCGGCGGCTCCATAAGGGATGAAGAGGTAATAAAAGCGGCGAACGAGCATGGGATAATAATGGTATTTACAGGTCAGAGATGTTTCCTTCATTAAAGATGCATCATTAATGTTTTAAATGATGAAGTAATAATCTTGTTGGTGCAAAGGCTTGCCAAAGAGGGGATGCAAACATTTATATACCCTACTTCTCTCTGCCAGCGAGATGTATGTGCGGGAGAATTCACGATAACAGTAAAGGAAAGGATGCTTACTTTGGAAGGGATGAGATGCGATGAATTTTTCCACTAAGGATAAACTTACTGAAAAGGATATTCAGAAAGGCTTGAAGTTTGTAATAAAGGATGGACTTGCGACACAGGCAATGATTACACTCACCAGCGGTGTGTTTCTCGTTGCCTTTGCCCTTCAGATGGGGGCATCGAACATCATTATCGGGCTGCTGGCAGCTATACCTCCTTTATCTCAACTCATACAGATTCCTGCTGTCTACCTCATTGAAAAATTCAGGGTAAGAAAGGCGATATGTGTTTATACAACAGGAATGAGCCGATTTTTCTGGCTCTTCATCGCCCTCACACCCTTCTTTTTTAGCAGTAGACTGGGGCTAATTATTTTACTGATTGCCCTTTTTATGAATACCATTCTCGCCGCCATTAGCAACTGCAGCTGGAATTCATGGATGCGAGATCTCATCCCGGAAAGACAACTTGGCAGATTCTTTTCCAAAAGAATGGGTCTTTCGCTGCTCATTGGAATGATATTAAGTCTCTCCGCGGCTCTTTTCATTGATTTGTGGAAAAAGCATTTCGATGCTCTCTACGGCTATTCCATCCTTTTCCTGCTGGCTTTTCTGGCTGGTATGGCGGGCGTGTATTTCATTTCAAAGATACCTGAGCCTCGCATGATGGGAAGGGAGAGCGGGAAATTCCTTTCAATGTTGTCCCAGCCTTTTAAAGATTTCAATTTCAAAAATCTCCTCATATTCTCTGGCTCCTGGAATTTTGCCATTAATCTGGCGGCTCCTTTTTTCACAGTCTACATGCTAAAAATGCTTCAGCTCGATATATCCCTCATCATAGCGCTTGGCATATTGAGTCAGTTAACAAATCTTACCTTCCTCCGAATATGGGGTAAAATTTCAGACAATCACAGCAACAAATCAGTGCTAAGCGTAAGCAGCCCTCTTTTCCTCCTCTGCATACTTGCCTGGACTTTTACAACAATGCCGGAAAAACATGTGCTAACGCTTCCCCTCCTCATAGCAATTCACTTTTTCATGGGCATCTCACTTGCAGGCGTAAACCTGGCATCCCGCAACATAAGCCTAAAGCTTGCTCCTCGCCAGCAGGCGACACCCTATCTGGCGGCGCACAGCATAATAAACTCGCTTGCTGCCGGAATTGCCCCAATCATCGGCGGCGGCCTTGCAGATTATCTTGTTGGAAGGGAGTTGAACTGGAAGATAATTTATAAAGGGCCGGATGGCGGATTTGATTTTCCCATCCTGAGTTTCCAGCAGTGGGATTTCTTCTTTTTCTTTGCTTTTATTATAGGCCTCTATTCCTTGCATCGTCTCGCAATGATAAAAGAGGAAGGGGATGTGGAAAAGAGAGTGGTAATAAATACATTTTTCTCAGAGCTTAAAAGACCAATAAGGAATTTTTCGACTGCTGGTGGTCTCTCCTATATGAATCAGTTTCCCTCATTAATTAAAAATTTAAGGAGAAGGAAAAGAAACCTCGTTTCCTCACTCTCTCTCCACCATGAAAAATAGTTTTATTCTTGCCTGATACATTTTTATTTCATCGTTTTCAAGCAGCACTTCAAAATCCTTTACCTCCACTCTCCTTATGTGACGGAGTGTCTTCTTCGCCTCTTCAATTGCATGTTTTACAGCATCCTCAAAACTATTTGGCGAGGAGCCAACCAATTCAATAGCTTTTATTACGTTCATATTTCTAATCAGTTATGCGTATAAAAAGGTAATTTTTTAGCATTTTTACCAGAACCACTCCACCTTTGTTATAGTTGCTCCTGTTGGAAGCCATTTAACAAGCATCGGAGGATATATCTGCACTTCTATTTTATCTCCGACTTTTACTGGCTCTGTATATAAATTGTTTTTTTCCTCAGTCAGCTGCAAATTCTCCCCAACATAGTACTCTTCGCCAGAGAAAGCATCGATGAAGGCAATATTTGGTGTTGAAGCATTCGCATTATAATATACCCCTTCTTCCACATAAGTCACTATAACATATGCTTTTTTCGTTCCATTTTCTTCCTGAAGTTCTCCATCAAAGCATATTTCAGGATGTTCAATTTCGCCACCGAACATTATAGGAGGAAGAACAAAAAATTTCAATGTTTTAATCACTGGACATTTTTTATACCCACAGTTCACCACAAATTCTATTGTAAGAGGACCAAAAATGGCAGGAAAATATGGACATCTTATCGTTTTTTCCTCCCCAATTTGCAATGAAAAGGAGCCGCGGCATGTGCCAGTGTATCTGGGCAGGAAGGAGGTTACTACAACATACCATTCCAAATGCTCTATCGGCTCGCTCCCAATATTCTTCACCTTTGCCAATGGTTGAATTAATGGAGGAATGCCATCGATACCTACCTCAACCCTTATTGCCTCCCCGCTTTTATTTTCTGCTGGAGTAAAATTAATGAGTAAGATGGATGTAATGGCAAGTGCCATCCATCTTGCCATGTGTTATATCTTAGCATGGATTTTTAAAATTTGCGAAATCTATTTATACAACAATAAACACATTATTATATGATGAGTGAGGAAAAAAGATTTAGTTTTTACGAGCTGGGAGAGCTTGCTGAAAGGGCGCCAAAGTTATTTGGCATTCCAACAGGTACAAAGCTTGATGAAATGTTTTACAAGCTTGAAGAAGAAAATGGTAAATTCGTTAAAAAGCCACTCGGCGGTTTGCCATATCTTTCCATATTCAACATTTCCGGCATTCCTGACACAGGTAAAAGTTTATTTGCTGAGCAGTTTGCTGCCTATCAGGCGGCGAAAGGATATAAAGTTTTGTTTGTAACAGTTGAAAGTCCTGCAAATTTCCTGTATTCTGCAATTCGTGAAAAATGCAAAGCTTTAGGCTTGGATTTTGATGAAGCAGAGAAGAACATCGTCGTAATAGATGCTTCCGAGGAGGAAGAACTGAGAGAAAATCCAAAGGCACTGATGGAAACAATGGCATATGCCATAAAGGAAAAGAAAATAACCAACGTTATCATAGACAGCATTACTGGCTTATATGAACATAAGGAAATGATGGCTCGCCAGATTGTCAGGCAGTTCTTCAATTTCCTCAAAAAATGGCGACAGACCGGACTGTTCATCTCCCAAAAACGCTCTGCTCAGGCGAGCGAGAGCGTCGAGGCGGCGGGCGGGCTGGCTGTGGCGCATATTGTCGATGGAACGATTGTTGTCGATAAAAAACTCATAATGAGTCAGAGGGAGGCGAGTCTTTATAAGAAGGATATAGGTGATGTTATACGCTTCATAAGGATCGATGGTTGCAGGCTCAGCGGACATGATACGAGAACATGGGTATTTGAAATTACTGATGCTGGAACAGTTGAAATAATAGCTCCGCTTTCAGAATATATAAGGAGGTGATGAAAAATGGAGATAATATCCAAGCCAATGGGTGGAAATGTTGATGAAATGGCTGAAAAGGTGTTTATGGAGAGCATAAGGATTCTCGGTGGGCTGAAAAAACTCGTTGAATATCGCAATTTAACATGGCTTCCATCGCTGGCAGAAGCTGCCTATGTTGTAGTGCTCAAAAATGAGGCAGTGAAAACATATGGCGAGATAGCAAGAATGCTTGGCATAACAGAGCAAACTGCCAAAAATATTGCAACAGCCGACGAAGAAAAGGTGAAAGATTATATCATGGAGGGTGGAGAGAGGCCAAATGAACACATAGCAGGGGGAATAGCAAAGCTGGCCTATCGAGCATTAAAGCAGCGTGGAGAGCTGGACAAAATTGAATTGAAGAAAGAGGAAGCGGAGGCGTTAGGCATAGACTGGGCGGTGCATGTGCTGGCTGCAATAAAAGGCATGGATTTCCCGGCAGAAAAGGAGGCGTTGATGGAAAGGCTAAAGGGAATGAGCATAATGGGCAGGGATGCGAAGGAAATACTTGAGGCAATAGAGTATCCAGTTAAAAACCCTGCAGAACTGCTCCATAAAATAAAGGAAAGATTGCATGATTGAGGCAAAATATGCCAACCTCTGCCATATATGTCATGGAGAGCTAAAAACATCAGAAATTGAGGCAAAGAAATGCAGCATAACAAAAAAACCACTCTGCTATTTCAGGGAAGAAGAAGCGACTAAAGAATTTCTTGATTTCTTCGAAAAAGCCATAGGGAAGGCAAGAGCCTTGCAGATATTCTGGGCGAAGAGGGTGCTAAGAAACGAAAGTTTTGCTGCGGTTGCGCCCACTGGTATAGGGAAGAGTTCATTTGGCATAGCAATGGCTTTGTTCCTTGCTGGCAAGGGAAAGAAGAGTTACATTCTATTTCCAACAACCCTCCTTGTGCAGCAGGCAGCGGAGGCGGCGGAGAAAATAAAGGAAAGAACAGGCAGGAAAGCAGAGGTTCTTTTTTATCACGGAAATATAAAAAACAAGGAGGAGTTTTTTGAAAAATTGCAGAAAGGAGAGTTTGATGTGCTGATTACCACAACCCAGTTTCTCGCAAAACATTTCGATAAATTAAGCAACTTCACCTTTGATTTCATTTTTGTTGATGATGTGGATGCCATATTAAAGGCATCAAAAAATGTGGATCGAATTCTGAATCTTCTCGGCTTTTATTTCGAAAATGGCTGGAAGGGAAAAGCAAAGGGGGTTCTGATGGTTTCAACAGCAACAGCTAAAAAAGGCAGGAAAGCAGAGCTATTTCGCCGCCTCCTGAACTTTGATGTTGGCTCATCTCATTTTGCCATAAGGAACATCGATGATATTTATATAAATGATGAAAGCCACGAAACAATTAAAAATTTGCTCAAAAAGCTGGGAAGCGGGGGAATAATATATGCGAGGAGCAGCGAGGAGGCGGAGGAATGGCATGAAAAATTAAAGGATGATTTTAAGATAGGGCTTGTAACAGCAAAAAGCAAAAAAGCTTTTCAGGATTTTAAAGAGGGCAAGATTGATTTTCTCATAGGCACAGCCTATTATTATGGAGCATTGATAAGAGGTATAGATTTGCCAAAAGAGATAAAATATGCCATTTTCATAGGTGCGCCTGCCATAAGAATAAGAATCGAGGATATTGATTCCTTAAGCCCAAATATGATAAAATTTATTGCAAGTTTGCTCAGGGAGAGGGAAGAGATAAAAAAATTCATTCCTCTCCTTCCAACAATAGAAAAAAGGGGGGAATTTCAGGAACTGAAGGAAAAGATAAAAATTATAATGGAGGAGGGAATAGGAAAGGAAGAAGATTTTGTTTTGCGGCAGGGAGAAATTATTTTGCCGGATATAAGGACATACATTCAAGGCTCGGGAAGAACCTCCCGCCTGCTGGCGGGGGGCATAACAAAAGGGCTTTCATTTCTTTTTGAGGATGATGAGGAATTGCTCAATGCATTCAGGCGAAGGGCAAGCTACTATGATATAGAGTTTAAAGGAATGGATGAAATTGACATTGAAAAGGCAATGAAGGAAGTGGAGGAAAGCAGGAAAATTAGAGGAAGGAAGGAGGAGGATTTGATAAAGCCATCTCTTTTTGTTGTTGAGAGCCCAACAAAAGCAAAACAGATTGCCCGCTTCTTCGGGAAACCAAGTATAAAAGCAGTTGGCAACTCAATAGTATATGAAGTGGCGAGCGAGGATCATATTCTCCTTATAACAGCAAGCCTCGGTCATCTAACCGATTTGATTACTGGCGAAGCATTTCATGGGGTGGAGGTGAATGGAAAATTCATACCAATATACGCCTCCATTAAAAAATGCGCAGATTGCGGATATCAATTCACGGAGGAAAGAAAAGAATGCCTGAGATGTGGAAGCAAGAACATAAATGATGCAAGGGAAAGAATAGAGGCTTTGAGAAAAATTGCATATGAAGCAGGAAATATAATAATAGGCACTGATCCAGATGCGGAAGGAGAGAAAATAGCATGGGACATCGCGAATTTACTTGCTGGATGCGGGGAAATAAAGAGGGCTGAATTCCATGAAATAACACCTGTAGCCATAAAAAAAGCCATGAAAAATTTGAGAGAGATAGATGAGAATCTTGTTAAAGCACAGATTGTAAGGAGGATAGAAGACAGATGGATTGGCTTTTGTTTGAGTCAAAAACTCTGGGAGGTTTTCAATAACAGGAATCTCTCCGCAGGAAGAGCTCAAACTCCCGTGCTCGGCTGGATTATAAAGAGGGCTGAGGAGCATAAAGAAAAGAGGAAAGTTGGCATAATCCCCGATTTCGGCCTCATGCTGGAGGGAATTGAAAAAGGAGAGGTTGATATCGAAATAAAACTCATTGAAGCAAAGAAAGAAATGAAGAACCCGCTGCCGCCCTATACAACAGATGAGGTGCTTCGCGATGCCAATTCCATTCTTAAGATTCCTGCCAATAAAACAATGAAACTCCTGCAGGATTTATTCGAAAGCGGTTTAATAACATATCATAGAACAGATTCCGCATATGTG
>Ga0209834_10001956_pt1 | contig 11145 bp, 8 predicted proteins | sample Mar14236cmmetaG_FD_184134 | JGI IMG/M metagenome (GOLD analysis project Ga0209834, IMG submission 184134) | Marine hydrothermal vent microbial communities from Guaymas Basin, Gulf of California to study Microbial Dark Matter (Phase II) - Marker... ...
TCGGGGCTGGAGTTGATTCTCTAACTGTTGCTATTACTCAAGCAAAAAAGAGGAAATTCAAATTTTTAGGAAAAATTAATCCGACTGATCCAACCCCGAGTGAAATTTACATTTATCAAGGGGGTTATAGCAGTCAGTATGGAGGTTGGCCGTTAAGAGTTAAAATCGATGGGAGTGTCGATGCCGGACCATTTTATATGTCTTCTAAAATCGTATTCAAGTATTATGATGTAAACGAGAGTCAAAAAACATATACTGATTTATTAGATGCCGGGGTAAGAGATTCTGTCCGTTCTGTCCGTATTGATTTTGAATTATTCGCAGATCCCGTGGAATTTGAAGGGCAAAAAGCTGAGATCAAACAAAGAATAATTTTCTGGAAGTATTTTAAGAATTTGTATTTGAGAGAATCATGATTGGAGCTGCAAGATTAAACTAAATCAAATATAATCGGGTGGGGAATAGGAGGTTGTATGAGTAAAGTCATTGTTATTTCAGTCATAGTTGCTGCGGCAGTTTTTGCTTCAGTAACTATATCAGTCCAAAAAAAAGCAACAGAAGTTCCGGAAGTGGTTGCTCAGGATTTGGCAGAAATTCAAATGAAAATCTGTGGGAATTATGCTTTGAATTATGCTATGGATCAAATTCTGAGCGGAAAAGTTCCGTATGAGCAGGGAGCATTTACTCAAACTTTTAGTGCTGATTATCAAACCAATTTTAATGTTACCAGCGGTTTGATAGACAGTATCAAGTACATTCCCAACGCAACTTTTGATACTTTAGTGGTCACATCCTATGTAACTACGAGTTATCTGGGTGATAACTATTCTCATCAGAGTTTTGCCGGAATCGGTGTAGAAGCATCGGGAGGAGAAGAACAACCTCCACCGGTCGGACCTTTCACTTGTGCAATTCTCTCAGGTGATGACATGACATTCACTGGTTCCGGAACTACAAATTGCGGAGAAGGGAATGTACATACAAATGGATACTATAAAATGACTGGTTCCTGTAAGATTGAAGGAAATTTATCCTCTTGTTACAGGATCTGGACTACAGGTTCGACTAAGATCTTTGGTGATGCTTATTCTCCGGCCTGGAAAGGCAAAAGTCCCGGCAATGTAACAGGTACAGCATACACGGTAACTGTTCCTCCAATTCCAATTCCAGTTATAGATATGACTCCATTTTACCAATGGGCAGTAGATCATGGTGAATATTATACCTCGACCGTTCAGATTTCCGGTTCTCAGGATATCGAACCTAATGGTGGATTAATGTGGGTAAATGGTTATTACATGCAAAGCGGTTCCGGTGATTTTATCGGTGGTTTAATTGCTAAATACGAGGTACAGATATCCGGAAGTGGTGATCATGTAAAACATCCTGACCATCCGTATTTCCCAGCAATCGTATCTCTGGAACAAGGTCTTCAAATGTCTGGAAGCGGAAAAGTTCACGGTTTGATCTATGCTCCCAATGGTGCTATTCAAAAATCCGGTTCAGGAGATGTTGAAGGTTCAATGATCTGCGGCGGGAAATTTAAAAAAAGCGGAAGTTGGAATATTATGGATTATGAAAATAGTACACCTGTTCCACCGGGAGAAGGTGGAGGACAATCAAATATAAATATCAATATTGTCTATTGGCAGGAATAGAAAGATGGGAAAGATAGTCCTGATCGGATTGATCGTTGTTATCATAATTCTATCTGTTATTGTTGTGAATGTGGAAAAAGAAACAGCTAAAGTTCCTGAAATAATCAGTCAGGATATGGCAGAGATCAATGCGAAAACAATAGCTAATTATGCTTTGAATTATGGTATCGATAAATTGAGTCGAGACCAGATATCATTTGCAGGGAACACTACCCAGCATACTTTTTCAGACTTCAATGCCTTTGAGGGAGCGATCGATAGTATCAGGATTTCCTGTAATGTGAGTAAGGATACATTTTATGTTAATTCATTTGTGAACAGCAGTATTGTTTCCGAAGATGTGAAAAATGTCAGTGAATCCATCATCTGTAAAAAAGAAAAACTGCTCAAAGCAGCGATCATTGCAGCCGGTGAAGTTGTGATCAAAGGAAATGCAACTATTGAGGGTGATGTTAATGAATATGCAACTGTAGATTTTGAAGAGATTTTTGGATGTACAAAAGAAGAAATGAGAGCGAATGCAACACGAATTTATCTTGATCCACCCAATAATGTTGAGCCTGTCGATGATACAACCTGGGTTGATCTATCAGGTGGAAACTCTTTAAAAGTTACAAATGAGCATTGGCATGGGACTGGAATTTTAATCGTCAATGGAGATTGTGATATTACCGGTGGCTGTTTCGATGGTGTTCTTTATGTGATCGGAAGCCTTTACGTCCGCGGAAATGATTATGCCTTAGGTATTATTTTCGTTGAATGTGATGCTGATATTGAAACTGAAATCGCGGGAACTTCATACATTGCTTATGATGAGATGATAGTGACTCAATATTTACCAAATCCACCCATGGAAAATGTTTATAAAATAATATATTGGGATGAATAAACATTAATCGATCTTTAAGAGAGGTTTTAAATGGAAATGCTCGATAATGAAAAAATAATGAAATTCTGGTGGGGAAGAATAAGATGGTTTATGATCGTTATCCTCTTTGCCATCGGAATCCTGCAGATACAAAAAAGTCCGCAGTCTTATCCTGTTGTGATCTTTATTGCAGTATTTGCAGGAACAATGATCCTGAATATTTTGTTCCATCTCAATGTCATCAGGATCAGTAACCTTATTGCCGCTATCCAGATCATACTTGATATCGTGTTTTCCACGATGGTCGTTCACCTGACCGGAGGAATCGAAAGTTCATTTGTCTGGATCTATTTATTAGGCGTTATAACTGCCAGTTTATCTATCGAAAAAACAGGTGGATTCATTGCCTCTATGATCAGCTCTCTCTCTCTTTTGGGATTGATCCTGCTTTATAATTATGGATGGTTGATTCCATTGAGTGATTCGGAACATATTGTTGATTTTCCCCTGCAGACAATATTCCTCATTTCCTATACTGGTTTGATGACCGCAGTTGCTTTTATGGCAAACTATTTTAGCGATCTTGTAAAAAACCTAAATTCTAATGAAATGAAAAATCAGGAAAAGATCAGTAAATTAAAAGAGGAGAAATCAAAACTTGAAGAGCAGAAGATTAAGAATGATAAGAAACTGAAAGATAATGTTCAATTGCTCAAAGCAGCTTCTTCGGTAGCAGTGATCGATCATGAACTGAATAACCATCTGACCATTATTTCACTGGCTGTAAGGAGGATAAAGAAAGCTGGAATGGAATATAAAGATGATAAATTAATAAAATATGGTAATCAGATGACAGATGCCTTAAACAAGATCGAAGTCGTTCTGGGAAGTGTGCAAAAATTAAAACAGTTAAAAGTAATCAAAGAAGCAAGAAAAAAAGAGCAAGGATTATCAGATGAAGAAGCATATTTTAATAGTTGATGATGAACCAAGTGTAAGAGATATCTGCAAAGATATTCTCGAAGATGAGGGTTATCGCGTAACAGTTGCAGTCGATGGTCAGGATGCAGTCGATAAGATGGATTATTTTGATTTCGACCTGTTCCTGGTAGATATGTCTATGCCCAGGATCAGCGGTTTGGAATTAATGAGAGTTATTAAGAACAAACAGCCTTTTGCAGTGATCATCATTCTGACTGGTTTTGCCAGTGTTCATGGAGCAGTCAAAGCCATCCATGAAGGAGCTTTTCATTATATTGCCAAGCCAACTGATCCGGACGAACTTGTTTATGTTGTCAAAAGAGGGATAAAGTATTCTGAAGATCTTTACGGTCCTCTACAAAATGCTTTCGAACCAGGACCAGATAGCGAATTCAAACGAAAACCGATTATCCTGAATGGATTCAGTAAGGAAGACAAGGATGATTTTTTAGAATTAGGTAGTCTTCGAAAATACGGTTTGGGAATACATATTCCGATCAGCGAGGAAACAGCGGGACCGATCATTTTAATTGAAGATGGAGAAGTCTCTGTCTGGCTGAATAATACGATCATTGATTATCTTGAGAAAATGGACTCATTCGGTGAAGAATCCTTGATCCTGAAACAACCGTCTATTACAAAATTGAGAGCAGAAACATCGGTAAATATCCGACATTTTAACAGGCAGAAATTGCTCGATTTCTTTTCGTATAAAGGAGATAAATTATTTAAGAGATTTATGATCAATCTTATCAATAATTCCTTTTTTAAATGGCGAAAATCAGTGCAGAGAATTGTCATGTTAAAATTGGCAACCGGTGAAAAATAAAAAACTTGCCATTCCGAGTGTTCTTTCAACGGTATTAAATTTTGAGGAATCTCCAAAGAACAGTAAAAGAAGTGAAATGAAAATTATAGATTCTTCCGTAAAAAACATGACACGATCGGGAGAGGAGCAGGAGAAAATATTAGAAAAACATAAACCATTATTTATGTATTAGTTAGAAATAATTGCAGGAAAATCAGCAAATGAAATTTGTAAATAAATCTAAATATTTTAAAATCATTGTTGCCTTAAATTATGTTAAAATAAATCTTGACTTCGTTTAAAAGGGAGAATAATGAATCTATCTTTTATCGAGGAATTGCAGGTAAATTTATCTGATTTTATCACTGGTATCAACCGTTTTCAGCGTATTGATAAATTGTTATATGAAAATGTGAACTGGAGAAAAGAAGTCCACGAACATTTTAAGAATTTACTTGCCTATATGATCCACCACAATGCTTCAGATATCGATCTTGGCGGACCCGGAACAAGGGGAAAGATCTGGTACAGGATCTATGGTAATAAATCACCTTGCGATGATATGCCTTCCTATAATGAAGATGAAATTACTTTAATCTTATTGAATGTTCTGAACGAAACCCAGAAAAAAATATTATATGAAAAGAAAAATATAGATTTTTCTATGGAAATGGTCTTTGATGGACAAGATAAACCTAACAGATTCAGAGGAGATATATATTTTGACAGGAATTATTTGTCTGCCAATTTTAGAAAAATAGATCAGAAAGTGCGGCATATTAAGAGCCTGAATTTTCCCGAAAATATTATTAAAAGACTTAATCTTTATTATGAAAAATCCGGTTTATATTTGATAACGGGAATTTCCGGTTCCGGAAAAAGTACAACCCTCGATTCCATCGTTGATATGAATAATCATACTAATAAAGCACATATCGTGATCATTGGAGATCCTATTGAATTTATTCATAGATCTGATAAGTGTATAGTTAAACACAGAAATGTGGGTGATGATGTTTTGAGTTTTGAAGATGGAACAGTTCAAGCTTTAAGACAGGATCCCGATATAATTATTGTGGGTGAGATGAGAGATCCACAGACGATCGCTACGGTTATTGAAGTAACGGACAGTGGTCACAAAGTTTTTACAACTTTACACACGAGTTCTGCCATCGATAGTATTCACAGGATAATCGGGGAATTTCCACCTAATGAACAGGACAGGATCAGGATGAGATTAGCTGATACGATCAGAGTTTGTATTTCCCAGAAATTGATTCCTGATAAAAAGGGAAAAGTGGTTATGACCAAAGAGATCCTTTCTGTTGACAGCTCCGTTAAAGCAGCGATCAGAAATAAAAATATCGGGGAGATCTATCAGATGATGGTAGAAGGTAAGAAAAAAGGAATGATGACTCTTGAACAGGACCTGTTAAATCTATATAGAAAAAATGTGATTTCCAAAGAGACAGCATTAAATTATGCTAATAACAGAAAAATAATGATCCAATTATTACAATTTTAGAGAGAATTATGAGTAAAAAAGAACAATTTGCTTTTGGTATTTTTCAAGATGGTTTGACCGTCAAAATCGCTCAACTTGTTTCATCCAATGAGAAGATAAAAATACAACAGTTATTAGATACAAATTTATCTCATCATCTATTTTTAGACGATAAAACCGATGAAAAAGATTTCCTCGGATTGAAGGATATTGAAGATGAGTTTACCGGGGAAGCTTCTCCATCGGAAGAAATATCAGAATTTGAAATTGCAGAAGAAGTAGAGGAAGAAGAAGAGGAAGAATCCGGGAAAAGTGAACTTCAAAGTCTGCTTGTGAATTTTCCTTTGGATCGGGGAAAAATATCTCTGAACGCGAGTGAAGAGCAGATTTCATATCATAAGTTTGATAAAAGCTACACAAAATCAAAAATTATCAAATATATCAAAAAAGAAGTCCTTTCCAAAGATGAGATCAAGAAGAATAATTATTCTTTCGGGATGATCTTTAACAAAGATAAATCGAGTTTGGCTTTTGTCCATAAGGGAGAAAACGATTTACTTAATGCTGTTCAGGAGTTGAATTTTCAATATTCCAGGAAAAAATACATTTATAGCTATATCGATACCAATGAAATATCGTTAATGAATCTGGTCAGATATAATTATGAATATACTGATCAGGATTTTGTCATGATCTTATATATCGGAAAGGAATATAAATCTGCGATCGTGATGAGAGGGAAAGACCATTTCAAGACTTTACCGATAATTGTACCCGAAGCAGAACCTGAAAGAACCAGACAGTCCATTTTTTCAAAGATATTATTAGAACAGGATATTTCCAACTTTCCGATAACACAGAATATTCTTATTGCGGGTGAATTTGTCAGCAAGAAAGATATCGAGTTTTTTGCTAAAAAGTTTGGTTCGATGTCAAAAGTCAGTCGTCTGGAATTACCGCAAATAGATGAGATCGAAGCTACAGAAGCGGAAATAACTGATGAAAAAATAGCACAATATGCAATTCCTATCGCTTTAGCCTGGAAAACCCTTGACCACAAGAATAAGAACTTTTACTCAACGAATCTGCTTCCCAAAGATATCATTGAAAGACAAAAACATTTTAAAGTTGCCTGGCATGGATTTGTTGTACTGGCTGCTATTTTCTTTTTTGCTCTGACCGGAACGATCCGTAATTTGCAGATAAATAGAGATATTATTGAAGTAAACAAAATAATTGGTACTTTAGATGGAGAACTTACTCAAACAAAACAGTTAATTCTAAAAATCAATGAAGTAAAAGAGAAACAGGGTCATTTTCAAAAGAACCTGGAATTAATTGATAAGATCACAGGTAATAAAAATCAGTGGTACTACATTTTGAATGTGATTTCAGAAGCGTTTAATAAATACAAGATCAGTTGGCTGAATGACCTGAAAAGCAGTGCTAATAAATTCCAGATAACAGGTTATACAAGCAATAGACGAAATATTTTAAAATTCGCGGAACTATTTCCGAATGGCAGGATTTCCAGGATCATCAAAGAAAATATCGAAGATGTGGAAGTATGGAAATTCGATATTTCCTATTCCTATCCTAAAAAGGAAGTATCTTTAGCAAAAAATCTGAACATTCCCGAGAAAGAACCGTCGATTATGGATTTAGGTAAAGAATCCGAAGAAAAAACGGAAGATGAAACTGAAGTTCCTGTATCAAGTGATCTTTCATCAAAGTCATTATACGAGGTGAGTTTTTTTGTGGGGAATGATCATACGCAAGCTGGAAAAACAAACAACATCCTTGAAAATGCGGGGTACAATTCCAGGATCGAAGAATTTACCGACGGAGATGAGATCGCTTATAAGTTAGTATTAAATGAAACTTTCTCAAAAACCGAAGCAGAAAATATGGGGGATCAAGTAAAAAAGCAATTTAATGAGATCGATTATTTTCAGATTTCAGAAAAGGAAATTCAGAAAACAGTAAATATACCTGAAATATATAATGATATAGCCGAACTTTTTTTCTCCAGAAAAATTGATGAAGCTTATGATAAACTTAATGGGTTCATTAAAGATTTTCCCGGGCATAGACTCGTTTATAATGCTAATTATTTGAGAGGAGAATGTTTATATTATCGGAAAGAGTATACGGCAGCACGGAAAATCTTCGAAAAAATACTTCTCCAGAAAGGTAATAAAAAACCTGATGCCTTAATGATGTTAGGTAATTCCTATAAAATGGAAAACAATACTGAACAAGCAGTAAAGTTCTGGAATCGTTTAATAGACGAATTTCCGGAAAATGAACTGGTTGAAATAGCAGAATATAAAATTAAAGCTTTAAAGGAAAATTAAATGGAATATGCTGTAAGAAATACTATCGTGCTGACTTTTCTTCTGTTGCTTGTTATTGGTGGCTCATATTGGGGAAACAGGAAATCGAAGATTATTTTGGACAAAGCAAATGCGACCTATAATGACCTGAGAGAAACAGTGGACGGATTAAAAAGAGCAAATCCTGATCTGGTAAATGAAGAAATGATCATTTCCGCATTGGAGCGAATGGAAGCAAGAGCCAGAGAAAATGTTAAAATTCTCCTAAAAGATGATAATCCCACGATCACATATAAATATCTCGTCGATATTATTGATCGTTATTGTCCGGGAGTGATCTTTAATTTTTTTGTTGAAAAATCGGGACAGCAGGATCTGATCAATTATAATTCCTATAAGATAGATGGAAGTTCCAGTTTCAGCGATTTCTACAAGCTTATCGACCATCTGGAAAATGAGAGTCCTTTGCTGACCATTGAATCCATTTCTTTAAAAGAAAAATTTGATGCTGTCTCCGATACGATCCAATTTCATCTATCTTTCAAATCTTATTTTGATGCGAATGGAATTCCGTATGAAGAAGTTTCTATGAAAAATCTCAAACATTTATCTTTCAGATACAATCCTTTTAAAACCAGGATACACGGTCCTTTGCAATATTCAGATCTGGATGATGCTATTATCCTGGAAAAAGCTGTTTTGATCGGATTAACTCCTGAAAAGATATTTATGCGCGATCATTACGGGAAATTAAGGATCCTTTTTCCGGGAGATGAGATCGCTTTTGGGAATTTAACTTCCATAAACTGGGATGAGCAATGTGCGACTTTTACCATCAATAAAACCGGTGTGAATGAAAAAAAAATTATTTATATAGATAAGGACTAATTATGAAAAAATTATTATTAATATTAATTCTTTTTGCTGCATGTATTGGTTTGATCTCTCAAACAGCAGAATTTTCTAAAAAAGGACTGGTAACGATCCCACGGGAAACAAGATTCGTTGACGCAGTGAATGCTTTAGAAGTAATGTCCCAGCAATATGCAAATAAAAAGATCATCAATTCAAGCAGTTTTAACCAGGAAATAGGGATTCCTATAAAGGAAATTCTATGGAGGGAAGCTCTGACTTTGATCATTAGTTATAACAATCTTGTCTTAGAGGAATTACCCGGAGCTCTTTTAATCAAAGATTTCACTACGGAAAAAGAGGAAGAGAAAAAAAAGATGGTGTTTCCCGATACCAAACAGATCAAGATCAGTTCCATATTTTTTAAAGTGGACAAATCTTTTCTGAACAGTATCGGTATCGATTGGAGTACTTTATACAAGGGAAAAGTTGATGTTTCCCTAGGATTCATGGGAGCATCAAATGTTTCGGATGAATTATTAACTGCTTCTGCTTCGCACTCATTAGAATCATCAAAAGCATCGCTGGATCTGAATACCCTTCTAAAAATAATCGAAGCAAAACAAAAAGGAACGATCATTGCCCGTCCTAATATTGTCGTCATTTCCGGAAAGGAAGGATTTATCCAGGTCGGTCAGGATTTTTCCGTTAAAACCACGGATGAAGACGGAAATGTTTTTGATCGCTTTTTCTCAACCGGTATTATTATGAAAGTTCTTCCTGAAATTGTTGAAAAAGGCGGAACAGAAGCGATTTATCTGAAAACCATGGTTGAGAAAAGTGATGCCACTCCGGGGGAACTCAGTACGATTATAAACAAAAGCACTTCTACAACAGAAGTCCTGTTATTTGATGGAGAAGAAACAGTAATCGCCGGTCTTTATGATACGGATGAAACGAAAGTCAGATCTGGAATACCGATCTTAAAAGATCTTCCCTGGTGGGTCTTCGGGATTCGGTATTTAACAGGATATAATCGATCCGAAAGCAAAATCGGTGAAATGATAATCGTGATCAAAGCTGAAATCGTGGAATCTTTAGATGAGAGAATTAATAAAACCACTACCATAAAAGAAAAAGTTGAGGAACATCGGGATTCCAGAGCAGATATAAAAACTTATTTTGAAGAAAATGACGAGGACATGTTCAATGAAAAAAAATAAAATTAATTCTTTGTATTTGTTGTTACCTTTTCCGGTATTACTTATTTTATTATGCGTTTTCAGTTGCGACCTGAAAGTTACAGACAATCAAACTGAAGAGGAAATACCACCGGATTCAGCTCAGGTTATGCTCTTTGCTCCTACCGATGTGCAGATAGAACAGCTTTCCGCTAATAGTCTCAAACTGTCCTGGATCGATAATTCCTGGAATGAACAGGGTTTCAAGATCGATAAAAAAGTAGGAACTGCATCCTGGATAACTTCTTATGGAATAGTAGATACGAACATGACTGTCTGGTATGATCAGGATGCGGAAAACAATATTCTCAAATATCGTGTTTATGCATATCTGGGTGAAGCAAAATCCGATTATGCGGAATCAGAAGAATTTCAAAATTCAATTCCTACTCCTACCAATTTGATTCTGACAGAATTGGATAATACAAAAGTCAAATTGAACTGGTGTGATATTTGTGAAACAGAAGATGGTTATTATATCGATAAGAAGATCGGAAGCCTGGACTGGGTGGAATCTTATGCCATTCTTGACAGTAATGCAACTTCCTATCTCGATGAGATCGAGCAGCCCTGCGGAACTTTTTCTTATCGTGTTCGGGCATTCGAGGGAGAAATCCTTTCCAGTTACAGTGATGTTGAAACAATCAATATCAGTCTGGGATTTGTCGGTTTACTCGATTCCGGATGTGATTATCAGGCAAATGATGTCTTTATTTCGAATACTACCAACTGGTGGTTATTCATAGCTGATCATTACCAAGGATTAACTATCATCGATGCTTCTGATCCGAGTTTTAATAGCGATCTTGACCATGCTTCTTTTAATCTCGGAGGATTACCGGATAGAACTTTCTCTGTTTTTGTGCGGGGGGAATTAGCTTATGTTACAACTCATTC
>Ga0209834_10001959_pt1 | contig 11141 bp, 7 predicted proteins | sample Mar14236cmmetaG_FD_184134 | JGI IMG/M metagenome (GOLD analysis project Ga0209834, IMG submission 184134) | Marine hydrothermal vent microbial communities from Guaymas Basin, Gulf of California to study Microbial Dark Matter (Phase II) - Marker... ...
CCACGCATCCCGGCGTTTCACGCCGGTCGCTCGCAATGACAGACTGTTAAATGTCGGCGCAAACCGATAAACGGCACCAGCCAGGACCAGGTGCTTTGCGAAGCATCCCGAGCAAAGCGAGGGACCAGTCCCACTCCCCGGCCAGGAGATTGCCATCCTTCACCCCCGGCTGAACCCGGGGACTGGATGCATGCAAACCTCCCTGAGGGGAGGTTTCTTGGGAAACTCTGCTTGGGCAGGGTTTGGTTTGCTCCCCGACCCATCTTTCTCTTTATGCTCGCTGACCCGTCCCCAGGGAGGAAGGTTCACAGCGCCCGAGGGCGGCCGCTTGAGCATATATAAAATGCTCGCAGTCCCTTCATCTCCAATCTCTCCGTCCCAATATCCCGTTCCTTCACGAAGCGAACTCCATGACAGGGATCACTTCCCCACCTGACAGAACTGTATTCCAGAGATGACGCCCAGCACCTTGACCACCCCCGCACCCGATGGTAAATTATGACACACTGACTGCCATAACGCAAACAAGGTGCCACACCATGACCCAGGACCGCAGGGTCCAAAGGACCCAAAAATTGCTCGGCGAAGCTCTGGTTGCCGAAGCCCTCGAAAAAGGCTACAAGAACATCACCATCCAGGACGTTACCCGCCGGGCCGATGTCGGCTATCGGACCTACTTCCGGCACTACACCGGCCTGGATGAGCTCCTGGTCAGCGTGGCTCAGGACCGGCTGGACCAATTCTACGAGATCCTTGACCTGCCCCTGCCGGGGGAGCTGATCGAAAATCCGGTCAAGCTCTTCCAGACTCTGGGCAATACCCTCTTCCAGCATGTCCAAAATAATCAGCAAGTTTTCTGTTTCCTGCTGCTGGACACCAGTCTGCGCTTTGTGCTCGATCCGGTCCTGGAGCGGGCCTGCCAGAAAGCCGAGATCATCCTTTCCGACTTGCCCCAGGAGATCATCCCTGCCGGGGTGGCCGCCAACCACATTATTTCCTCTACCGTCTCGCTGATCCGCTGGTGGCTGGAGAACGACACCCCCCGCTCACCCGGGAAGATGGGCCAGATCTTCAGCGATCTGATCATTCAGCCCACCTGGCAGGTGATGACCAAGGGCAGGGAGACCAAATTATAAACATGAGCTTTCTTGGCTTATTTGACTTCAAGCGACTATGACGGATTCAACCTCTCCCCTCATTGAACTGCGCAGTGTGACCAAGGACTACCACACCCGGGCCGGGGCCTTTCCAGCTCTGAAAGGTATCGACCTGGATATCTACCCCGGCGAGTTCCTGGGCATAATCGGTAAATCCGGGGCTGGCAAATCCACCCTGCTGAACATCATCACCGGGGTGGATCAGCTCACCGCCGGTCAGGTCCGGGTACGGACCAATGGGTCCACTCTCGATCTGGCCGAATTGACCGAGAATGAGATCACCCTCTGGCGCGGCCGCAACCTGGGAGTGGTCTACCAATCCTTCCAGCTTCTGCCCATGCTCACTCTGGTCCAGAACGTGATGCTGCCCATGGATATGAGCGGGCTCTACCACCCCCGTAAAAGCCGGGAGCGAGCCCTGGCGCTGCTGGAACAGGTTGAGCTGAGTGAACACGTGGACAAATACCCCACCCAGATCTCCGGCGGGCAGCAGCAGCGGGTGGCCATAGCCCGCGCCCTGGCCAATGATCCCCCCCTGATCGTAGCCGATGAGCCTACCGGCAGCCTGGATTCAGTCACCGCTGACCATATTTTTAACCTTTTCCAGGACCTGCTCGGCGTCGAGCGGACCATCATCATGGTCACTCACGACCAGGGGTTGATGCCCCGCTTCAGCCGCTACGTCGAGATCGCTGATGGGGAGCTGGTCACCAACGGGAGGGAGCAATGAAGCAAACTCTTCCCACCCCAGACCAGGTCCCGGGCCTGATCCACATGCAGGATGTGGTTAAGACCTTTGTCAACACCGCTGGGGAATTCACCGCCCTGCGGGGGATCGACCTCACCGTGCAGAAAGGCGAGTTCGTCGCCGTGATCGGCAAATCCGGCAGCGGCAAATCGACCCTGCTCAATATGCTCACCGGCATCGATCATCCCACCAGCGGGGTAGTGCTGGTGGACGGATTGGACGTCTATACGCTCACAGAAAGCCAGCGCTCTCTGTGGAGGGGGCGGAATCTGGGCATTGTCTTCCAATTCTTCCAGCTCCTGCCCATGCTCAACCTGCTGGAAAACGTCATGCTTCCCATGGATTATGTGGGTATGTACGAGATAGACCAGCGGCCTAAAAAAGCCCTTGAACTGCTCGATCTGGTTGGTTTGCGAGATCAGGCCCAGCAGCTCCCCCGGGCGGTTTCCCGGGGCCAGCAGCAGAGCGCGGCCATCGCCCGCGCCCTGGCCACTGACCCACCCATCCTGGTAGCCGATGAGCCCACTGGCAACTTGGACTCCAAATCCGCTCAGGTGATCATCGATCTCTTTGAGAAGCTCTCCCGCCAGGGCAAGACCATCCTCATGGTCACCCATGACCCCTCAATGACCGAGCGGACTTCCCGCACGGTATTCATCTCCGATGGGGAGCTGGTGGACGAGACCATCGCCCAGTCCTTGCCCCTGCTCAGCCACCCCTTGATGAAAGAGCTGGCCAGGCGGGTGGAAAGGCAGAGCTTCCAGGCTGGAGCGATCATCCTGCGGCAGCGGAATCGCGTGGAGAATTTCTATATGATCCGCAGCGGCCGGGTCGAGATCGTTCTCCAGGGGCGCTTCAGCAATGATCTGGTAATCACTTCCCTGGGGAAGAACGATTTCTTTGGCGAGATCTCTCTCCTCAAGGGAGGAAAAGCTATTGCCAGCGTGCGGGCCGCCGATGACGGGCCAGTGGAACTTTTAGCCCTCCCCCAGGAAGATTTTAAATGGCTGATGGAAGCATCCCCGCTCACCGAGGAAGCCATCTGCCGCATTGTCCAGCAGCGGCTGGAAGAGAACCAGCAGATCAGCCGCCAGAAGAATACAGGAATCTTTAGAAGAGGCTGAGGCCGGACAGGAGAGATTATGCGCCCTCGCTGGCGAAAAGTGATTTCCGATCTACTCGATAATAAGGTCCGCACGGTCCTAGTAGTCCTCTCCATCGCGGTGGGAGTGTTTGCGATCGGCGTACTGGCTGGCACATATGTGATCATCTCCGAGGACCTGGGACTGACCTATGCCGCCAACAACCCCTCCAACATGGAAATCCGCCTGGATGATTTCGACCAGAGCTTACTGCACACTGTCCAGAAGTTTGATGGCGTCAAAGACGCTGAAGCCCGCCGGGTTTTCACCCTGCTGGTCCGGCCCCTCGGGAGAAGCAAATGGACCGCAGTGGACGTCGTGGCTCTGGAGAATTTTGGAGAGAACAAGGTCAATCTGCTCGATCCTATCAGCGGTCAATCCATCCCCGGAGAAGACCAGATCCTGCTTGAGCGAGATGTGCTGGATGAGTTCCAGATCGCACCCGGGGAGATCCTGGAGATCCGCCTGAAGGATGAGACAGTCAAGGAAATCCAGGTCGCCGGGGTGGTTCAGGACTCCTCAACTGGCGCGATCGATTTCCTCTCCCCACCCCTGGCTTATATCCAGATGGAAAACCTGAACTTCTTTAATGAACCAGACCTGTACAACCGCCTTTTCGCCACAGTGGATGTCACCGGACAGGATGACGACGAGTACATCCGTGCCGTGCTGGCCGATCTGACCGAGAAGATCGAAAAGAATGACTACTCGGTCTACAGGTCCTTCGTGTCCAAGACCCATGAACATCCGCTGGAATCCACTATCAATGCCGTGCTGGGCATCCTCATGGCCCTGGGGGTGCTGATCGTCTTCCTGTCCAGTTCGCTGATCGCCAACACTCTCAGCGGTCTGCTCAACCAGCACCTGCGCCATATTGGGGTCATGAAGCTGATTGGCGGGCAGAACCGGATCATTTTTCGGATGTATCTGGTGCTGCTGCTGATATTTGGCGCTTTAGCGTTGGTGATTGCCGTGCCCGCCGGCGGGCAGGGGGCTTACTCCCTGGCCCAATTTGTCGCTGACAAGATGGGCTTCACCCTGCTGGGCTACCGGTTCGTGCCTCTTTCCCTGGCCCTCCAGGTAGCGGTGGGCATCCTCGTCCCCCTCGTGGCTGGCTTCGTGCCCGTTATCCGCGGCTCCCGGGTCACCGTCCAGAAAGCCCTGGATGGCAATGGGATCCGGAGCGGAGTGGAGGGCGACCCAGACGGCAAGGAGTCTGGCTCCCGCTTTGAGCAGTTCCAGCTCAAAGCCACCCGGGCCCTGGCCGACCGGGGGATCCGTGTTCCCCGCCAGCTGTTGATCTCACTCCGCAACACCTTCCGGCAGCGGGGGCGCCTGATCCTGACCCTCTTCACCCTCACCATGGGGGGAGCGATCTTCATTTCAGTCTTTAATGTCCGGGTCACCCTCTTCGATTATGTGCAGAAAATTGGTAATTATTTCCTGGCAGATGTCACCCTGGATTTTGAGAGGCCTTACCGGCTGGAGGAGATCAAGGCCTACGGCTACCAGGATCCCCGCGTGGTTCACGTCGAAGGCTGGACCTTCGCATCCTCGGAGATCCTCTATCCCGATGGATCAACAGCTGAGAACATCAGCATCCTGGCACCCCCGGCTGACAGTGACCTGGTCTACCCCATGCTGGTGGAGGGGCGTTGGATCCAGCCCGGCGATGAACGGGTCATCGCTATCAGCGAAGGGATCTACAACTATTATCCCGACCTGCAGATAGGGGACCGTATCCCCCTCAAATTCAAGGGCAAACAGGAGCAGTGGCAGGTAGCGGGCGTTTTTAAGTTCATCGGCCTGGAAGGGGTGATCGCCTACACGCCTTATGACTATATTTCCCGAGAGCAGAACCTGGCCAACCGCTCCTTCTCCTACCGCTTCGTGACCGAGAAGCACGACCGCGAGTATCAGAACATGATGGCCCGGGAGCTGGATGCCTATTTCCGGGACCAGGGTTTTCACGTCCAGCAAGCCACTCCCGGACTTTCCACGCTGGACAGCGCCGCAGAAAGCCTGGACATCCTGATCACCTTCCTGCTGATCATGGCCCTGCTCACCGCCACGGTGGGATCAATGGGATTGACCGGGACCATGAGCATGAATGTGCTCGAGCGCACCCGCGAGATCGGGATCATGCGCTCGATTGGCGCCACCGACCGGGAGATCATCCGCATGGTGATCGTGGAAGGCCTGCTGATCGGGCTGATCTCTTTCGGCCTGGCCATCCTGCTGGCGGTGCCCTTTACTTATTTGCTCTCCTCGATTGTCAGCAACGCGGTGTTCGCTACCCCCATTGCGGTAGAGTTCACCTACCTGGGATATGTGATCTGGCTGGGGCTGGTGATCCTGCTCTCCTCCCTGGCCAGCGTGCTGCCCGCCCGCAGCGCGGCACGGCTGACCATTCGCGAGGTCCTGGCATACGAATAACAAGCAGTCTGAATTGAAACTGAGATTTATTAAAGGACAAAACTATGAACACCAAAAAGACCATTATCTTCCTGGGATTGAGCCTGTTGACCCTGTTCGCACTCAGTGCTTGCGGGGCTGAAGAAACACCCACCCCGGCCGCGGAGGAGAATGTGGGTCTGGATTACGTCATCGCCGAAGGGCACATCCTCCCTCTCCAGCACAGCTGGTTGAGCTTTGCTGCCCCGGGACGGGTAGCGGAAATCCTGGTGGAAGAGGGGGACCAGGTCAAACAGGACCAGGTCCTGGCCCAACTGGCGGATAGCGAAAGCGCCCAGGCTGCGCTGGCAGCGGCTGAGCTGGAGCTGCTCAGCGCCCAGCAGGCCTATGATGCCTTTTTCCGCACCTCCAATCTTTCCGCCGCCCAGGTCTGGCAGGCCTACCAGGAAGCCCAGTCCCAGCGGGCCATCCTGGAAGGGGTGTGGGAAAAACTGGACCTGGAACGCCTGGAAGAAGAGGTGGACGACGCCCGCATCGAGGTCCGCGACCGGGAGGAGGAGCTGGAGGAAACCCAGGATGAATGGGAAAAATACCAGGATGCCAGCGAGACCAATTCCTCCCGGCAGGCAGCGGAAGATGACCTGGAAGAAGCCCAGGAAAATTACAACCAGGCTACCCGCGACCTGGAAGAAGCTCAGCGGGAGATTGACGGCCCCCGGGCTGCCCTGGACGCCGCCCTGGCTGCCGAGGCTGAAGCCCTGCGAGCTTATGAGATGTGGTCCGCGGACGGGTTTGATCTCGACCAAAAAGCCCTCCTGGAAGCCCGGCTGACCGCCGCCGAGGCTGGCCTGGCTGCCGCCCGGAAAGCCCTTGATGGCTATACCCTCAGGGCGCCCTTTGCGGGAAGAGTGACTGATCTTTATCTCGAGGTGGAGCAGCTGGTCGGGCCGGAGGTCCCAGCAGCCCAGCTGGCGGACCTGAGCCAATTCGAAATCAAGACCAGCGACCTGACCGAGCTGGAGGTGGTCAAGATCCAGGAGGGGCAAGCGGTGGAAATTGTACCCGATGCCCTGCCGGATACCCTGCTGGCAGGCAGAGTGGAGCGGATCGGTGAGTCCTTCACCACGCTGGCCGGCGACATCCTTTACACCGTCACCATCAGCCTGGAGGAATCTGATCCCGACCTGCGCTGGGGCATGACCGTGGAGCTGACCTTCCTTCCGGAATGAGGGGAGAAGCACTGCGGGCTCGACCGTTGACTGAAGACCAGGTAATTAACATCCAGCTCTCAGAGCGGAAACCAAGCGAAACCTGGTTGCAGTCGAAGAGGCGGCGCAGATTGAATTCGCCATTTCGACTACGCTCAATGCGCTGTAGATTTTGCAGGTAAATGTCTCCAAAGATAAAGCTTATCCCGAGTCCTTCGCTACCACTCAGGACAGGCTCTGCTTCACTCCGTTACGCTCCTCCCAACCACAAGATAGGGCGACCCGATGGGTCGCCCCTAGGTTCGATTCGATTGGCGCCTTACCTCCACTCTCCCAGCCCCCTGGTCTCCAAGACTCCAAGTCTCCCCGTCTCAAAATCCCGGTCCTTCGTGAAACGACTCCGCAATCAGGACAAACCATTAAGTGTCCGCCTGCACGGACGCTCGGCGCCAGCCAGGAGTAGGGATCAGTCCCACTCCCCAATCAGGAGATTGCCATCCTTCACCCCCGGCTGAACCCGGAGGCTGGATGCATGCAAACCTTTCTAAAGGGAGGTTTCTTCAACTGCAGATCAAGGTGATGTTTCTATGGAAATCCCTCTCAAGCGGGATTGGGGTTGCCGCCCCAATGGTTTCGAGAAGCACCCTGAGTCCTTCACTTCGTTTCCCTCGACGGGCTCGGGACAGGCAGGGCAGGCTCCGCGAGGGAACTAACACGAGGGAGGGTCGCCCCCCCCTAGGTTCGATTCTATTGGCGCCTTATCCCCACTCTCCCGGTTTCAGAACCCCTGGTGCTCCGTCCGCGAGATGATCTCCAGCTGCAGGGCATCCGAGAGGTCGCAGAAGTAATCCGAGTAGCCCGCCACGCGCACGATCAGGTCCCGGTAAGCTTCCGGGTTTTCCCGGGCGGCTTGCAGGGTAGCCCGGTCCACGACGTTGAACTGGAGGTGGTGCCCGCCCAACTCAAAATAACCGCGTACCAGCTGAGCTAATTTTCTCAGACCAGCCGGTGTATCCACCAGACTGGGATTGAGTTTCTGGTTCAGCAAAGTGCCCCCGGTTTTGCAGTGGTCGATCTTGGCAGTGGAGTTCAACACGGCAGTGGGCCCTTTCCGGTCCGCGCCCTGCACGGGGGAAATCCCTTCAGATAATGGCAGCCCAGACCGCCGCCCGTCGGGGGTAGCGCCCACCTTCGAGCCGAAATAGACATGGCAGGTGGTAGGCAGCATATTGACGTGGTGGCTCCCACCCCGAGCATTGGGCCTTCCGTCGATCAAATCCACAAAGCTGTTGAAGACATCCTGGGCGATTTGATCCGCCCGGTCATCGTCATTGCCATAGCGGGGTGTGCGGTTGAGCAGCAGTTGGCGCTCCCGCTCTCTACCTTCGAAATCACTTGCCAGCAATTCCAGCAGGGTTGCCATCGGCAGGTTCTTCTCCTCGAAGACATGGGTCTTTAGCGCCGACAGCATATCAGTAATGGTGCCCAACCCCACACCCTGGATGTAGCTGGTATTGTAGCGGGCCCCGCCCTGGTGGTAATCCAGGCCCTTTAGGATGCAATCGTCGGTTAAAAGGGATAGGAAAGGCGCCGGCATTTCCTCCGCGAAGAGCTTTTCAATTTCCAGGTTACCCTGGATCTTGATCTCAATAAAATGCGCTAGCTGCTTCTTAAAGGCCTCAAACAGATCCCGATATGTTTGGAATCCGGCCGGATCTCCTGTTTCAAGCCCCAGCATCTGGCCCGTCAGCGGGTCGACCCCATTATTAAGGGTGATCTCAAGCACTTTCGGAATGTTAAAGTAACCGGTTAATATATAGGCCTCTTTCCCGAAAGCACCGGTCTCTACACAGCCGCTGGTCCCGCCCAGGCGGGCGTCCACCAGATCCTTGCCCACCCGGGTCATTTCCTTCACCACCATCTCGCTGTTAAAGAGGTCCGGCTTACCCATGCCCTCCCGGATCACTTCCAGAACCCGGATCAGGAAGTCATCCGGGGTCCCTTCGCTGATATGGGCTGAGGGATTGGGCTGGACCTGCTTCATGGTCTGGATGGTATCCAGTATCAGATAAGAGACCGGATTGGCCCCGCTGGAGCCATCCGCCCGCAGGCCGCCGAGATTGATCTGCACAAAATCCGTATAGGTCCCGCTTTCCTCGGCGGTCACGCCCACCTTAGGCGGCGCGGGTTGGTTATCGAATTTGATCCATAGGCAGGCCAGCAACTCTTCCGCACCCGCCCTGGTGAGGATCCCCTCTTCGAGGTCTCGCTGGTAATAGGGCTCGAGGTGCTGGTCGAGGTGGCCGGGGCAGAAGGCATCCCAGGGATTTAATTCCAGGGTCACACCCAGGTGCACGAACCAGTAATATTGCAGCGCTTCGTGGAAAGTCCGGGGCTTTTTGGCAGGCACTCGCTCGCATATTTCAGCGATTTTTTCCAGCTCCGCCGCCCCTGTTGGGTCCTCTGTGTTCTCAGCCAGCTCCCGGGCTAATTTAACATAACGCCCAGCAAACCCGATCAAGGCCCGGGCCGTGATCGCCATGGCTTCCAGGTTTTCCAGCTTGGCAGGCGAGGCCGGATTCCCAGCCTCCAGGGCAGTCTTAGAGAGCTCGATCTCGGCCAGAAAATCCTCCAAACCCTTGTGGTAGATCTTGTCATCCAGCACGGTGTGGCCCGGGGAGCGCTGTTCCATGAATTCCGTGAACACCCCGGCCTGATAGGCCCCCAGCCAGGCCTCGGACATCCTTCCCAGCAGCTTCTCGCGGGTGGATTTACCCTCCCAGAAAGGGATGATCTGTTCTTGATAGATCTTCCGGGTTTGGTCTTCAACTTTAAACGGAACCTTGGTTCGCTGATCGAGAATCTCTAAGTCCGTCAAAGAATGGGTACAGAGCTCGGGATAGGTGGGCGCCCGGCGGGGTCCGCTTCCTTTTTCGCCAACCAGAAGCTCCCCTTCTGCGATGGAGATTTCCTTATTAAGCAAGATATATTCAAATGCCATGGCGCGCTGGACGGGGATCGCATAATGGCCCAGATCTGTATTCCGATAGAAAGCTGTCAGCAGCCTGGCCCGTTCCGGATCCAGTGTGGGAACGGCAGTTTTGCTGTCTTTTTGTAGTTTCAACACCCTCGGAGTTAATTTCATCTCAACCTCACACACCAATCAATTCTCAGGATCCCCCTCGCAAATTCACTTTAAAACCCATCTCCGTTAATTGGGCGCTGATCCGAGCCAGCACTACCTCGGAGGGGGTTTCCCATTTGCCCACATCGCCTTCCCTGCCCAAACGCAGGTATTTATCAGCACTGAGGGCATGGTAAGGCAGCAGATCTATCCCTATCTTACCATTCAGAGGGCCCAGAAATGCTCCCAAGCGATCGATCTCACTTTCCTGATCATTGACCGCCGGGATCACTGGGCGCCGGACCCGGATCTTGATCCCGCTCTCTACCAAATTCAGGAAGTTTTTCAGGATTTTCTGGTTGGAAACTCCGGTGGCCTGCCGGTGCAGATCGTCATCAAGGGTTTTCAAATCATACAGGACCAAGTCGAGAAAGGGCAGCTGGCGTTTCAGGTCTTCCCAGGGCCCACTCCCACAGGTATCCAGAGCCGTATGCAACCCGGCTTCTTTGCATAAACGCAGGCACTCTTCCAGGAAATCAGGCTGGCTGAGCGGCTCGCCGCCTGAAAAGGTCACCCCGCCCCCAGATTCCTCGTAAAAAACCCGGTCCCGAAGGGTTTCCGCCACTACCTCTTCAGCTTGAACCTCGCGGCCGATCATATCTCTCGCTCCTGGCATACAAACCCCCACGCAGGCCCCCTCCAGCTGGCACAGGGACCAATCCTGATGGATTTTGCCGCCAGTCAGCTGAGGCGCGCCATGATGGCAGGCCTCCAGGCAGTCCCCGCAAGCCAGACAGCGCTCCGGGCGGAAGATCAATTCTGGCTGAAAGGATTGGCTCTCGGGGTTGTGGCACCAGGCACAGCGCAACGGGCAGCCTTTGAAGAAAACCGTGGAACGGATCCCCGGGCCGTCATGGATCGAAAAACGTTTGATGTCGAAGATCATGCCGCTGGTCATTGCCTCTATCTTACCATTGATAAACGTCTCGAAACTGCCTTCATCACAGAAGACAGGGGACTGTAAATGCGCTTCGCGCATAACCGGTTGATCCGGAGTTTATCCCGAGCAAAACGAGGGACCAGTCCCACTCCCCGATCAGGAGATTGCCGTCCTTCGCTGCCACTCAGGACAGGCTCTGCTTCACTCCGTTACGCTCCTCGCAATGACAAAATAGGTCAACCGGGACAACCAGTCTGTCATTGCGAGCGTACCGGCGTTGCACGCCGGGGAGCGTGGCAATCTCGCTGCAATCCTGCAGTAATGTGACTTTATGCCAAATGATGGAAACCCACTGCTGAAGGGTTGGATTGCCGCGTCGCTTCACTCCGTTACGCTCCTCGCAATGA
>Ga0209834_10001961_pt1 | contig 11136 bp, 22 predicted proteins | sample Mar14236cmmetaG_FD_184134 | JGI IMG/M metagenome (GOLD analysis project Ga0209834, IMG submission 184134) | Marine hydrothermal vent microbial communities from Guaymas Basin, Gulf of California to study Microbial Dark Matter (Phase II) - Marker... ...
CAGCATTCGGCACGAGACTGCTGTCAAACGTGATCAGACTGCTAAGCCTATTCGTTATCTTGCTGAAATCAATGCTTGCTACCTGCAACTCCCCACTACTCACAGTAAACTCCGAACCCAGCGAGGAGAACGGCTTATCTGGAATGTTGTCCCAGAACGGTGAGGAGAAGAAGTCCGTTATGTCAGACCTTGAATGAGTATGCGATGCTAGTGCGAAGTCAGATGCGTGGTAGCCGTCGAGCTCATCAGCGTTCAGGTTAGTCCAGACACCTGACGGGAGGCGTATGTTCGAGTAGTCAACAGTACCAATGAACTCTGAAGCGTATGCCTTCCCAGAGAGGTATATATCCTTCCACCTTAGGGTGTCCTTACCTATATCATAGGTGTTATCCTCTAATGGCTCTATCTTCCCAGACTTAATCCTTGAGAAGCCAAACTCTGGCATAGCCCATCACTGGACGATTATCTTCCACGTTATCTGTATGGCATCACCCGCATCCCAATCCATAGGTACTGGAGAACTCATAGTCTGCCTAGCAAGCATAGTCCCACCAGAAGAGGCATTAAACACACCAGCCTCTGCCACGTTTGCAGTACCTGAAAGCCCGTCAGCAGACGAGAACGTGGCTACTAGTACTAGAGTGTCATTTGTAACATTTGTCGTCTCCTTAGATGCAGAAGCTGACTTTCTAGCTATTTCTGACTCTAGTGCAGTGTCAGTTGACGATGGAGACGTAGTACCTGTACCTATTGCTATGTATGTAAACGCCGATGTGGATAGACCACCTATAAGAGAAGCGACCTCTGCCTTACCCACGTTTGTTATGACGTTCCTCTTGTGCTCCCTGTACTTTATGTTACCGTCCTTGTCGTACACTACTACCTCAAGCTCACCGACCAGCTTTATGGACTCTATACCAAACAGCCTACCCAACCTGTCAACTATGTCCCAGAACCATGACATGACTACCACCTTACCACTTAGCCTTTACAAACGCAAGACCACCACGGACTACTACTTCCACGTCGAGAACTCCATACCCCGAGAGCACCCTATCTATCTCGTCCAGCTTACTCTTGTGCGAAGTAATTATTAGAGTTGACTTGTGAGGCACGTACTGTATGCTGTACGAGAGCTTAGCAAGAGAGTCCAACATCTTACCAAACTTGTAGTAGTCGTCAATATGGATTATACCCCTACCAATTGGCATCTACACCACCTCACTCCTCATACCATACAAACCTACACGAATAGTCTGAACTTGACTGGGAAGTGTTCGTTACCACTACAAGTATGCTGTGCCCCTCTGGTATCTCCACTATCTCACCGACCTCCGATATGCTACCTATAGCCCTAACACCAGAACCGCCAGGCAACACTGTTTCAAGCTTCTTTACTGCACCAGACGTGTCGTATGTGCCCCCATACTCAGCACTACACACCGTAGCGTTGTCTGGGTATGCAAAATTAAGGTTCGTTATCACCATAGAAGTACCAGAAGCAGTAATTGTCGGGTCTTTATATATGTCTATATCCGCTTCTGCTTTACCCACAATTTCAACTACTACTATATCCACAGTCTTGCCACTACCAGACGGGTTCTGTAATAGGAAGCCAACTGAACCATCAGAGGCGACTCCCTTTGCCCTAGCAGACGATGAGAACGCAACTCCAGCCTTGACCTTATCCCTGAGCTCCCTTACCTTCTCTGAGACTATAGTAAGAGTATACTCAGAGGCCCTCGTCGAGAGGTCTACATCAAGCCTCGAAAGAAGAGAATCAATCTTCGTGATTAGACTATCAATCTTGCTGATAAGCTCCTGGTGCATCTCCTCAGTATACCCTCCCCTCCAGCTCACCTACATCACCTCTCGCTCTTTACTACAGTACCCTCAATCACATACGTGAAGAGCTGTTCTATGTCGTCCTCGTTCTTGTAGTAAAGAGCGAGAGTTGTGTCCTCACTGAACTCCTTGTCCTTCTTCACCTCAACCGTGTAGCCATCACCAGAAAAGTAACCTATATCTGGATAAGCGCTTAAGTTTCCAGCCCTTACCTGAACCTTGACCTTGCCACCAGAACCCCTAGGAAAGCTCACAGCCACCCTCTCTACCCTGAGGACATAACCCTTAGGCACACTATACAACTTTATTGTATTTTCTTCACCTGGTGATGCTACTACAGTGTTCACGATTATAAGCGCGTCCATTACACACCACCTAATATATAATACCCCCAAGAGGCCTAATATAAGTATCCCCAAAAAATAAGAAAAGTCAAGGGTACGTAGTGTACTTGCCTATTGCCCGCTTTATCGTCATCTCTTCTCCAAGAGGCCTAACAGAAAAGAAGAGCCTTGAAACCCACTCTATATCCTTAAGGGAAAGCACATAGCCAAGGTCATTCCTGAACGCGGATATCCCCTCAATGTCATACGAGTACACTTCGAGATCCTTGTACTCAAAGGAATAAGTCGAGTCATCTATAGCCATGCTCACCTCGTAGTTCTCAGTATCTGTTATAACGCTTATACTGTAGAGCTTACCTGGGACGTCGAGTGACAACAACACATACGGAGAAGTCACAACAGCATTATGTATATTAATGAAGTCAGTAGACCCTGTCCTCCTGCTCGTCACCTCTATTGTCTCCCTAACAGTTGGAGTTACTACAGTAGGAGGAGTCCACTCCCTCCTAGGTATCCTTACCCTCCTAAACGCTTCCTCATAGAAGACAAGCTCGTTAGGGTCTAACCACAGTTTATGCCCACTTCTCAACAATGCCGATAATATATCCATTTGCATCACGCTGGTACTCGACTATATGGTTAGTGTTCTTCATCATGAACCATCCGAAGAACATCATCGCAAACACTAGCACAATCAAAAGAATTAAAAGGGCAAAGGTGGAGTCTACCTTCTCCAATGCTATCACCTCGTAGTGATTATAACACTGTACTTCTCAAGCTCCTCTACGCTCCTGTCTACACGCTCTACAAGGTACTCAAAGCCATAGAACCTGATCCTTGGAGACCTTATAGTAACGTTAGTCGGGTTTATGATAGTCATCGTAGGCATAGCCCCCTTCATGAAGAGCACCTGAGCAAACCTTGGATCAAACCCCTTACCTAGTTCCTCCACAGTACCAACAGCAGTCACTGGAGCCTGGTCGGCAGTTATGTATATGTCCTCCTTCACGTAGGTGTCAAAGAGGTAGTCGTCAAGAGTGGCTATTACCGTAGAACCAGCAGTCACCTTTATCGGCGGTGAGAAGTACTGAGTACCGCCAGAGTCAGTCAAGTACACGGTAGCATCACTACCAGAGTTATTAGTTATGGCAAGCTCAGTCACCCTAGCAGACCTACCAGTAGTAAGCTTCCAGAACAGAGCTGGAGTCCCTGCAGTGCTAACAGTAGCGCTAGCCGTATGAGTAGTATAGTTAGACCCAAAGTACAGCTCAGTGTCCCTTATAGTGTAATACGCGGAGTTGACAGTTCCCCTGAGCTGTATCTCTATGTCATCAAGTGGCTCAAACCTAAGGTGATACAGCTGAGTCTCAGTCTTAGGCTCATAGTCCTTCAGCTCAAGAGTCTGCCTCCCACCTGGACTAAGATCGTTCCCAGTAACTATGAACGGAAGAACTGGGTAGATATACTTGACCCTGTATACATATACGCTCCACTCGCCACCTGGAGGCCTATAGTAAACAACAAGGTACTCCCTTGGATACACTAACGGGTTAAAAGTCTCGCTATAGTACCTAACATCAGTACTCATACAATATCACCTCCATCTCTCTCTCAGTCAAAAAGAAATGTTAGAGAGGGGATCAGACAGCCTCAGAGCCAGACTTGAGCTCAACGATGAATCCCATAAGCTCGATAGGTTCAGTACCAGTTGCAGATATAAGGAACTCTACCTTCACCTTGTCCTTTGGCCTGTACTCGATAGCCTCCTCAAGGCTAGTAACTACGACCTCCTTCCTCTCGTTGTCAGTGAATGAGCTGAGTGCATGTATGTCCCAGTATGCCTTCAGAGTGTTGTCTCCAAGCCAGAACCTTACAATCTTGGTGTTTGAGTCACCATGTAGTCTGATACCATAGATAACGATGAGCTTGTTGTCTGGTACTTCATGGTTGTTGATTACGACGTTGTAGTCGTTTGCAGTACCTCCAGATAGGTCAAAGCTCCAGTCCTCACCACTAAGTCCAAGGTCAGTAGGTCTTAGGTCTCTGACCACTAGCTTGTCAGCACTGTCAGTAAACTTGAGCTCAAGGGCCTTGTTGATTAAGTACTCCTGGACAGCCTTCATTATGGCAATCTTCTCTTCACGAGTTGGGTATATGTTTATGTTCTTCATACTCACCATGGCCACCACCTAATAAAAATATTACACAGAAGGGTTTATATACCTTTGTCATACTGTGTCAGGCAAACTTTATAAAGAATGTCGCACATAGTATGACACATGAAACCAACAAAAATAGAGATAAGGTGCTCATACACAACAAAAGAACGATGGAAAAAATTTGTTAAAAGAGTAAGAGACCTGTTTGACACCGCTGAGGACGTCCTCAACTTCCTTCTAAGCCTTGGCGAAGAGAAAATACCACCTAGAAAACTAAGGTAGATCACTTGAGCCTAGCTGGTAAAGACTTGCCAGCAGACACTCTTACCTTAACTGGTACAGCCCTAGCAGAAGTCCCTGAAGACCCTCCTTCCTTGAAGTCCCAGTACAGCCTTAATAGTCTTCCGAGGTGCTTAGCACCAATGACCATAGCAAGCAGTCTATAGAACGGCTCCCTTAGACCTACCTTGTCACCCCAGAGGCCTAAAACTAACCCACCGACACCAACAGCAGTGTCTATCTTTGCTGATGGATGAGCCTCAAAGAACTTGTCTGATGGCACTGCATTTTTCTGTTCATAGTCAACCTCGTACTTCTCTACGAGAGTCTCATCAGCAACAATAGTACCAACCAATATAATGTCCTCACGTGCAATCGCTACCATAGCTATCACCCATTAATATTTATCCCCACAACTATTTTATAAGGCTAACGTTTGCCATTTATACTCTTATCACGGCGTCTTCTATGTCAACGCTCAACTTCTCACCAGCAACGTAAGCAAAGTCCGAAAACGTCTTACCGTCGAGGTAGTTACCTCCGTAGTCGTACACCTCAACAACCAGCGAAAACGTCTTACCGTACAGAGTCCTATCAGCGTCCTTAGCTATTATATCAAGGAAAGGATCGTTCTCCACCTCTACCTCGTTATCACCTGGCTTCAGAATAGCGTCAAAGCTGTAAGACTTGTAAGTCCTGTACTGGTAAGTACTCACCTTGTACTTCCAGTAAATCCTGAACGTAACGTCCACTTCCTTGTTAGAGCTACACATCACGTAGAGCCTGTACTTATTGCCTGGCACCAATATATATCTAGCACTACTCCCACCACCATTACCTGGAGTCAAGACCACACAAATCACCTCACAACAGCATCCAATATGGAGACCTTAAGCTCCTCCTCCCGCTCACTAGGAGTTACCCTAGTTATCTGACCCTTTATCATAAGGAAATAAGCTATTACAGCAAGAGCTATAAGTAAAAACCCAACATACGTCAACCTTTCCGTCCTCTTAGTAACTATGATCGGCATATCAATCCCTCGTGTCTACAAAGTACCCAGTCTTAACCACAAGGGGATAGTCCTCAAGGCCATCAGCATACACCTTAAACGCCAAGTGTGCAGATATAGCGTTTATCTTCTCCCCCTGGTACACAAACGGTATGTCCAGCTTCTTCACATAGAACATTAGCTCTCCCTCGTCACCCCTGCTAAAGCTTATTAGAACCCTGCCAGCACCCTCAAACCACAGGGGATCACTACCCACAGAAATGCCACCGCCAAACGGCTTCCACCAGCCACTGTACCACTTAGGCCAGAACTTACCATCGTATATACCGAACTCAACGTTTATACCAACCTTCTGAGACCTCTCCACTCCCTCCACGTCCACCTTAAGCGTAGCCATCTCTATAGTCACACTGTCAATTACGTCAACCCCCCAGGCCTCATGCTTGTTTATAGTAACATCCTCTGGACTAGGTATCCTAAAGTCCACTATCTCAAACTCCTCAACAGAGGGAGGGCTGTACCTCTCCACGACGTATTTCTGGAACAGGCTTGACAGGTCAAAGCCGAGATACTTTAGCACTATGTAAGCCCCTAGCCCAACAACTCCGAGTATAGCAAGATCCCTTGCTAGGCTACTCCCACCGCCCTCGCTCAATACGATTACTGGATACTGCTGTCCCTGCGCTTCCTCTGGCAAAAGCATCACCTCCTTACGTACCTCGACAGAGTGCTAACACCCCTGCCCAGGAGCTTACCAGCCCTTACAGCCTTACCTCCTATGTAAGCACCTCCTTTTATCACCCTTCCTATTGACTGGTCAATGACACCCTGAACAGACTCAGAACCAAGAGCATACAAGATGAGTATCCCCACTAGACCATAAAATGCAACTTTCTCCCAGTCCATAGCCATCACCCTATAAATATTATCCTACGAAATGAAATAAAAAATGTTCGGTCATCACAGAGAACTCGGAAAATATGCAACGGACATATAAGACCTGAGAATCCTAGACAGAACAGAAATAAAACTCTCCCTCTTAGCTCCCTTAGGAAGAATAGAACCATCGGAAAAGTACACAACTAAAGACCTAAGGTTATGAGAAAGCATAGAAAGGGCACTCCTATAAATAGGGTCTAACGTGTCCTGATACAGCTCATACGCCCTCCTTATAGACCTCTCATACTCAGCCACAGTATCGTAAAAAGTCACGTCCAAAGGAAGGCCATACAAGACATCTTCAAACGGCTTTAAAAACGGGTTCAAAAACAGATCCCAAACACTCTCATGAAGTATCATATACACGTCATCCACATAGCCAAGAAAGTTATTACCGCTCCTCTGAAGCCCCTTACCATAAATCCTGCCAAGAGAACACACCAGCGTAACAAAAGTCTTACCCCTGAAGTGTTTAGTATCCTCCAAAACTGATATAGCATATGGCTCTGGAACGTTCTTCACAACAAGGCCATCCTCATACCCATGCATAGCTATGAGGATAGTATCGGCTAGGGAAGCATAGTACATGAAATCGTCATGCGTCATCTCGTCCTCATCCGAAAGGACAAACTCCACACGGCCGAGTAAACCACGATCCTTAAGTCCCTTGTATATCCAATCGAACGGAGGGTCAAACTTAGGACACACTAGTAGCTCCATATGTCACACCATACCCGCACGCACAGAGACAAGCTTCAAGTACAGCTTCCCATAAACAGTATTGTTGATGATCTCCTCTATGAGCTCATCTGGAGTAAAAAGTCTATCCTTTATGAATATCCTCACACTTTTTGGCATAGACTTTAACTCCTCTATAGCTATGTCAACGATAGACATAGTATCACAACCTCGAAAGGGCAAACGCCAACATAGCAAGAGCAAGCACAGCAATGAGTAGCTTAAAAGCAGACACCTCCTCAGCCTCAGCACTCTTCTGAACCCTGTAAATAACGTAGCCGACAGCACCAGCCACTATAACACCTATTATAACAGCCAGAGGTATGGGATTCCTAGACACGAACTCCTCAGCTATTTCTGGAGAATAACCACTCTCTATAAGCAAGTTCTTTATATAATCCCTGTACTCTGGTCTTATACCAGACTTCTCGTGGACTGCTAAGTATACACTCCCATCCCTCTCCAACACGTCTATGCCATAAAAATAAGTAGAGAAGAACTGCTTAGCTACCTCATACCTTACGTCCTCAAGCTCTATCTCATAGAGCACCCTTCCATAGTTCATATGGGGACACCCTTAGCAATACACCTCTTCTTGGCCTCAGCCCACGCTGTCCTTATAGCCTGTCTGAACGGCATCTTCTTCTCTTCCATGAGCTCCCACGTACGACACATGACCCACGACCTTATGCCACGGAAAGACCTACAGACATCTGGCGGTAAGTCGTTCTCTAGAATAAGCCTACAATGCTCAGACACTGGGTTAACACCCTCAAGACCCAGTATATCTTGGAGTAGCTGGTCTATCTTACCCTCTGGTACCGTAGTAACAATTATATCAGCGAGAGCTTTCGCTAAGAGCCTTACATTCTTGGCCTCATTACTCTCCATAGTACACCACCGCCCTGCACAGGTACATGAGACTCCTTGAAAAGTCAAAGAACTCCCTAACAAACTGATAGTACCCATCAACAAAGGTGTCAAACCACCCGTTTACACAATAGAGCTCGTATATAGTGTTCCTTACCCTGTAGTTGACATCCGTGTTAACCTTGCCCACTATCTCGAACATCTTGTCACGCATCCACACAATCCTCGCATTTATCCTAGCGTGCTTCTTAATAAAGTCCATGTAATACATGCTAACGCCTGGGATACTACCCAAATCTGACAAACCATGGTTTACTGCATCAACAGTCTCCATGTACAAGTCTATTGACCTCTTAATAAGATCGGCCCCAGCACTCGGTAAATCATACAAAGGAACCTCAAACACTATCTTCGTTAGGTTGTCATATATTTTTGACATGTTTTTGGTAATGTTGTCCATAACTACAGATATTATCCTATCAACATCACTCCTCTTAAGCTCCATACACACCACCCATATATATCATTGGATCAACACGCTTAAATCTGTTACTCTGTAGTTGTGTTTTCTACCAGCTTCTCTGCCTCCTGCTCCTTCTTCTTCTCCTTTATAAACTCCTCAAGCTCGTCAACGAGCTTACACATCGGGCACTCTTCCTCTGGGAACTTCTTGTAGTAGAGCTCTGCAGTAGCGTCAACGTAGTCTACAAGGTACTTAAGCCTACTGACAAACTCCTCAACATACGCAATGTCCTTCTGAGTCGTAGGGAGGTTCACACTCCAAGCCCACTTGCGTATATCCCTCATAAGGACACCAATAGTCTTAAGCCTCTCATTTATCTCCTCATCCCTACTCTCAACACCCAAGTCATCCTCAGCAGTAACTAGCTCCTTAATGGCCTTACGGATTTTCTCCCTTGCAGGTTCAGTAATTTCTCCCTTAGAACGAGAGAACGAAAGAGCCTCCTCAGCAAGACCAAGAGCCTTATAAGAATGCTTCTGGAGACACTCAAGACAGTAAGACATCCTAGACTGACCCTGAAAAGAAACATCACCCCAAGAAACCTCAGACTCGTGCTCCTCTGGACTACTAGACAGCAATTTCTCCTCGTACTTCTTTATTACTTCATACTCGTCCTTCCTAGAAGGAAGGAACCTAAGAACCCTTGCAAGAAGCCTAAGAGTAGTGGGCAAGAGTGACGAGACATCCACCATACCAATCACCCTTCAGGTATGACATACCCAACCAAGTAGTGCCTCCTACACATGACATCCCTGAGCAGACCTATAAGCTTTGTCCAGTCAGTATATACGTCTGGAATATTCGTAGTATGCCCAAGGATAAAGTTTATAATCCACTGGTCTATACCCTTTGACCTCATCTGAGTCTCAAACGTCTTCCTACCAGTCTTAGCCGTGACCTTCATACCTATCTTCTTTCTGAGCCTGTGCATCTTTACAGTATACCACTTCGCATACTTAGAAGGCCACTCCTTCATTATCTCCTTTGCCTTCAAGTACCAGTACATGACGTACTCGTCCAAATAAGGATGCCAGACGAGAATACGCTCATGACCAGCCTTAGCAGTCTTCAGTATCATATACCTGTTATCCCAGTCAATACGTGCCTTCACGAACATCTCCGTAGACTCCACAGGCCTCCAGCCAAAATAAAAGAAGAGGACGGTAGCAGTGTATAAATCCACGTCGTCCTTCAGCTTTGACAACAGTTCAATAACCTGCTCTGGCGTCAGAGCACTAATCTCTATCTTCATCGTCACCTTCCTAGGTTTAACGCCAGATATAAGGACAAGCCTCCTCTCGTCGTCCTTATAGTCCATGTTATTCTCAGCAAGCTTCCTTACCCTCCACTTATAGTAAGACCTGAGGGCATAGTAAGTAACATTAGCACTCCTCGGAGCAACAAGCGACATGTACTCCTCAAGAACAGAAGGAGTAACACCATCTATGGTCATGTTCTTCTCATTTACAAGCCACCTCTCAAACGAGTTTAGAGCATAGTAGTACGTATCAGCGGTTCTTCTTCTTCCTTGCCTTTCGAGATACTCTCTGAACGCCTCTATGCTTAGATCCACCCCCAGACACCTCCTCAAACTCAAGCCCAAACACAAGCTTAAGAAAGTCATTATAGTTCCTTACAAGCCACTCCATACCCTTAGGGTGTGCCCTAACAAAGCCGACAGCATACCCAAGAGCCCAACTGTTAAAGTCCCTAGAAACAGTAAACAAAAGATTAACAAAGTTGTCTGGCTCAAAGAGAGATATAATGTCTGGCCTCTTCCTAAAGAAATTCTTAACGAAAGGCACGTACTTCTCTGGTATCATATCAACCAGAGACTTACCGCTCTCTATGTACTCCCTAATAACATCTGGGTTCTCAGAGATCTTGCTCTCTATCTTAGACACTAACGCACTAACAGCAACCCTAACACTACCCTTACTCAGAAGATCCTTCAGACTCATTCGAAGCCACCTCATAAGGCTCTCCAGCTATCCTAGGTATGAACGTATAACTACAGTGCGGACACCTCACTGGGAGCTCATCTGTAAACGCCTTCATAGGAACAGTGAACTTCGCCGAACAGTTAGGACAGTAGATAGGTAGGTAAATACCACTCATGTCAGACGTGCTGGTCTGTGGTGGAGAACCACCGCGCATAGACTCAAACGCGTTAGCAAGGCTCACAAGGACATCTGAAACAAGCTCCCTAAGGTTGTCCTCCTTCTTCTTGTCCTCCTCTATCTTCTTAGTCTCAAGCTCAAGCTTCTTCATCTCAAGCTCCCGCTTAAGCTCAAGCTCACGCTGTTTGTTAAGTAAGTCAGCCTCAAGCTTCTTAAGCTCCAACAGAACCTTAGGATCAGTCGTCTCCTGCTTAAACGCTTCTATTATGGGCTTAAGCTTTTCTATAGTCTTTATAGTCCTCTCTAT
>Ga0209834_10001962_pt1 | contig 11134 bp, 8 predicted proteins | sample Mar14236cmmetaG_FD_184134 | JGI IMG/M metagenome (GOLD analysis project Ga0209834, IMG submission 184134) | Marine hydrothermal vent microbial communities from Guaymas Basin, Gulf of California to study Microbial Dark Matter (Phase II) - Marker... ...
AACGAGATAATGAGTCGATTTAATCTAAATTATCAACTCATCTAAAGGAATAATCTCATTATTTTCTTCATCCAAATTGCATGCTGAACTGAATTTCCAATATTCTGGCTCGTTCACTAATCCTCTCTTCACTGGATTAAAATGAATATAATTCACCTTTTGTATTAACATCTTATTGGAAGAAATTATCTGTGGATGAAAACCCTCTTGCCAAACCTGATAATTACTTTCTTTTTTGTAAGTTTTCTTATACTCAGAGAAACAATTTAACAACCACCCTTTGTTGTCTTTTTTTAATTGCTTGATCAACTCTCTTGCAGTATGCCTTTTTAGAGATGATATTATACTAGATAGATTATCACCTGAAATAATCATATGAAAATGATTATCCATGATAACATAATAAAAAATCTTTAATCCCTTTTCATCCTGACAAAACCTGAGAGCATTTACCAGTATCGAAAAATATTTTTCATTTACAAAAACAGGTATCAATTCAACTATTGAAGAAGTAATAAAATAACAACCTTCATCTATTGCTTTATATCGGCTTCTCATTGCTAACTCCTATAATATATTAGTTGTGGAATTTATTATTACATTACTCGTTCCCAAGTTCAACTTGGGAACGAGAGGTGAAAGTTCAACTTGGGAACGAAAGGTGAAAGTTGAACTTGGATACGAGAGGTTTAAATTACAATAAAATCTACAATGTCATCAAGATCGGCTCAATAAGCTCGAACGCCCTCTCTTTATCCTTTTCATATACTAATATTTGAATATAACTTTTCTTGCTGGAATACTCGAAAAAAGTACCGAGAGAAAGCCCCTTTCGGCTATAGGCATAGGGGATATCATTGTTTTCGAGCATCTCAACTATTGCATCGAACTGCAAAGTATTATGAGCTTTACACAACTCAACAATCTCTTCAGAGCCATCTGATTCTTTTATCTCATTATCATTCATACACAATCTCAAATTCTATATCATGAATAATTCTCTTTACCTTAACTTTGAGTTTCTGACAAAGCACAAATCTCTGCTTGCTTCGTTTTCCCACAACAACATAGTGCCTCGGATCGAACTCAAAGTAATCTCTTCCGATGGCAGCAAGTGGAATATAACCTTCAATCGGAAACAAATCCAATTCGATATAAATATTCCGCTTATTAAAATTCACGATCAATGCATCAAAAACTTTATCCATATTTTCACGCATGAAGCGGTTTTTCTTTAGTTCCCCAAGACTTCGCTCTGCGGTCATGGCTCGCACTTCCATCGCTGAGGAGTGCTCTGCAAAGGTCTTTATTTCATTTAGAGAAAATCGTTTAGTCGTCCATTCAAAAACATACTGCTTAATAAGATGGTGAACAACAAGGTCGGGGAAACGGCGAATAGGGGAGGTGAAATGAGTATAGGATTTCAGGGCTAATCCGAAATGCCCGATATTTCGATAAGAATATTTTGCTTTCATCAAGCTTCTGAGAAGCAAATAATCGTACACACGATGCTGCTTTTCGTCTGAGATAGATTGTAGGAATTGTTTAATTGCAATGCTGATATCTTTATGAGCAAAATTAAAAGAAAATCCATAAGCTTTTATTGTACGAGCAAATTCTGTGATTTTCTCTCCATTTGGAGGTTCATGAATTCGAAATATCGCTGCACTGCACTTTCTTGCGATCAATTTTGCAACAAATTCATTTGCTGCAAGCATGAATTCTTCAATAAAAAGATGGCTCTCTGTTTGATGTGTACGTAAAATATCAATAGGACTACCCTGCTCATCGAAAATAAATTCCGAATCAGGAAGATCAAAGTCAAGACTTCCTCTTGCATAACGAGTTTCTGTAAGATGTTGAGCCAGCGGACGCATTTCCAATATGATATCTTTTACTTCTGGTTTGATCTCTTCATTATCTCCCTGTTCAAACAGCACATCCACCTGTTCATAATTCAACCTTTGATCACTTTTTATGACTGAGGGATAAACACTAGAACCAAGTGCTTTGAATTCTGCATCATAATCAATGATCACGGTCATTGTAAACCGGTCGATATCGGGCTGTAAACTGCACAATTCATTGCTCAGTTTAAATGGTAGCATGGGAATGACGTTTTGTAGAAGATAAATGCTTGTTCCCCGCTCCAGGGCATCGCTAAAAAGTGTGGAAGGTACTTTCACGTAGTGAGATACGTCAGCTATATGGACATAGAGCTTAAAGGTTCCATTTTCCATTTTTTCAAATGATAATGCATCATCAAAATCTTTTGCAGTCTTGGGATCAATCGTAAATGTTACAAGATTTCTGAAATCCTTCCTTCGAGAAATTTCACTTTCAGAAACAGTATCCGGCAAAGCTTCAACTTCCTGAATCACTTCTTCCGGAAAAGTAGCGGGAAGTCCATACTGCTTTACTATTGCAAGATAATCCACATTTGGATCGTCAAGTGCTCCTAATACTTCAATGATCTTTCCCGAAGGCAAAACTCGCTGATATCTATTGCCCCAATCTGTTACTTCTATAACTACTTTTTTGCCTGATATTTTAGTAAAATCTCCTACCTCAACCAGTTTAACTTCTGTATCAAATTTCGGATTGTCAGGTACAAAATAAACATGACCATCTTGCTTAAAGGCAGATCCGACCAATGTACAATTCTTTCTTTCAATCACCCTCAGTATTTTACCAACCGGACCCCGCTTTACCTCCTTTGTTACTATGAATTCGACAATATCATGATGATATGCATTCAAACAGTTTTCTTCATATACTTTCACATCTCCATTCTCTGCATCAATAAATCCAAATGGATATTTCTTTGCGAGAGCTGATGCATCAAAAGTACCGATTTGCGATTTTCTTTTGGTGGGTGATGAGTAAGTTCTTTTATGCCGAATTATTATTCCTTGCGACTCAAGTTCTCTTAAAATATTTTTTATCTGCTTGTAATTTTTTGTTTTTACATGGAATATCTTTGCTAATTTAGGCACTGAAAATTGTCTGTTCGGATGCCTTTGAATGTAGTCTTTTATCTCTTTATTGAGATCTTTTTGTGACATTAAAATCTATTTCCTATCTTTTCATTCAAGAATTCCATAATCTGCTCCTTTTCATCTTGACTCTTGGTAAATCTTATTGACTGCCCTCTAAACCTATCTAATCCGCGAGGACGATTAAAAGTACTGAGCATTACACCTTTTTTATCAGCATAAAAACATTTGAACTCAGTATATTTCCGTTCTCTTTTAAAAATCAGCACTTTAACAAAAACATAATCATCGTAAAATTCATAATATGTTGGAACAAAAAATGAAAAGAGCGAAGAAAAAAGAAAAACCATAGAGAGTAAAACCCAGAAAAAATTAGCTGTTATTGAATATACAAATACTGCTGCTAATACAAAAAAAGAAAGCACGAGCGCCGAAGATAGGGGAAATTCAACAAAAGGAAATGATATCCATGCGTAGATCGGTTTTTTATTCGACATTGAGTGCCTGCTCCTTACATTTTTCAATTTCTTCTTTGATACTTATAATATCATTAAAGATTGATACATTGTGATATTTAGCAGATATCGTACTGATTTCTCTCTGCATTTCCTGGATAACAAATATCATGGAAAGACCTATAGGTTTGTTCGTTATAGTAATTATCTTACGTAATTTTATTAGATGACTTTTTAGTCTGACAATCTCCTCAGTAATATCAGATTTATCAATATAATAGTTAATTTCTGATAATAATTTTTCCTCATTGAATTTTGATAGGTTAATTTCTTCGTCACTCGTAATTTCCTTACAAATATTCTTAACTTTAAACATCAATTCTTCGAGATATTCTGGGATCGAGTGCTCGATCGTGTTCAGAGAAACCTCAATTTGATTTACAGATCTAATAAAAAACTCTTCAAGATGATCACCCTCTGATTTTCTCTCATCAACAAGTTGTTTCAAAGCTTTTGTTAGAGTATCAAACAACACTTTTTGAAATTCATCTGATAAATAGTATTGATCGATAGGGGAATTCTCCAATTTTTGAAGTGTCGTGAGATCAGCTAAGGATATAGTTGTATTAAATCCAAGATTTGACTTTAATTTATTTAGTTTATTGAGTATCTTTTTGATATGTTCGTCATCAAAATCCATATTTGCTATATCATTTCTTGAGTCTTTCATCGAAACTAAAACGTTAATTCCACCTCTATTTACAAATTCCGGGATGTATTGCTCAATTTTATAGGACAAATATTCAGGGAATTCATAAGGTAGTCTCGTTCGGATATTTAGATATTTATCATTTAATGATTTCACACTTACTCTCAAGTAGATATCATTTTTATTGTATTCCGCCACACCAAAACTTGTCATACTGTTCATATAAGATCCTTATTCATTTTCTTTGATTGCAATGGGACTTCTACTATTAATATGTCAAGAAATTACGAATGGGGAATGGCACACTCATAACTTCCATCCTTTAAATAATTTCCAGAAACATCTGCAAGTTTACATAACCTACATTATCAGACATTGAATATATCCTTATTTTCTATCATATTTGCAAAGCCATTTTTGTATCTGATAAGTTTCGTTATGTAAACATAATTTATTTATTAGATGATTTATATTAAAATCTCTCCAAATTTTTTTAATAGTTACTTTTTTTATTTAATCTAATTTCAATTCTGTGTTTGAATACTCCATACTCGAATTTCAATGAGATTTATTTTATTTTTTTGGATAAATTTTAATTTACTTTTTTAATCATTCAAAGTTACAAGAGCTTTTACTTGTATCATTGGTATGTTGAACTATGGTTTCATAACTAACAGCAGAGATTGTACAACTGTCCCTTTTATCTCTATTTTTCTAAGTTATCCTTCTCATCTATTGTAAATTTTTTCACATTTTCTTTTATTAATCTAACTCCCACTTTAATTATCAGAAATATGAGTATAAAAATAGAAAAGCTTTTACAAAAAGTTGATTTTTTCTTCTTTGTGTCTTTCATTTTTCTCCTAAATAATTAAAAATCATTAGTTTACTATTATAGTTACGTATCTTACCGTCAAGCAAATATCTTTGTCCAGAAATGTGTTTATGAATTTAGTTTTTTTAATCTCAAACGAATGTCCGGCGCAAAAGTTCCCTGTGGAAATTCGAGTAAATAACCGGTATAATATGCCAAAGCTTGTTCGTTCAAACCAAGCTGGTTAAAGCAATTCGCAGTCATGAAGTACGCATATTCCCTGTATGGATAATCATCGATTCTTAGTAATTCTCTACAAAACTCAACAGCGACTGCATACTCTCCCTGATCATAATAATAATCGGCAACCTGCAACGTTATATATGATACGGCAGCAGAATCCTGAAGCGCATCAGATAATTGGTCAACATCTTTATTTAACAGTGAATTGTTATTAAAATACATATTTCTAAGAAGGGAAAGAGCAGCATTTTTTACATTATCATCTGCCTGCTTGAGATGCAATTCATTATTCATTGTACGATACATTCCGGCAATATCATTTATAAATTTTGATTCATAATCATGAGTGAAAAAATCTTTAGAAAGGGAATCTGCTGCAAAAAAATCTCCTTTGAGAAGTACTGTTTCAATACACTTCATCTTTGCTCTTTCCTTCACATCTTTATTGTAGTGCTTGTTCTCAATAATTTCAGTTAATATATTCTCACTCTTTACATAATCTTCTTGCTGTAAATAGCATTGTGATAGTAATATATTTAACTCAGCTTTATCCGTTGACATGCTGGCAAAATCAAGCGCCTTTTCCAGGTATATTTGTGACTGCATAGGATTTTGATATTCAAAAAGTTCAAGATATGCAAGATTCTTATATGCTCCAAAAATATATGCTGAAGGTAACGATGCTTTCGTGTTTTGATAAAGCTCAATGACTTTCATATAATGCTTATATGCCTTTTCGTGATCATTGAGAGAATAATATAGCTCCCCTATCTTATTTTCCAGAAAGAGAACTGCCTGCTCATCTTCGGTTGATTGAAGTACTTCGGAATAACACTGAATGCTTAGTTCATATAGATTCTTTTTTTCTGCAAGTGTTGCAAGCTTGATCAATGCATCATTACCCAGAGTTTTATAAAGACCAAAAGCCCTTTGATACTGCTTGGAGAGCACAAGGAACTCGCCGATAAGCTCCTGCAATTCGATACTCGGCTCATGTTTCTGCCGAGTTTCTAACACTAAAATTATCTCTTCATATGAAAGATCGAGCTTTTCAACGCGGTAGAGCACATTTTTATATGTTCTATTATTTAAAATGTTTAAGTACTCATTCAACGCATCGTAAAATCTTTCCTGCAATTGATAGACATTAGCCAACTCCTGAGCAAATGATATTGAATTCTTTGATTCCTTGCGCGCTCTTAGATATAATTCAATGGCATCATCGTACAAATGATATCTTTGATAGATCTGAGCGACCTGTCTTATTGCTGAGCTATTCACCTTTGTATTTTGGAGAAATATTTCAGCTATCTTTCTAGCTTCATCAAGCTGATTTTTCTTGATCAGTAATTCAATTCGTGTGATTTGATAGTAATTATTAGTGAGGAAATCCTTCTCATCTTCAAGAAATCTTTCAAGGGAATCGAGCTTATTTGTTCTCATATAGAGATAAATTAACCTGCTAACTACTTGTCTGTTATGTGGAAAATTCTCAAGTAATTGTTTATATAAACTTTCAGCTTTAATGGTTTTTCCCTGCTGCTCATAATGCATTGCTTCACGAATTTTTACCTGAAGTACTGCTTGATCATCAACAGCATAAATTGTCTGGGTGAAAATTATGATAAAACAGGTTATTATAATGAGAGATCTAATTATTTTCATGCTGTATCTTTTCCAAATATTCTTTGATCAAGCGGTGGTATTCTTCAGGATAATTTTCATTTATATATTTCAGAATATCTCTTACTTCCATGTTCGTAGTGTCAATAATGAGATTGTCCGGCACAACCCAAAGCTGTTCGCCAGGTGTTTCGGATTCTCTTTTCTTGCTGTAATCCCGTTCATGGATCGAGCGTTGAGCATCAAGCAGTCGGGAGAGGATATTATTCTGCTGTCGGATAACCTGCTCATCGATGATACCCCGCTGCAATTTCTCCACTACTTCTTTTAGTTCATTCTTCAAACCTTCCATATTTCCAAGTAGTTTTTCAGCTTCAGGATAATCACGCAGCATTCGCTCGAAATTTTCCTTTATCTGCTGCTCATTGCCTGCAATTCTGTCTATCATCCCTTGCTGCTGGGGTGTTAAGCCCCTGCCCTGCTGCAACTGACCCATCATTTGTTCAAGCATTGCCTGGGTAAGCATATTTATTGATTGCTGTCCCTGTGACATCTGCTGGAGCTGTTGTAAAAGCTGCTGCATACTTCCACCGGAGCCCTGCGGCTGTTTGCTTTTCGATAGCAAAAGGTCAATGACCATCAGATTCATTGCCTTAAATATTTCTTCTTTATCTTTCTGAATATTGTGATGGCTGTTTTCTGCGATCTTCTCGAACATAGTCTCGAAGCAATTGAGCGTAATTGCAGAGTGAGGAAAGAATTTTGGATCCATCATTAAGATGATCATGGGATCCTGAAAAAGCGTGTTGACCGAATTCTTGATACCTTCGTACATGCTTATCTCTTCATCGAGAATATCATAGGTATTGTAGGATTTATCAAGGAAACGCTCCTGTTTTTTGGAGAAGAAAAGCATCTCATTAAGAGTTTTTTTTAGCAATTTTTGAAACTCGGTCAGGAGCGATGCCTGCATTTTCATCTGCGCCATGTTTATTGAATTCTTGAGTTCAGAAAAGCCAACCAGTATATCCGTCTGGTTCTTTCTAACCTGCTCGTCATCGGATTTAAGCTGTTGTGTTGCCATTTGAAGCGCATTAGTCATTTTATGCTCCGCTGCCTGCTTGAGCCCTTTCTCAAGCTCATTTGCAGCATTTTTCTCATTATTATCTGCAAGCTCCTTTACAAGTTCTGCTAAATCTTTCTTTAGAGATTCATATTTTTCATGAATGTCTGACTGCGAAGGAGCAAGTTCACTCAACTGCTGATCTTGATCGATACGTTCCGAGGTTTGTTCGTTTATCTGTTTTTGCAGTTTTTCCAGCTCTTCCGCTTGCTGCAACGCTTTTTGCAGTTTCTGTTCAAGTTGAATGCTCTTCAATAATTTTAACGTTTGCTCGAGCTTTTTATTGAATTCTTCTTGCGAAAATTGGAAATTATTCAGCGCATTTTTCATCTGCTCCGGAGTGATCTTCTCCATCTGCTTTTGCAGTTCTTTCATTGCCTTTTCAAGCTCGGGAGATGAGATTTCCTTCATGATTTCATGGATCTGCCTCAATTTTTCCAAAGTTTCCTGAGCAACCGCCTTGTTTTTCTCGAGTTCATCAACAAAGTTTTCATATTCTTTAGCTGCTTCTTCTGCTTTCTTTGCAAGCTCTTTTTGTTTCTTAATAACCTCTTTCAAGTCCTCTTTCTGCTGCCAGTCCATCTCCTCATTTTTGAGAAATTTTCTTCTCAATTCATCAAATTTTTCCTTGTTCTTACGAGATTCTTCCAGCGATTCCCTCATCTCATCCATATTTCCGGACTGCTGTTTCTGAATCTCTTCATATAGTTCTTCTATCGATGGAAATTTTAAGAGATAAATTTTTGTATTAGATGCATGTGCTTCAGGAACAGTGCAGTTATCATAAACTTTCAAATAATAGAATATCACATCTCCAGGCAAGAGTTGTTGGTCAGAAACGTCAAAATTGTAACTCGCGGTCAGAGTGGTAATACCTGCCGTGTCAAGAATTGTTTTTGAGTTGTACTCGCCATCATTTTTCTTATAGAGAATTTCGATCTTCTGTACACCAAAATCATCAGACGCAGTGAAATCGATCCGTTCCTGCATGTTTTGAGCAAGGATCTTGTCCCGCGCAGGAAGAAATATCTCAATCTTTGGAGGAAGATCCTCTTCTGCAAATATAGTCCGTTCAATAATGTTATTAGTATTCCCAAGGATATCCTTCAGATAAAAATGATAACTTCCACTATTCTCCACCATAAATCCTGTCCTATAAGTGAAGTCCCCTATCGTTTTAAGTTTTTTTGTAGTGCCGTCAGAAAAGACGATCCTGTATTCTGTGAGCTCATTATTAACTGTGAGCTCTTGTTTAATGTCTGTTCCTTTAATCGCAATGATCTTGCCAGAGATGTCATTTTCAGTCCGATTTTTCAGTTGTGTATAATTTGGATAGAAGTAGCTTATCTGCAAATTTTTTATGATTGGTTTTTCCAGTACCTGTACTGTAAAGGTGTCTGACTGTGCATATTCGTTCGAGATCGCATAATGAAGATTATCAGCAACATTATAGAGAATATGAGTATTCGAGGTCATCTTCATAGTTTTCCAGCGTCTCTGCTGCTCTACGTGAATGTCATATGATAATTCCGGATAGAAATTGTTTATTATGATCGGGAGATTGCTTCCTTTGAGAATTTTTGTATTTCCAGGAGAAATATTTATGAACGAATCATAATGCGGAGCAAATGCTGTGGTATGAAGAATCGTTTTAGCGGAGGTAGTAAGTAATACTGGATTTATAAGCAGCACAAAAATAAATGCAGCAGAAGCAAAAAGAATGGAATGAAAACTTTTCTTCAGTGTTTTTGCAGGAAAGATATCTGGAAACTTCAGTTCTGATGCTCGATTATTTGCATCGTCAATTGCTTTATCAAGAATTTCTTGAGAATAGTGAGTAAGATCAGATTGTGTTTCAAATTCAAAGGCAGACAGAATTATTTCATTATTCTGCAGATCAAAATTTGAAATTGTATAAGCTATTTGCTTTATAGCTGGGATTGAGAAAAGAAATCTGATAATGAAAAGAAGAATGGTAATTCCTACAAAAAGTTTTGCGATCAAAGACCATGTTTTAAGAGCATCATAATGTTCAAAGGATGCTGTCAAGGGTTGAGTGAGAAATGAATAAACTATAAATAATAACAGCAAAATTGTAATCAGGTAAAGTGCATTCTCAATTAGCGAATTGAGAACATATTTGTTTCTGAAAGAGATTAAAACTTTTTTATATTGATTCATTTATAATTCAAATATGGAGCCACCAGCGGGATTTGAACCCACGACCTACTGATTACGAATCAGTTGCTCTGCCAACTGAGCTATGGTGGCTTATTAGCACGTAATTATCATCTAAACGCAAAGTAAGAGAAAAGCAAATTGGTTGGTTGTATTGTCAAGTTTTGGGGAAAATAAGAAATCCTAAATTTCGACTCTTAAGAAGCGAAGCGACGAGGAGTCGAGGTTGAAGTGAAAAACACCTCAAATCCTCGCTGCGCTTAGGATTCGAAGTAGATTTGTTGAGGAGTTGAGGTTAAAGTAAAACAACACCTCAAATCCTCACTGCGCTTCAGTCTACTCCGCCAGCTGGCGGATACGTCCCGAAAGGTCAGGATTCGAAATAGATGAACATCAATTAATTATCTTACTATAACTATTTTCTCGATTGCCGAATTGATACTTTTAGACTCAATTCTATAAAAATACACACCATTCGAAATATCCTTGCCTTGATTATCCTTGAAATCCCAGTAAGTTGAAGATGAAATACTGTTTTTTGTTACGACAAGGTTTTCTTTGTGAATATCAATGGTTGTAATAAGCTGACCTTTTATGTTGTATATCTTTATTGTTGGATCTACTACATTTTGAATATTCTTGAAATTAAATAAAAACGTCTGGCTCTTTGAAGACGAAGTAACTGGATTAGGATAGCTTAAAATATCAATAAAAGGTTGATCTTGAACAAAATGGGAATCGTCAATTGAGAATAATGAATCCAGATCGGCATAAACTAAATCCATGAATGCTTTAGCATCATCTATTTCCATGTAATATAGAGGAAATCCAAGGGTATAGACTGCGCCGGTTTCCCCTGGGTCTTTTACATATTTAGTTCCAACAGGTGCATCTGCAAACTGCTGATGGATATCCATTGTATCAGTAATACAGGTAAAGATGGTTTCTGCTTGAACAGGATTTAAGAATGTAACATTACCAATTTTTCCTAAA
>Ga0209834_10001965_pt1 | contig 11132 bp, 13 predicted proteins | sample Mar14236cmmetaG_FD_184134 | JGI IMG/M metagenome (GOLD analysis project Ga0209834, IMG submission 184134) | Marine hydrothermal vent microbial communities from Guaymas Basin, Gulf of California to study Microbial Dark Matter (Phase II) - Marker... ...
GAGATATAGAAAATATAAATCGATACTTTTCAAAGCTTGGCGTAAATACAATTGAGACTGAAGAAGCATTTAAGGTGATCACTGGTGTCACAGCTATTCGTTAGAATACCAAGAGAGAGAATTGGAGTTTTAATAGGGGCGAACGGTAGCGTTAAGGAGTACATAGAGAGAAAGCTGCCAATTAAACTTGACATCAACAGTGAAACCGGTGACGTCATCATAACCCTGAAGGAAGGCGCTGAAGACCCGTCATTACTCTTTAAAGCCAAAGATGTGGTTTTAGCTATTGGCAGAGGCTTCTCACCTGAACGCGCATTTAGGCTCCTAGACGAGGAGGACTGCATCCTCGAGATAATCGACTTAAGAAGCATACTGGGTAGGTCAGAGTCGGCTCTAAAAAGGATTAAGGGAAGAATTATTGGCAGAGATGGTAAAACCAGAGCAATAATTGAGGAGATGAGTGGAGCACTAGTATCGGTTTATGGGCATACGGTTGCAATAATAGGTGACTTCGATCAAGTTAGTGTGGCGCGTGAAGCAGTAAATATGCTCATAAACGGTAGCGAGCATGCAAGTGTCTACAGGTTTCTCCAAAGGAAGCGGCAGGAGATCAAAAGAAGAAGATTCGAGCTTTGGGAGGGCAGCTCCCTATTACCGTGATCTAAACGAGCATGACAAGAACATATATCTACCACTATTTCAAAAATTAGGTTTAAGTCTCCCCTCGGAAAAAGGAGCGTGAAGATAATAAGTCAGACTTATCAAGAAATAAGTCCGGCTGACTTCTTTTACAGAAATAGGGATATAGCCGGATTCTCTAATCCCGCGAGAGCCATTTTTTCAGCTATTAGGGAGCTTATTGAGAACTCGCTTGATGCCACGGAGCCGGCGGGCATTTTACCGGACATATATGTGCGTCTATCATTTATGAATGGAAGCCAAAACACCTATGCTTTAAGGGTTGAAGATAATGGTTTAGGTATACCAGCTGACTACGTGCCCCTAGCTTTCTGCCAATTCCTCTTTAGCTCGAAATATAGATTGAAGCAGTCCCGTGGAACATTTGGTCTAGGCGGAACAATGACCATACTTTATGGGCAGATAACAACCAATAAGCCGGTTAAGGTTATTTCAAGCACTGGCACATCAAAGATATACGAGTACACCCTTATGATCGATATTGAGCGGAACCGCCCCGTCGTCTTAGATAGGAGGATATACAGTAACAGGGAGAGATGGCATGGTACAATAGTTGAAGTTAACATTGAGGGTGACTACTCTAAGGCAATGCCTAAAATCCTTGAGTATCTAAAGCAAACCGCTATCGCCAATCCCTATGCTAATCTAATGTTTGTTGATCCGAGGGGGCGATTATATAAGTTTGAGAGAACGATCACGAATCTGCCTCCCCAACCAAGGGAAACGTTGCCTCATCCACACGGCATAGATGTTGAAACCATGTACCGAATAATACGCGTAACCCGCTGTAAAACATTGCTTGATTTTATGCGGGAGCACTTCCATAGGGTCGGTAAGCGAACTGCCAGACGCTTCCTTAAATTTGCCGGTTTCCCGGAGGATGCTAATCCCAAGAGGCTTAAGCCAGATGAGATAGTGAGGTTTGTTCAAGCCATGAAAAACTTCAACGAGTTTCTACCCCCTGACGCTGACTGCCTTTCTCCACTAGGCGAAAACATCCTTAAAGCTGGTATACTAAAGGAGCTTGAACCTGAATTCGTGGCTGTTTCACAACGTAAACCATCAGCCTATGCTGGTCACCCATTTATCGTTGAGATCGGAATAGCCTACGGAGGCAAAGTTCCAGCAAAAGAGGACATTCTCCTATATAGGTTTGCCAATAAAATCCCCCTAGTCTACGATGAATCCGGCGATGTCAGCTGGAAAATCGTCAAATCCATCAATTGGCGGAAATATGGCTTAACGCCAGGCATGCCATTCGCGGTTCTAGTCCACATATGTAGCACCAAAATTCCATGGAAAACTGTTGGAAAGGAAATGATCGCGGATAGGCCTGAAGTAAGCCGTGAAATACTCAACGGAATTAGGGAGGTCGCTCGCAGACTTGGAGCCTACGTCTCTAGAAAGGAGAAGATTAGACGTGAAAAAGCCCGCCTCTCAGTTTTCGCGAGATATCTGCCAAAAATAGCTGAGTTTTCAACTAGACTTGCTGGAAAAGAAAAAATACCTGATATAGATGAACTATTAAGGAGGGTTAGAAGATTTGAGAAAGAGTAGTGCCACCACGGCTAGGAAAAAAAGAAAGGAAGTCCTCGTTAAGCTTGAGAGGTTTGGGCGGGAACTTTACAAGCAGCTGGAGAAGGGAGTTTTCCCGCAGGTTATTATGCCAAGTAGATCAACAGACAACATATACTACAGCCCAGAGCTCAGACAATATGTTCTAGGCGACAAAAAAGTTAAAAGAAGTGCAAGAAACATCAGGCATTTAAGACCGTTCACCCAGCTTGTCTGGATGGCATACTTCACGCATGAGCTAACTTTAAACCAGAAAACCTCAACCTTGAGAGACGTATTCTATTCAGCGCAAGCGTACGATATATCCTTTAAAGATCAGAATGAGTCCGACAATATCATAACGGATTTAGAGACGGTTTTAGGCTGCACAAGAGAAGACTTCAACGTTTTCCCAGAGGAGAGCTCAGCTGTTTTCGGCGACCTAACAATAGAGTACACCGTCCCAAACTATGAGGGTAGGCGCCTCAATCTAACCTCGCATCCAGACGGCGTAATGATAGGCCCCGCCTTAACATCCGCGGAGTTCGTGGAAACAAGCGCCGACAAAGTTATAGCCATCGAAAAGGGCGGTTTATTCACGAGATTCATTGAGGAAAGAGTCCACGAGAAATTTAACGCCATACTAGTCTTTTTGAGGGGCCAAGCCCCACGTTCAACCAGATATTTCATCCGCAGGCTCAATCAGGAGCTAGGTTTACCAGTTTACATATTTACCGACGCTGATCCATGGGGCATGCATATCGCTATGGTTATAATATCTGGTTCAGCAAACGCGGCTCACGTAAGGGAATTAACAACGCCTGACGCAAAGTGGGCTGGTGTTTGGGCCTCAGACATAATAAACTATAAGCTACCTAACGATAAGCTCAAGGATGTAGATATCAAGCGTCTGCATGAGCTTATGCGTGACCCAAGATATAAGGGTGAGCTCTGGCAGAGGGAGATAAATGTTTTCCTAAAGTTCCAAAGGAAATGTGAGCTTGAAGCCTTCTCAAGATACGGGTTAACTCATATAGTAGATAAATATCTGCCAGAGCGGCTCAAGGAGATGGAAGACTAAAATTTTTATATACTGTTTGCCAGATTCTTTAAAGTTTAATTTAAGCTGAGGGAGCAGGTTGAGTAGGAAAAAAGAGTCATCAACGTTTCTAGGCCTAGTGTTTGTAGAAAAGATTTCAGGTTTCATTCTATTAATCGTCGGCATAATGCTGGCGTACTACACAAACACTTACATAAGTGATTTAGGGGGGATAGGTTTCCTTCTTATAGTGGTCGGCGTGATACTGGCGGCTTTAGGCTTAATAATATTCATAGCTAAAACCGAACAAGATTAAATGAGCCATTTTTCATTCCGGTTAAAATCTTTATTCCCTAAACTTAAATTATTATTTGTGATGGATATGACTGAGAAAATAAATGTAACCGTTTGGAACGAGTTCATTCATGAAAGAGAAAACCCGAAGGTCGCTGAAATTTATCCGAATGGAATCCACGGGGCAATCGCCGAATATCTGCGCAGTGAAGGATTCAATGTTCGAACAGCCACACTTGATGAGCCGGAGCATGGTTTAACAGAAGAAGTTCTCAATAACACTGATGTGCTAATATGGTGGGGGCACGCTGCGCATGATAAGGTCAGCGACGTAATCGTTGACCGAGTGTACAAGCATATAACGCTTAATGGTATGGGGCTAATCGTCCTTCACTCAGCGCACTTCTCAAAAATATTCAAGCGTCTTTTAGGGACATCCTGCAACCTCAAGTGGAGGGAGGCTGGCGAAAAGGAGCGAATATGGGTTGTTGCCGGCGGGCATCCAATAGCTGAGGGTCTCGGCGATTACTTTGAAATTGAACATGAGGAAATGTATGGCGAACCATTCGACATACCTAAGCCTGATGAGCTAATTTTTATAAGCTGGTTTAAGGGAGGAGAAGTTTTCAGAAGCGGATGCTGCTTCTATAGGGGTTTAGGTAAGATCTTCTACTTCCGACCTGGACATGAAACCTACCCAACCTATCATAACCCAAATGTTCTAAAAGTTATCGGCAACGCCGTCAAATGGTGTGCGCCTGTTAAAAGACCTAAGCCGGTGATGGGTAACGTGAAACCCCTTGAACCACTCTAAAATAATTCTCCACATTATATCACATTTATAGGTTTGTAATCCAATAGTTATTTTCGGGTTTGAGATTTGTCCAGCTCCCTAATCTTCAAGGACAAGAATAAGCTTTCACCCTACTATATTCCCAAGCGCCTCCCACATAGAGAGCAACAAATAAACATGCTGCTCTCAATTTACGGCGGCATGCTCAGGGATATTTGGAATGCCTATCCGCGAATAACCCAGATAGTCGGCGCCACCGGAACCGGTAAGACCTGCACAACCATCAGATTCGGCGAGCTCCTCGCTGAGAAAGCTCAGAAGGAAGGTGTTAACCTAAAGCATGTTTACATGAACTGTAAGGTTGACGGCGTCACACGCTACGTTCTCTATGGCAATCTTGTGAGGAAGGTTACGCCTAAAATATCAACCAAGAGTTTAAGCCCGGAGGAAATGATTAGGCAGCTAATTGAGTATCTAAGGTTTGAAGAGATTTTTCTTGTGGTAACGTTTGATGAAATCGACTATTTTGTTCAGATGAACCCGAAAGAGCACGTCATATATGATTTGACGCGCATACCTGAGATTAGGCCCGGCGAACCGACGCCCATAATCGGTGAGATCTTTATTGCTAGGTCGCTTAAGTGGCATGATCTGCTTGAGCCGGGTGAAAAATCAACTCTCGGAATGGGCATAATAGAGTTTCCAAGATACACAAGCAGGCAGATCAAGGATATACTTGAGGATCGGGTTGAAGAGGCCTTTCAACCGAATGTTGTTCTTGAGGATACGCTTGATTTTATAAGTGATGTAACCGCTAATCCGCCGGTTGACGGAGATGTTAGGGTTGGGTTAGAACTCCTCTACTACTCCGGTATCCTAGCCGAAAATACTGGTTCAAGTAAGGTTTTACCGGAGCACGTCCGCAAAGTCTACAGCGAAATAAATCCAACCATAACAACCGAGGACATAATGAACCTAAGTAGCGATGGAAGATTAGTTCTCTTGGCTCTTGTCAGAGGCTTGAAGGCTAATGAATCAGCCTACATAAGCCTAAGGGAACTGCGAAAATTCTACAACATTGTCTGTGAAGAGTATAATGTTAAACCCGTCGAGGACTTTGAGGCGCAGGTTCAAGACCTAATATACCGGGGGATAATAGATATGAAGTCGCTGATGGAGATCGGGATTTCAGGTGCAGCTCTAATAGACCTAGAAAAGTTTCTAAATAATCTTCTTAAGCAGCTTGAGCCTGGAGGGCGGAAACTATAATGAGCAGGAATATCAGAGAGAAAAGAAGCATATGGGAGGAGCTCGAGCTAGGTTTAGGTGGCGGAAAAAAGTTTAGGGTTCTAGTTCACCTGCTCTTGAATCCGGATAAAGCCTTCACCAAGTATGCTCTCACCAAAGCCACCGGCCTCAGAACGCCTTCAATTGAAAGGCGGCTTAAGACCCTTGTGGATTTAGGGTGGGTTAGAGAAAACAAGTTTAAGCCGAGAACCTACCAAATAAATCTTGAGAATGAAATAGTAAAGCTGCTCCTAGATTTCTTCCAGAAACTACGTAAGTATTCCTTCCTAGAATTAGGGAGAAGATTCTAGACCCCCTCCCCCCTCTACCCAATTTTTCACAGATATCTTAAATACTGCTTAATGGAAAATGTTAATTGGCGTGCGGAGATGGCTAAAATCAAGAGCAAACTCTCAACTAAGACGAGTTTATCATTTAGCAACGTTAAACCTGAGGTGGAGCGTTGTCTAAATCCATGGAATGGAGGCTGCGATAGCACAGACATCGCAATTTACATAATGTATAAGGGTGATAAAATCCCCCTATGCTGGAAATGCTGGAGAAAGATATCCAGAAAAAATTTTGAGTGGGAGGCCTACTAGAATGGATGATCTTGAATCTCTAAACGGCGTTGGATCAACAATAGCGTCTAAGCTTAGAGCCGCCGGCTACACAACCATAGAGGCCATCGCTGTTACTCCCCCGCTTGAAATAGCGGAGAAGACGAAGCTAGGCTTCAACACCATACTTAAGATTCAGAATGCAGCGCGTAAAATGCTTTCCACAGACTTTAGAACAGCCCAAGAATACTATGAGATAAGAAAGAATATGAAGCGATGCACAACTGGATGTAAGAAGCTGGATGAAATACTTGGCGGCGGAGTTGAAACCCAGGCGCTAACCGAGCTCATAGGTGAATACGGCTCCGGTAAAACTCAGATTTGTATGATGCTTTCGGTTACAGCTCAGCTACCATACGAAAGGGGTGGCTTAGAGGGTAAGGTTGCCTTCATAGATACAGAAGGAACCTTCATGCCTGAACGCATATATCAGATAGCATCCGGCCTAGGTCTCGAACCAAGCGAGGTTGCAAGTAACATTCTGGTTGCAAGAGCCTACAATAGTAGCCACCAATGCTTACTCATAGATAAGCTATTCACGCTATGCCCAGAAAACAACGTAAAACTCGTTATTGTTGACAGCATGATAAGCCACTTTAGAGGAGAATACATAGGCCGAGAAACCCTTTCGGAAAGACAGCAGAAATTAAATCAGTATTTGCATAAGCTTATTAGGCTTGCAGAAGCCTATAACCTAGCGGTTGTTATAACAAATCAGGTTCAATCTAACCCAGCTGCCTTTTACGGTGACCCTAATAGGCCGGCGGGTGGAAATGTGATGGCGCATGCCTGCACGCATAGAGTCTACTTGAGAAGAGGCTCAAAAGGTGTTAGAGTTGCAAAGATAATTGACAGCCCATATCTGCCTGAAAGAGAGGCCTACTTCAGGATTACTGAAAAAGGCATAGTGGACGCCGAAGAATAAGTGTTTGTTCCCAAAAAATTAATCAGCTTTAATAATGTTGTAGCCTGCAGCCCTCCTAAGCCTATTCATTACAGCTAACCCCAGCTCCTTCTGCGGGATCCCCTCAGCAATTATTATGTCAACCTCATCCTCATCGAACTCCCTAAATAATTTGAACAGATTTTTAGCTGTGGACGCGAGATCCCTTCGGCTTCCAAGCGACTTAACAATGCCCACATCATACTCTGATAGGCTCTCGTCTGTAGCCAATATTCCAACCTTCTTTCCTTCCCTGATGTATTGCTGAGCTAGCTCCCTAACCTTGTTGATAACTGCGTTAAATTTTCCTTCAACGAGAACCACCTTAGCTTTAGGCGCATAATGCTTATGTTTCATTCCAGGTGACCGGGCGTGCTCAATGTGGATCTCTCTCCTAGCCAAGGCCGCTGGGTGAATAGAAACCCTGCCCAAAATTCTTTTGAGTTCCTCATATGTTGTTCCACCAGGCCTTAAGATTTGAGGTGGATCATGCGTTAGATCCAAAACGGTTGATTCCACACCTATATTTGTTGGTCCAGCATCAAGTATAACGTCTATTCGACCGTAAAGATCCTGTATAACATGCTCCGCCATCGTTGGGCTTGGTCTACCAGCTAAATTTGCGCTTGGGGCAGCTATCGGCGTTTCCGCCTCCCTTATTAGGGCTAAGGCAACTTTATGGCTGGGCATTCTTATAGCCACCGTGTCTAATCCGCCGGTTGTCACCCTGGGCACTATGCTTGAGGCTTTGAGAACCAACGTTAGGGGGCCCGGCCAAAAACTCTCCATAAGTTTTTTAGCGAACCCCGGCATATCTTCAGCGAGTCTATAAACGTCTTCTTTGTCGGCTACATGCACTATTATTGGGTTGTCTAGAGGCCTATTCTTGGCGGCGTAAATCCCTCTTACAGCCTCAGGGTTAAGAGCGTCAGCTCCTAAGCCATAGACAGTCTCTGTGGGAAACGCTACTAACCCGCCTTGACGGATGATTTTGGCTGCTAAGCTAATTTTCTCAAGCTCCGGGTTCTCGCTACTAACCTTCAGTATTATAGTTTTCTTCATTGAATCAGCGTCCACTAAAAATGATTAGCTGCCTTACATCTTAAATTATGCATTTAAAAAGATTAATAGTTGACGTCGCATTTTATCATGTTTGTTAGCGTTGGTGAATCAGGTTGGCCGAACTAAATTTAAGCGAATATTTTCCCTTCATGGAGAAGTACTCAAATTTAACTATGATTCTATGCGATCAGGAGCTGGCTTCTCTAGGAGACTCATACGTTAACTTTGTTTATTCATTAGCCCTATCTAGGGTTGCTGGTAAACCGGTTGGGCGTAAACTTGATAGCCGCGCGCTTTCATCAGCTCTTAGAAAGGCTGGTATAAGAAGATTATTGCCCCATAGAACAGATAGGCATAAGCAGGCTGATGCAGCTGAGGCCCTAATAATTTATGGTTGGCTGTCGGGCGCTATATCCATCAAAGAGGCCCTTGATATACTCTCACGTGAAGGCGACACCTCGGATAATCTAAGTTTTCTCCTAAAATTAATTTTGAAGAGAAGCAACTTCGCTCAAAAACTAGAGGTTGAAAGCGTATAGTTCAATATTTTATTTAGTGCTCTTGAACGCTTTCTCAAATTCTTTTCTTAATTCCCTTCCCCTCTGAAGAATCTTTTCAACAGCCTCTTTCACAGCGGCTTCCGGACTTTTGTTTCCCTTTGTTCTAACGGTTATTACAGGCCTCCCTACAAGAGGATGCGATATGTTATAGCTGGCGAAGTCAACCTCCTCGTCTTCTAGGAGCACCGATTCTAGGAGATTACATAGCGTATGTCCTTCACCTTCAACCTCAATTACGAGCTCGTTAGTTTTCCTATCCAGTATTTTTATTTGCATGTTCCATCCACCTCCCTTTTCCCTTCTGTTATATGCTTCCAAAACCGTAATCGGAGGCAATCTTCCTTGTCTCAGCATTTCCGCATTTATTGCAATATAGCCTTTTATTTTTATTTCTTTTAGACTTAGGCATTAATGTTCCACCGCACCTTGAGCATAAAGCCAATATAACCCCCAGTTTTCCACCTTTAGTGGTTAGGTGGAAGGTTCTGTTTGTATGGCTTATAACTTTAGCGCGAACTAAGTCGCCAACCTTTAACGCGTCAAAAATCTCCTTAACATACTTTATGTCGATGTCTGAAACATGCAGTACGCCGGTAAAGAATCCGGAGAGAAATCTTTTCCCAACTTTTATTATACGTATGAAGGCCATGGCGCCCTGAATGTTTACTACATGCCCTACAACAATGCTCCCAACTTTCGGGATGCATGCTTCTCGAGTTAACGGGTATACTGAAACTTTCCTGTTAACCGAGTCTACTAGTATGCATCCCACTTTATTCGCGTATATTACGCCGTTATCAACATAGGTTCCGAGATCCGGTATGAACTCCTCTATTACACCTATCTTTTCTCCGGGAACAATGAACTGCCCGCTTTTCCTCATCTCTGACATATTAAACATTCCCACTAGATTAAATCGCTTTAAATTTACTTCTAAACAGTGATATTAGTTTTGCTATTTTGAAGATTATTTGGACTTTAGCCTTAACACGCGATATAGGTCGGCTTTAACTAAATATCGCTTCTTTCTATGAAACTTGTATGTCCTACTTATAGTTATATCCATCTCATAAACATGATCTATCACGCCGCCTAACTGCGGAATACGCCTGCCAAGAAATTCCCTAACTGAAGGGCTTCGCTTATGCAGAGAATACATAACATCTGATATTTCCAGAGCTTTCTTCAGGAATTTTATGTCCGCGCCCTTATGCCAGCTCCCGAAAGGCGGGTTCATCAACACTGTGTCAAAATGCCCCCTAACACAACTGATGTCTCCGGCCACAAAATCAACGTTTACACCTAACTTTTTGGCGTTGCCAACAGCAACTCTAATGGACTCTCTATCTATGTCTACGCCAACAACCCATTCAGCGCCGAGAAGCGAGGCTGCAATTGCTAAAATACCGGTTCCGCAGCCTAAATCAATAACTCTTTTCCCCTCTACGTCGCCATAAACCCACGCTGCAATATACGCTATGTTAGCTGCGCTCTCAGCGTCAAGCGTATAACCCTCCCACTTAAGTTTTGGGCGTGGTATGGGGGATAACTGCGATAACAGAAGGGCTAGATGCTTTCTTTTTAGCAATCTAATCAATCCTCTTCCATAACCCTTAATTCTCCTCAGTGACATGTGTTCATAATAGACCTGACCTTAAGTACTCATCCCAGCTCGTTTTTCCAATGGCAACATACACTTCTCGAGGTGTCAAAATAGGCCTAAAAAATTTCTGTCCCTCATAGAAAGATATCCTTGGACACGCGGTGTTTACGTATGCCTCTATAGTTGGAAACTCAAGCAGTTTTTCCGGCGTAATTTCCCTCATAGCGAGCAGAACTACCTCTTTACCGCTTTTCTCCAAGTCCTCCTTAACGTTTAATGCTTTTTTAAGGTTGAACTGCCCGATTTTAAGTCCAATAATCACCCCCCATAAATTTGCCTTAGCTGCTTCTGATATTTCTGCCCACCGCCTATTTATAACCCGTTTAGCTTCATCATCTATTCTACGGGCTTTCCCTTCAAATGGATCAGCAGCAACTACAGGCTTCAATGTGGCTAAATATAGTCCTATTGCATGAAATAATCCGCCGCCGACAAAAAGAAATGCCTCCACCACATCTGAAATCGCCTTAGCATTCCTGTAGTTGCAGCCTAAAACTTGACCCGGATACTTCAGTCCAGCTTCATGTCCAACATAAACTTTCTTGCCGGCTAATCGAAGAATTTCTTCAGCTTCCTTTATCATGTGAGCATGCTGAACTGTTGTCGTTAAACCAATGC
>Ga0209834_10001966_pt1 | contig 11128 bp, 11 predicted proteins | sample Mar14236cmmetaG_FD_184134 | JGI IMG/M metagenome (GOLD analysis project Ga0209834, IMG submission 184134) | Marine hydrothermal vent microbial communities from Guaymas Basin, Gulf of California to study Microbial Dark Matter (Phase II) - Marker... ...
CCTTCTTCTCAAACAGCAACTGGTGAGGATATAGTTATAACTCAGGCTGACATAGAGAATATTCTGAGGGCAAAAGCTGCCATTTTTGCAGGAATAAATGTTCTTATGAGAATTTTAAATTTGGATTTTCAGGATATAAAAAGAATTTATCTCGCAGGAGGATTTGGTAACTATCTTGATAAAGAAAATGCTATAATTCTTGGACTTATACCTGATATTGAGAGGGAGAGAATTCAATTTGTCGGAAACACATCAATTTTAGGGGCAAAAATGGCTCTTTTATCAAAGGACGCACTTGATACCGCCTATTATATCAGTAAGAATATAACCTACTATGACCTTATAACCTATCCAGGATACATGGATGAATTTATGTCAGCAAAATTTTTACCCCATACAGATACATCGCTTTTCCCTTCGCTTAAAAATTTGCTGAAAGAGGCAGTGTAATGGCCTTTACCATTGCTGTTGCCGGTAAGGGAGGAGTTGGAAAGACAACCATAAGTGCTCTTGTTATTATAAACCTTTTAAAGAGAGGTCTTAAGCCTGTTCTTGCAGTGGATGCTGACCCAAATGTTAATTTGAATACTCTTCTTGGGATACAGGCTCCTTTCGAGATAGGGAAATTGAGAGAAGAGGCACTGGAAGAGGTAAGAAAGATCGATTTTTCTCCCGGAATGTCAAAGGCAACTTATCTTGAATATGAATTCCAAAGTTGTGTTACAGAGGGTGAAGGATTTGATTTGATTGTAATGGGACGTCCTGAAGGACCTGGTTGCTACTGTTTTGCCAACGATGTTTTGCGCACTTTCATAGCAAAACTTACCCCTAACTACCGCTATGTAGTTATAGACAGTGAAGCAGGCATGGAGCATCTTTCAAGAAGAACAACGCAGAATGTGGATATTTTATTTATAGTAAGTGATTCAAATCCTGTTGCATTAAAGTCAGCAGAAAGGATAAATAAACTTGTTGACGAGCTAAAACTGAGGATAAAGAAAAGGTATCTTGTTTTAAATAATCTGGAAAACTCCTTTATTTTAAAGATAAAGGAAAAGGTAAAAAAGACAGGTCTTGAGTTGGGAGGAATTATTCCGAAAGATGAGATGGTTTTTTCTTTTACCCTGGAGGAAAAACCTCTTACACAGCTTCCCAGCACTTCTCCTGCACTTTTAGCAGTGGAGAATCTTCTTAAAAAAACAGAAGTTTTAAGTTAAATGAAAGGAGGGTGGTAATGGAGATACCGGATGTAAAACAGAAGTTTGTCAATCCAATTAATACTGTAACAATTGGTGCCACAAAGGAAGAAGGAGGAACAAGGTCTCATACAATTACCATAGGTGGTGAGACAACTCTTCCCTATCTTCACTTTGAAGGAGAGATACCTTATCCGCCTGTTATTGCTATGGAAGTTTGGGATGTTGCTCCTTCTGACTGGCCAGATGCTTTAGCAGAGCATTTCTCAGATGTATGGAGTGACCCAGGTGAATGGGCAAAAAAATGTGTAGAGGAGTTTGATGCAGACCTTATTTGCCTTAGACTCCAGGGATGTGACCCTGAGGGGGAGGATAAAAGTGCTGATGAGGCATCCCAGGCTGTCAAAAAAGTTCTTGAGGCAGTAAAGGTTCCCCTTATTATCTGGGGGTGCGGCAACAAGGAAAAGGATAACGAGATATTCCCCGCATGCTCTCAGGCAGCATCAGGCGAAAGGTGTCTTCTTGGAACGATAACAGAAGACAATTATAAAACCCTCGTAGCTCTCTGTCAGGCAGACAAGCACAAGGTAATTGCAGAATCTCCCGTAGATATCAATATAGCAAAACAGGTAAATATTCTTGCAACAGATGCAGGTCTTTCTGAGAAGGATATAGTTATCTATCCAACAACCGGTGCTCTTGGTTATGGTATTGAATATGTTTACTCAATAATGGAGAGAGGGCGTATTGCAGGTCTTGGTGGAGATAAGATGTGGGCGATGCCTATTCTGGGAGATATTGGAAAGGAGGTCTGGAAGGTAAAGGAAGCTCTTGTTTCTGAAAAAGATATACCTGAGTGGGGAGATCAAACTCAAAGAGGTCCTTTATGGGAGTTTATAACTGCAGTTGTTTATCTTCAGGCAGGAGCAGATATTCTTATCATGAGGCATCCGAAAGCGGTGAAAGAGACAAAAAGATATATTGAAAGTTTAATGAAAGGATAGTAACAGGAGGATGGTAATGATTTTTGTAGGAGAAAGAATAAACGGAGGATTTAAGGACATTCAGAGAGCCATTAAGGAAAAAGATAAAAAGATTATTCAACACTGGGCAAAAGTTCAAACAGAGGCGGGTGCAGATTATCTTGATGTTAATATGGGTGCTGCTTCTAACAAGGTGGAAGATTTTATCTGGATGATTGAAACCGTTCAGGAAGCTGTCTCGACCCCGATTTCCATTGATAGCAACAAGCCTGCTTTTATAAAAGAGGCTCTGAAGGTTTGCAAAAAGCCTGCCTTAATTAACTCAACCACTGCTGACAAGGAAAAACTTGACCAGATTATTCCCCTTGCTGTTGAATACGGAGCTTCCCTTGTGGGTGTGTGCATGGACAAAAAAGGCTCCCCTCAGGATGTGAACAGAAGAGTGGAGCTTGGAGCAACTATATTTGGTGAGGCTATAGAGGGTGGTCTCACAGAAGAGAGGATTTTCCTTGACCCTGTTACAATGCCTTTGAAGTTTTTGCAGGAGCAGGCAAAAAATGTGATAGAGGCAATACGTCAGTTTACTCTTCTCTCAAGCCCCCCTCCTCATATAATAGTGGGACTTAGCAATATATCTTCCAAGACAAAAGAGCCCTCTCTTATAAACAGAACTTTTCTTGTGATGTGCATTGCGGCAGGGCTTGACTCTGCTATTTGCGATGTTACCGATGAAGGACTTGTAAACTCAGCAATAACTGCTGAGCTTATATTAAACAAACAAATTTACTCAGATTTATTTATAAAGGCTTACAAGGAGAGTAAGAGAAGATAAATGAGCTATCCAAAGAAGCTTTTTGTAGCTGCAACAAGACAAAATGATGGGAAGTCTACCATTTGTCTTGGATTGCTCCAGGTTTTAAAAGATAGATATTCTCGCGTGGGTTTTATGAAGCCTGTTGGACAGCATTACGTGGAATGCAGAGGATACAAGATTGATGAGGATGTTGTTTTGATGAAGGATGTTTGTGGGATGGACAATAATTTAAAAGATATGAATCCAATAACTGTGGAAAAAGGCTTTACAGAAAAGTATATAAAAGAAGGGGGACTGGAAAAGTATGTGAGGATGATAAAAGAATCCTACACTCGCATAGCAGAGGGAAAGGAACTTGTTTTAATCGAGGGGACAGGGCATGCAGGAGTAGGAGCTGTGTTTGATCTTTCCAATGCTTCTGTAGCAAAACTTCTTGAAAGCAAAGTTCTTCTTATCTCCACCGGAGGTATAGGAAGACCAATTGATGAAATTGTTATGAATAAAGCACTCTTTGATCAGGAGGGAGTTGAGATAATAGGAGTGATAATAAACAAAGTTGTTTCGAAAAAGTACGATAAGATAAAAGAGATTACAGGGTTGGGACTTAAGCACAAGGGAATAAGACTTCTTGGTGTGATACCATTTGAGGAATGCCTTACCTATCCAACTATGGAGCAGATAATGGAGGCTACGGAAGCAAGTGTTCTCTATGGGGAAGAATTTTTACAAAAGAGAGTCCTTAACATTATTGTGGGAGCTATGGAACCTTATCATGCTCTTTCTCACTTTGCACCTCACAGTCTTATAATTGTTCCCGGTGACAGAGAGGATATAATACTTGCTGCTATTGCAGGCGAGAGAGTTATGGGTGAGGATTATGAAATAGCTGGTATGATTCTTACAGGAGGGCTTATTCCTCATCAAGGTGTTTTAAAGCTGATGAAAGAAAGCCGTTTCCCCATTTTGCTTTCAGAGGATGATACTTATACTACCGCCAAGAAGGTGCATGAGTGCAGAGTTAAGATAAGATCAAAAGATGAGGATAAAGTTAAGGAAGCAGCGCATCTTGTAAGCACTTATCTTGATGTAGAGGGCATTGTCGAGCAGATTTGACAAAATTTTTTTGAATTGTATAATTTTGTGAAAGTGCTCACAGATTCCTTGACAAATTTTGGCAAAAAGATAAAATATTGTGATATTTTTCACTAACAAAGGAAAGAAAATGAAAGAGCTTTTTCTATCAAAAGATAACTATCAGAAGTGGATTCGGACTCTTTCTGAAAGTGTTTCTCTTTACGCTCCGGTTCAGAAAGAAGATTTTCTCTTTTATGAAAGGATTACAGAAGAGAATATAGATAAAGTAGTTTTAGATACAAAAAGGACCATTCATCCTTTAAAGTCTTTCTTTACTCCTGCCCAGCGCAAAGTGGTTGAGTATTTTGATTCCCCCCTGGAGCCCTCGGGTGAAAAAAGGATTATCCTTGGTGCAAAAAACTGTGATCTTAGTGCTTTGAAAATTTCAGATAGCGTTTACATGGGAGAAAAGTTTGGAGCAGAATATAAAGATCCTTTTTATATTCAGACACGTGAGAATACTTTAATTATATCAAGTGATTGCACCCTGCCTGATGAAAATTGCTTTTGCAATCTTGTTGGGTCAAAGCCTTTCCCTGAAGAAGGCTTTGATTTGAACTTTTCCACTCTGGAGGAAGGTTTTATTGTCCAGGTGGGTTCTGAGAAAGGGGAGGAATTTATAAAACAATACGAGAGCTTTTTCACACAGATTGAGGAAGGAATGATCAAGAAAAGGGAGAAGAAAAGAGAAAAGGTTCTTAGAATTTTAGAGAAAAACAATAAAGAATTTAAGACAAAATTGCCTTACAGGGAGCTGATAAAAGAAAGTTATGATTCACCTGTGTGGAAGGAACACAGCGAGGCCTGCGTTGATTGTGGTGGTTGTAATCAGATTTGCCCAACCTGCAGATGCTTTCTGCTTTTTGATGTAAAAAAAGGAGAAAAATATGAAAGGTTTTACCTCTGGGATGCCTGTCTTTTTACAGGTTTTGCTCGAGTAGCAGGAGGAGCGAACCCAAGACCTCTGCTTTATCAGAGGTTTTCTAATAGACTTTTTTGTAAGTTTTACTTCTTCCCGGAAAATATAAATCTTGATGCCTGCACAGGATGTGGCAGGTGTATAGCTGTTTGTCCGGGAAAAATTGATATGCGAAAAGTTTTTAGGGATCTTGCTGTTGAGAGAAAAATACCGGTAGGTTTTGAAGATGAGTAATCCTTATGAGCCAATAAAAGCAGAAATTCTTGAGGTTATTACAGAAACTCCTCAAATAAAAACTTTTGTCTTGAAGCCAGAAAAGGATTTTGGGTTTGAAGCAGGACAGTTCATTCAACTGACAGTCCCCGGAGTTGGTGAGGGACCTTTTACTCCTTCCTCTTCTCCTTATGAAAAGAGAAAGCTGGAAGTTACCATTATGCGAGTGGGCAAAATTACCTCCTCTCTTCACACCAAAAAGAAAGGAGACTTTGTGGGAATCAGGGGGCCTTACGGAAATAAATATCCAATTGAGGAGTGGAAAGGGAAAGAGGTTTTAATTGTTGGAGGAGGAGTTGGTCTTGCGCCTTTGAGAGCGCTTTTTCTTGCCCTTGTTCACAATATAGATGATTACAAAAAAATAGCATTTTGTTATGGAGCAAAGACACCCCAGGATATAGTTTATAAAGAAAGCATTCTTAAAAAATGGCCAGATAACTTTAAAGGAAAAGTCTCCTTCAGAGTAACTGTTGATGCAGGGGATGAGAAGTGGAAAGGTAGAGTTGGACTTGTTACAACCACCCTTGATGGAATTGATGAAGAGATAAAGAATATCGAGGAAAGTATTAGCGTTGTTTGTGGTCCTCCCATTATGATGAAGTTTACTACCTTAAAATTACTTGATGTGGGATATAAACCGGAAAATATTTACCTTTCTATGGAGAAAAATATGTCCTGTGGTATAGGTAAATGTGGACACTGCCAGCTTGGAAAATATCTTGTTTGCAGGGATGGACCGGTTTTCACCTACTCTCAATTAAAAGATATACCTGCAATCTGGGATTAGGAGGTAAAGGTGGAGAAGACTCTTTTTATAGACCTTGACAAAGTCATGAAGGATTGGAAAACTCTGGATATTCAGTGCAGTTATCCCTATCATTTTAAAAATAACGGTATTGTAAGTTTGCGTGAATGGCTTACTTTTCAGATAATCTGCAGGAAATGTGAGGATTATCCTTGTGTTCATGCTTGCAGATATGATGCATTGGAGAGAGAAGAGGAATCAGGTGTTATTGTGAGAAATGATTGTTTGTGTGTCTCCTGTAAATCCTGTGCAGTTGCCTGCCCTTTTGGAACAATTCATATGGAGATTTTACCTTTTCTGGGTTTTCACTGTGATTTGTGTAAAGGAAGACTGAAAGAAGGGGAGGAACCTCTTTGTGTTAAGACAGGAAAAGGTGCTATAAAGTATGGTGAATTTAAAGAAAATCCAGAAGAAAATATTTTCAAGATAGGAGAGGTTTTTGTAAAGTCTACACCCTGGAAAAAAGAACTTGCCAAAAAAGGTGAAAAATAATGAGTGATGTTCTTTGGGCTCTTGTTTCTTTTATCGTCTTTCCGGGTTTTCTTTTTACAGCAGTAGTTGGACTTTTTGCTGGATGGATAGACAGAAAAATAACCGCTCGTCTTCAATGGAGAGTAGGTCCTCCCTGGTATCAAAATTTTATTGATTTCTTTAAGCTGATGGGTAAGGAAACCATAATTCCCGCAGGAGCTCGTAAAATGACTTTTCTTTCAGCTCCTTTAATTGGTCTTATAGGAGTTACTCTTGTTTCTCTCATACTCTGGGAAATGAATCTTTACCCCGCAAGCTCCTTTTTAGGAGATATAATTGTAGTTCTTTATCTTTCTATTCTTCCCTCCCTTGCAATTATCCTGGGAGGCTCTGCATCAAGAAATCCTCTTGCCTCACTTGGGGCGAGCAGGGAAATGAAACTTATACTTGCCTATGAACTTCCCTTTATTGTGGCTGTTTTTACCCCTGTAGCAATAATAAAAGATATAAAAATCGGTTCCATTGTGTCTTACCAAATAAAAAATGGCATGATGTTTACTCATCATCTTTCTTCTATTATTGCCTTGGTGGTTGCATTTTTCTGTATACAGGCAAAGCTTGGTTTTGTTCCTTTTGATATACCTGAGGCAGAACAGGAGATAATGGCAGGTCCTCTAATTGAGTACTCAGGTCCGCCCCTTGCTATATTTAAACTCACGAAAGCTATGATGCTTTTTACCTTACCTGTGTTTTTAATTACTGTTTTTGCAGGTGGAATGAGGTTTGATAGTGGAATTCAAGCTCTTTTCTCAATTATAAAATACCTTGTTATTTTACTTCTTATAATAATTGTCAAAAACACCAATGCCCGTTTAAGGATAGATCAGGCTTTGAGATTTTTCTGGCTTAGAATGTTTCCTCTTGCAGTGGTGGGTTTTATTCTTGCTCTTTTTGGAATTTAATTTTACCAAGGAGAAGTAGATGAGTTTGACGACTTTTTCTCTTAAAAGATCTATTTGGGTATATCATCTATCGGCAGGTTCCTGCAATAACTGTGATATTGAAATCTTGGACTGTCTTACCCCAAGGTTTGACCTGGAAAGATTTGGAATCTGTCTTGTGGGAAGTGTTCGTCATGCAGATGTAATTCTGGCAACTGGAATAGTTACAAAGAAATGCTTGCCGAGAGTGAAGAGAGTATATGAACAAATGCCTGAGCCAAAACTTGTAGTAGCAGTGGGAGGTTGTGCTTGCAGTGGCGGAATATTTCGCACAGGCTATAACATGGCAGGTCCCTTTGATAAGATTATACCTGTTAATGCTTACGTTCCAGGATGCCCCCCCAAACCTGAGGCTATAATTGATGGAGTGGTAAAGCTTATTCAAAGTCTTGATGGGAAATTGCCAAAGAAGAAGGTAAGAGGCTAAAATGGTTCAAAAAGATGTTATAACGAAGATAAAAGAAGCTCTCAAGGGCAAGATACTTTTCTGGGAAGAAAAATCCCCCAGAAGACATTATTTTGGTGTTAAGAAAACCGATATTGTTCCTGTGGCAAAGTATATTTTTGAAAAAGCAAAGGCAAGATTTATAATTGCCTCAGGAATTGATACTCCTAAGGGGATTGAAATACTTTATCACTTTTCTTTTGATAGGCAGGGAGGAAAGATTATTACAGCAAAAGTTCTTGTGCCAAAGGAAAAGTGTGAAATAGAGTCAATTGCTCCTGTGATACCCGGAGCAGCCTGGATAGAAAGAGAGATTCAGGATCTTCTGGGAGTGAAATTCTTAAATCATCCTGACCCAAGACCGCTTTTAGCTGCTGAAAATTGGCCAGAGGGTTTTTATCCTTTAAGGTCAGAGTACAGAGACGAGGAATTTTATAAAGATTCTGATAAGGAGAACAAATAGATGGCGGAAAAAAGGACAATCATTCCTATAGGTCCTTATCATCCTCTGCAAGAGGAACCTGAATATTTTGAACTTTTTGTGGAAGGTGAAAAAGTAGTTGATATAGATGTACACATAGGTTATAACCACAGAGCTATTGAACAGATAGCTCAAAGAATGAGCTGGGATCAGGTTATTTTTCTTGTAGAAAGAATTTGTGGTATATGTTCCACCTCTCACCCCATTGCAAATTGTAATGCCCAGGAGGACCTTGCAGGAGTGGAGATACCTGAGAGGGCAAAGTACATAAGAAGTATAGTGGGAGAACTTGAGAGAATTCACTCTCATCTTCTCTGGTTGGGACTTGCGGGGCACTTTATAGGTTACAATACTTTATGGATGTGGGTTTGGAAATATAGAGAGCCTGTTCTTGAAATTTTTGAGCACATTACCGGAAACAGAAATCATTATGCAATGATGAGACCAGGAGGGGTGAGAAGAGATATAAAGGAGGAGGATATACCCTACCTTATGAAGGTTCTGGATGAGTTAGAGAGGAAGCTTGAAATGCTTACAAAGGCTGCTCTTGATGATCCTGTTTTAGCTGCACGTCTTAAAGGAGTAGGAGTGCTCACCAAGGAAGATGCAATTAAATACTGTGCCGTTGGTCCTACAGCAAGAGCTTCAGGTGTTCCCATTGATGTAAGAAAAGATGATCCTTATGCTGCCTACGACCTTGTTGAGTGGAATATTATAACTCGAGAAGAGGGGGATGTTTTTGCCAAGACTGTGGTAAGAATTCTTGAGTGCCTTGAGTCTATTAAGATTATCCGCCAGTGCCTTGAGAAGCTAAAAAAAGTTAAAGGAGATATAGCTGTTAATATAAAGAAAATGCCACCGGGTGAGGGAAAAGGTCGTCATGAGGCACCCAGAGGTGAAACTTTCCACTACGTGCGGTCTGATGGCTCAAATAATCCTGTGAGAGTGAAGGTGAGAGCTCCAACTTATGTAAATCTTCCAACCTGCAAGGCAACTGTTCCCGGGGAAAGTGTAGCAGATGCTGCTTTGATTTTGGCTTCTATAGATCCCTGTTATTGTTGTACAGAAAGGATGATGAGAGTTGTGGATAGAAGGACAGGTAAGATGGAGCTTGACGGAAAGGATTTGATAAGGCTTTCCCAGGAAAAAACAAAGAAATTGCGCAGAGAGCTTGGTATATGATAAGCAGGAGGTAATGTATAAATGTTAACCTTTTTCTTAATAGGTGCGATTTTTATCCCTTTGATAGGTTCTTTTTTCTGTCTGCTTTTCCCAGAGAAAGTTAGAGAATGGTGGGCGGTGGGTATAGTAGCTCTTTCTTTCGTCTTTCTTCTTTTTCTGCTTGCTCCCGTTTTGAAACTAACCTCTATTCAAGCAGATATTTTATCTTTCAGGGGGAATTATTTTAGTTTTTCCTTTTTTGCCGATGGAATAAGCCTTGTTTTTGCCCTTATATTCTCTTTTATTGGACTTGTTGCTCTTATTTACTCTGTACCTTACATGAAGGAATATGAGAATCAGAGAGAATACTATTTCATGACCTGTCTTATGGTAGCATCTCTTATCGGCGTTTCTTTTTCCAAAAATCTTGTCTTATTCTATGTTTTTTGGGAAGTAGCAGCTCTTACCACCTGGAGATTGGTGGGATTTTACAGAGAAGAAAAAATAGTTTGGATTGCTGATAAAACTTTCTTAATGACTTTTCTTGGTTCATCTTTTATGTTAATGGGATTTACTCTTCTTTATGTTCAAACCGGTACCCTTGATCTTTTTCAGCTCAAAGAAGTAAATCTTGTAAATGTTAATATTCCCCTTTTCCTAATCTTTCTTGGAGTGATTGCAAAGTCTGCAATTCTTCCTCTGCATACCTGGCTATCTGATGCTCATTCTGTAGCTCCTTCTCCAATGAGTGCTATACTTTCAGGAGTAGAAGTTGAGGTGGGGCTCCTCGGATTTTTACGCATTTTTGTGTGGATGACAGGTGTCTCCTGGAGCTGGATTCTTACATTAGCTGTTATATCTTCTTTAATAGGGGCAGGTGCTGCCCTCCTGGAAAAAGATATAAAACGAATAATAGCCTATTCCACTGTGTCCCAGGTAGGTTACATTCTCATTGGATTTGCCCTCTTGAAAGAGACAGGTATTATAGCGGGGCTTCTTTACTTTATGATTCACGCTATTGCCAAAGCTTCCCTTTTCCTTGGAGCAGGGGTAGTTGAAAGAAAGTATGGAACAAGGGATATAAGAGAGCTTGGTGGTCTTATGCAAACTTCCTCTGTTTTTGGAATTGGATTTTTATTTTCTGTTTTTTCTATAGCCGGTTTTCCTCCTTTCGGGGGATTTTATGCAAAACTTATGGTGATAATGAGTGCGGTGAAAGAAGGACATTTTTGGGTTGCAACCTTTGCTATAGTTGCAGCTATATTTACAATGCTTTATCTTTTTCGCCTGTTTAATGGAATTTTCATGGGTAAAAGTAAAAAGACTACATCAGGAGGCGGATCCTTTGCTGGAGAAAAGTTAATGGTGGGATGTGTGGTTTTACTGGGAGCAATTTCTCTTGCAATCGGGTTTTTTATAGGCCAGGTATTGGGGCTTCCTGCGGC
>Ga0209834_10001967_pt1 | contig 11125 bp, 9 predicted proteins | sample Mar14236cmmetaG_FD_184134 | JGI IMG/M metagenome (GOLD analysis project Ga0209834, IMG submission 184134) | Marine hydrothermal vent microbial communities from Guaymas Basin, Gulf of California to study Microbial Dark Matter (Phase II) - Marker... ...
AATAAACCCCTGGGGATTCTGGAAATTCGTTTTTCACCTTTTCGTAAAGAGAATCCACGTTAGATTCACTTTTTCTCATAATCTTTCATACCTCGCCACAGATTCTTTAATCTCTTTTTTATGGATATCTCCATTCCCCTATCATTTGGATAATAAAAAATCATATTTTTCAATTTATCGGGCATGTAATGTTCAGGCACGAATCCTTCTTCAAAATTATGGACGTATTTGTAACCTTTTCCATACCCGATGTCCTTCATAAATTTTGTAACCGGGTTCCGTAATTTTAAGGGTACTTCTTCATTCAACGTTTTTCTCGCGATATCAGCGGCTTTCTCGTATGCCATGTAGATTGAATTGCTTTTAGGACAAGCCGATAGATAAACAACGGCTTCAGCCAGCGCAGTTGTACACTCCGGCATTCCTATGAATTGGGTCGCTTGATATGCTGCTACAGCAATTAAAAGGGCCTTAGGATCGGCAAGTCCTACATCCTCGCTTGCGAATCTTACAATCCTTCTGGCTATGTAGAGTGGGTCCTCACCAGCTTCTAACATTCGTGCCATGTAGTATAAAGCAGCATCCGGATCACTTCCACGCATGCTTTTATGAAATGCTGATATCAGATCAAAATGTTCATCGCCTTTTTTTCTATACTTTGCGATGTTCCGTACCAAAAGCTTATTAAGATCGTTCGCACCGATCTTCTCATTTCCAATGCTTAATGAATTTCTAACTACCAATTCAAGATAGTTCAACGCTGAACGTGCATCACCTTCAGAAACCTTTGAAATCACTCGTAATGCATCAGTCGCTATCTCAAAATTATGTGATTTTTTTAAAAAATCAACCGCTCTGATCAAAATCTCTTGGATTTCTTCTTCTTTTAGTTTCCTGAACAAAAGAATTTCACATCTCGATAGTAGTGCTGGGTTGATTTCAAAACTCGGATTTTCGGTGGTGGAACCTATTAAAATTATTTTCCCCTCTTCTACATATGGTAAGAGTATATCTTGCTGTAATTTGTTGAACCTGTGAATCTCATCTAAGAAGAGTATCGAACCTTTACCTGCACTTTGGAAATATTTGACTGCTTTTTCCAAAATGGGTCTAAGATCGGATAATCCACTCGTAGCTGCACTGAATCTATATAGAGGTCTCTTTGTGTATTTCTCTATCAAATTTGCTACCGAAGTTTTACCACATCCAGGGGGACCATACAAAATACATGAGAAAAGCCGATCTTCTTCGATGGCTTTTCTCAACACACCACTTTTGCCTAAAATATGTTCCTGACCTATGAATTCCTCAAAGGTATTTGGGCGCAATTTTGAAGCCAGCGGTTCTGACGTTCCATCACTGCTCCAAAGACCTTTTTGAAACATAACTCAATCTTTCCCTCTGAACCATTCCACAGTTTCTCGTAAACCATCTTCAAGTTTCCAAGAAGGTTCCCAGCCGAGTATTTCTTTCGCCAATGTATTATCCAATATACTTCTCCTCAGATCTCCAGGTCTGGGTGGGGCATAAACGGGTTTCATACTGTATTCAGGAATAAACTTGCAAAGTTTATTGAAGAGTTCGTTGACCGTTGTACCTATACCTGTACCTATATTCAATGACACATTTTTTGCTCTCTTCATAGCAAGCATATTGGCATTAACAACATCTTTTACATATATATAATCCCTAACATTCTCGCCATCACCAAATATAGTAACCTCTCTTCCCTCAAGCATTCTCTTGGTAAAAATCGCGACCACACCTGCTTCGCCATGGGGATTTTGTCTTGGACCATACACATTGGAATATCTCAATGCAACATATTCCAAATCGTGTTCAATGGAATAAAAATTCAAATATTTTTCACCAGCAAGTTTGGAAATCCCATAGGGCGATATTGGATTTTCTTTGCAAGACTCAGGTGTTGGTATTCTTTCAGGATCTTCACCATACATTACACCACCAGAAGAACTGAATATAAATTTTTTCACACCGTATTTCACTGACAGCTCCAATAAATTGAGCATACCGAGTATATTTATATCCGCGTCTTTCTTTGGATCTTTAGTGGATTCCGAAACACTTATTTGCGCGGCCAGATGAAATACATAAGAAGGTTTATGGATTTGAAAGAGCTTCTCTAAAGATTTGAACTCTCTTATATCCCAGCTGTATAGCAAAGCACTCGGATCGAGATTTTCCACATTCCCAGTGGATAAATTATCAACAACTATGACACCATACTCTTGCCTGAGAAGTTCATCAACCAGATGTGAACCTATGAATCCAGCACCACCAGTTACCAAAACTGTGTCCATTGTTCTCACCCTTTCAACTGACTTAAAATTCGATTAATTGATCTCATTTATTTTCGCTCAAAAATTTGTACAGTTTATCACAACCCTCTTCGGGAACTTTTTTGATTATATTCACAAATCTTTCAAATCTTTCTTGTATTCTCGAATCAATAAAATGTTCGATCTGACAAGATATTTTTTCAGATATGTGTTCAGGTATTCCGATTATCTCCGAAAAGAAATCCAATATTTCTGAATGAATTTTTTCCAATTCTTTAGCTCTTTGTTTACCTTTTTCAGTTAATTGTATTAAACCATATTTTTCATACTCTATATATCCTAAGTCCCTCAGTCTTTTCATGGCATTAGTAACACTCGGTAAACTCACTCCCATTTTCTTAGCAATGATACTCACTCTGGCCACTGGTTGAATCTCGGTTATCTTTTGTATCGCTTTAAGATAATCTTCTAAGGCCGGTGTTAAACTTTTTCTCCTACCTGTCATCTTAAACACCTCCATATTATTTAGTTAATTGCATTATAATTATATTAATTATATATTATTAAATCAATTTGTCCAAACTTAAATTTATACTAATAAAAAAACTGTTATCTAAATCACAGAAACTTTTTTTCCGAACTTGTAAAGAATATACCACCAACGATTATATTCAAGTAATAACCCAATAATCTCCAGATTATTATAGCCATAGCTATTTTCTCGATACCAAAGAACGGCTTGAAAAAAATGAAGAACAATCCCTCTGCTGCACCAGTGGTGCCCGGCGTAGGTACCAACGAAAGAACCAGCCACACTATGCTTTGAAAAACAATAGCTTTGAAAATAGTTAGATTTTCTATATTTAAACTTTTAGCGGCAAAAAATGGTAAAGAAAGATTCAAAAGTAATTGCAGCAATGTGAACAAAAAGGCACTTATTAAAATCTTGGATTCTGATAGATACTCAACCATAATCGAATGAAAGTTACTGAGTTTTTCCATAATTTTCTGATTCGATACTTTGATTTTGAATTTTCTCAGAATATTTATGAACCATTCTACAATTTTCCTCGTTAAGGAAGGATTATAGGAAAATAATAGAAGCAAAAATATTATAGATATATTCAAACCAAATCCCACAAATGATAAAAATGCAAGTTTGTTAACACAACTGGCAACTTCATTGAACTTCCAAACAAGTATTATAAATCCGTAAACAGTAACAACCAATTGATAGACTATGAACTTTGCTATCAATACCGCGATCCCCTTCGATACCTCTATTCCCATTTTACTCATGTAATAGGCTTGCATTGGTTGCCCACCTGTGGCAAACGGTGTTATGGAATTGAAAAGTTGTCCTATCATTGTTATAAAAAACGATTTCAAAAAATTCATTCCTCTCCTAAAGCCTATCACCGTCATTACGATACTTTCAGCAGTCCATTTTAATATCACTATTACACATCCTAAAAGGATCCACCAACCATTTATCTTCGAAGCGGACTTTATGAGATTTTTAAAATCGCTTAGTCCGGCTATCAGTATAACTAATATCACACTTGAAACTATCGTTAATATGGATATTCTCAAATATTTACCGAACTTTTTAGAAATACCTTACACCTCCATTATTAAAAAACCCAAGTTATTTTGCCAGTGGACACTCTTGAACCTTTTAAAATCTCTGTAGCCTCGTTAATAACAACATCATCATTCGAAAAAATCACCACCAATCCAGCTACTTTTTTTGGATTCACTAAATAAGGATCATCAATTAATATAATTCCAGTGTCCATATCGATACCTTTCAAATCCTCTTCTGAAGAAACTACTTTTATTTTATTGAATCTACCACGTTTTACAAGAACTATCGAACTATTTATGATTCTCTTCCTCAGTTCTTTTGCTTTCATATCCCAATCATCAGCTTTCTCAGTCCACTTGAAGTATAAGTACCTGGAAATATCAGCCGAAGCGTTCCAAAATATTCCTTTATTCTTTCTAACCAAAGTTGGAACATCATATTTCAACCTCAAGAAATCTTCGTACTGCTCCTCTCTTAGTAGTACCGGAAGATAAACCCCCCTGGTTTTCAAAGAAGAAATTACATCAATGTCGAATCCATTTGAAGCATCGATTACTGGGAAGATGCCTGAACGTATCAATCCCAAATGATATAATTCCAAAATCTGTGCTGTAACATACGGTGAAGAACTAACAAAATCTTTGGAATCTAAAACTTCGGTCTCCACATTTGGAGATAAAACTAATGGGAATCCTGATATACAAAAATTTACTCCGTGTTTTTTCAAATATACTCCTATTAAAAATCCGAGTTCTTCAGCTAAAAACGCTTTTGAGCTACTCCCAAGACATAGAAAAGAGACATCGTCTATTACATCATCTGGTTTTATAAAAACACCAATCAAGGCATCATTGAATTCACCAACCGATTTTCTCAATTCATCGATATCATTGTAAATCCTTCCAGAAATCCCGTTATTTGAATAAATTAACTGATAAGAAAAAAGGTTTGTAATGATCAGAATCAAGAAGATAAATTCAAGTAAACAGCTCTGGCAAAATCTTTTTGAGAACATTGTAAACTCCTTCTTTTACATTTGGATCGTGCATAAAAGAGATATTAATAAGTTTCTTAGAAGCTCCACCTATGACTACAGGATAACCAACTTCTTTCAACATTTCAAAATCATTCTCATTATCACCAAATGCGACAGTTTTATACAAAGAGAACCCTAATTCTTTGGAAAGTTTCCTTAGGCCATATCCTTTGTTCACACCCTTTGGAACAAAATCCAAATAGGTGGGGAAAGACTTGAAGATCTCAAGACAATCTCCAAACAGCTCGCGGGCCTTTTCTTTGACTGCATCCAATTTTTCTTCGGTTGCTATCGCCAAAAGTTTTATGCTTTCACCTCTTTTCTCAACTAGTTTGATAAGATCCTTAACGACCGTATATGTTATATCAGAACGTTCACAGTAGCTTTTCACGTAATCGTTATCTTCTTCAACGAAGAGTTGATCATCGATGTATGCTTGTCTATGTATTCCTTCTTTTCTCAAAAAATCCAATACCTTTACGGCAATCTTCGAATCTATAGTGGTTTTAGCTATGATACCATTTTCCGGAACCCACAAAATTGAACCGTTGTAAGATATACATGGACAGCAGAAACCGATTTGCTCTTCCATGAACCTGCGAACTGCCTTTAGCATTCTTCCACTTGCAAGGATCAATCTATATCCTTTCTTGTTTAACAAATGCAATGCCTGTCTGTTTTTCGATGAGATCATTAGTGATTCATCCACAAGTGTACCGTCTATATCGAAAACGAAAGTGTCTGCTAAAATTCTTGAGATTCTGCCCATATTCTTTCAAACTCCTTTTTGAATTCTCTCAATATATTGGATGAACTTAAAAATATGCAAAATTCATCATTTGAGGTATCAGCGGATAACGTAAAATTGTAAGATCCAGCGATGACACATCCATTGTTTTTTTCAGGATCTATCAATATAAACTTATCATGTAACAAACCATCAAATGGGTCCAATTTTATTTTAAAGAAATCTATGGCATTTTCCAAAACACTGTATTTAAAACTACTGTATAGATTCCAATTTTCGTCTAAAATCAATCTTACTTTCACACCATTGGATGCCAAGATCTTTAATTGATTGAGAATTACAAAATTTGTAAAGGCATAAGCACAAATCAAGACCTCTTCATCAGCTTTCGAGAGTGCTTCGGCTATTTTATGTGAAATATTACCAATAGGCGCAAAAAATATTCCGATCTTCTCATTTGAAAAATCTATTTTACTGCTGTGAAACTTGCAAGCCAAGAAATTATTGTCAAATTCTTTCTCAAAAACCTCTATTATACTTTCATCATCACTTATAAAAGCAAAATTATGATCTCTTAAAAATGAAGTTTCGGTTATATTTGCAGAACCGAACCAAACATACCTTCCATCTATAATTACAAATTTTGAATGAACTAATCCATTTCGCTCATTTGAAACTCTATCATCCAAAACTTGTATACCTGATAACTGCAAGTATTTAACATTAATACTCTTCGTATCATCAACGACTAAAAATATTTTCACTCCTTCAAGACTCTTTTTTATTAGTATTTCCTCAATTTCCTCAAAGTCGAAATTGAAGGTGACTATTTTTATATAATTATCAGCATGAGAAATAAGATTGAAAAACTCTTTTTTAAACTGTTGAGGATCATTCAAATTGAACAAAACTTTTGTTTCAGAATAAGCCAAATTAACGAGACTTACTGTTGATATTAGCCAAAAAGTGATCAATAGCCAAAGCCGCACGTTTCCCAGCTCCCATTGCTTCTATAACTGTTGCAGCTCCTGTAACTATATCTCCTCCAGCATAAACACCTGGTATATTCGTTTGCATAGTTTCAGGGTCAACTTTTATATAACCTCTTGAATTAAGTTCTAGATCTGATATGGCATTCAAAAGAACCTTATTTGGCCCTTGACCTATTGCTTCTATAACCAGATCAGCATCCAGCAAAAATTCAGAATTTTCCACAGGGACAGGTCTACGGCGTCCGCTTTCATCGGGTTCCGCCAAACTCATTCTGATACATTTTACCTTTTTCAATTTCCCTATATCATCTCCTAAGTATTCTATAGGAGTTGCCAACCAAATGAACTTCACCCCTTCTTCAACAGCATGATGATATTCCTCTATTCTGGCCGGCATTTCTTTTTCAGTACGTCTATATATCACGGTGACTTCTTTAGCCCCCGTTCTCAAAGCACTTCTTGCAGCATCCATTGCGACATTTCCTGCTCCAACTACTATAACTCTTTCACCCCTAAGAACAGGCGTATCATACTCTGGAAATTTGTATGCTTTCATAAGATTAATCCTTGTTAGAAATTCATTAGCGGAAAAGATTCCAATTAGATTTGTACCTTTTATTCCCAAAAATTTTGGAGCACCTGCCCCTGTAGCAATAAATATTGCATCAAAGTCCTTTCTCAATTCTTCAAAAGTTATGGTCCTTCCAACGACAGTGTCTTTTACCAATTTCACACCTAGTGTCCTTATGGTTTCGATTTCACGCGCAACAATGGATTTTGGCAATCTAAATTCTGGGATTCCATATGTGAGAACACCGCCAAATTCGTGCAAGGCTTCAAAGATTACAACTCTATAACCTTTCTTTGCAAGATAAGAAGCACATGCAAGCCCTGCAGGGCCTGAGCCCACTATTGCAATTTTTCTATTCTTTCTTTCTTGAATTTCAGGAATATTCAAAGTCTTATTCTGAATTTCCCAATCAGCCGCGAACCTTTCTAACCTTCCAATAGCCACTGGTTCATAACCTTTGATTTTTCCTAAAGTGCAATGAGCCTCACATTGCTTCTCTTGCGGACAAACTCTGCCACATATCGCGGGGAGAAGATTGGTCTCTCGTATTTTTTCAAGTGCCTCGGTAAATTTTTTCTCCCTTATTAAAGAAATGAATGTTGGAATATCTATTCCAACTGGACATCCTTTCACACAAGGAGCATTTTTACACTGGAGACATCGCTGAGCTTCTTCAACAGCCTCTTCAGGAGTATATCCAAGAGCCACCTCAAAAAAATTCCTTTTTCTAATTTCCGGAGATTGTTCTTTCATTGGGATTTTGTTTGGATTGGTTTTCACAACATATCACCCTTTACATCCTTTGATTTTCTCGCCATGATTTCAAGATCTCTGTATTGTTGTAACCTTTTCCTCAGGTCATCCCAATTAACATATCTTCCATCAAACTCAGGGCCATCAACACACGCAAACTTTATTTCTCCATTGACCTCTACTCTACATCCTCCGCACATTCCGGTTCCATCAACCATGATAGGATTCAAGGAGGTCCAGATAGGTATGTCTATTTCCTTAGCAACCTTGGAGCAATTTTCCATCATAATGGTAGGACCTACTGCCCAAGCAACTTTGAAATTTTTCCCTTTATTTATAAGAGTTTTAAATGCGTCTGTAACAAATCCCTTCATTCCATAACTACCATCATCTGTAGTTACAATTAGATTATGGGAGTATTCAGATATTTCTTCCTTCAATATTAAGAACTTTTTAGAACGTGCACCAATTATCACTGTGGTTTTGTTCCCAGCTTCATAGAGGGCCTTCACTATGGGTAATATGGCTGCAATTCCCACGCCACCACCAATTATTAAGACATTACCATAATTATCTATTTCACTCGGATTACCAAGAGGTCCAGTTATATCGATTACCCTTCCTCCTTCGGGAACCTTTGAAAGCTTCTCAGTGCTTTTTCCAACTACTTGAACTATCAATCTTATATGTTTCTCCGAAGTTTGAGCTATCGTTAACGGAATCCTTTCACCTTTTTCATCCACTCGTATTATCACAAATTGCCCAGCTTTAGCATGCTGGGCAATTTGTGGCGCCTCAAATATAAGATCATATATTTCAGGCGCTATTATTTCCTTTTTCTTCAACTTGTATTCCATATTATCACTCCAAATAGAATTCTTTTATAACTCTTTCACATCTAGGACAAAGTTCTTTTGTATCATCTTCGGGAATAAAATATTTCCAGCATCTTGGACATTTTTTTCCTTCCGCATGAACAGCTTTTACAAGTATTTCCTCCCCTTCAAAGAAATTGTCCTCATCCTCTTTCACCAACTCTACTTGGGATACAATAAACAAATCTGCCAATTCTTCTTCATATATTTTTAGAATCTTTTCTATTTTTTCATTCTTAGCCTTCAACAATATCTTTGCATCCAAAGAGTGCCCTATGATATCATTATTACGAGCACGTTCTAAAGCTTTCATGACATCGTCTCGCAAATCAAACAGAATCGTCCAGTTTCTCTCCAAATCTTCGTTTATATATTCTTCCTTGATTTCCGGCCATTCTTCTGCTTGAATCGTTTTATACTTTCTATCAGCATTGGGAAGATAAGAATATATCTCTTCCATAGTAAATGTCATTATGGGAGCAAGGATTTTAACAAGTCCAACCAATATTTCATGCATAACTGTTTGTGCTGATCTTCTCTCTATTGCTGTTGCTCCTTCGACATAAAGCCTATCTTTGAGTATGTCGAGATACAATGAACTCAACTCAACCGTACAAAATCTATTTATAGCATGATAAACCTTATGAAATTCATATTTTTCATAATATTCCGTTATATTCTTGAGGAACCTGTGAAAGATAGATAAAATTACTTTATCGAGTTCCATGAGTTCATTGTATCTCACTGAATCCTTTTCTGGGTCGAAGTCGCTTAGATTCCCTAACATGAATCTGAGAGTATTCCTTATTTTCCTATAAACATCTACCTGTTGTTCCAATATCGACATCGAGACTGAAACATCGTTTGTATAATCAGAAGATGCAACCCAAAGTCTCAAAACATCTGCTCCATATTTCTCAATAACTCTCTGAGGCTCAATGACATTACCAAGAGATTTTGACATTTTTCGCTTCTCCTCATCTTTTACAAAACCATGTGTTAATACGGTCTTGTATGGGGCAGCACCATGTTTGGCTACAGAAAGTATCAATGAGGAGTGAAACCATCCCCTGTGTTGATCACTACCTTCAAGGTACATATCTGCAGGATAAGTCAATTCTTCTTCTTTTCTGAGAACAGCCTCAAATGATGCTCCAGAATCTATCCAGACATCTAAGATATCCTCTTCTTTCTCGAGATTGCTGCTGCCACATTTTGGGCAAACGAATCCTTCTGGTAATAATTCTTTAGAGTTTTTTTCAAACCAAATGTCTGTGCCATTTTCTCTGATTAGATTTTCAACATGTTCAATAACCTTTGGATTCAAAATAACCTCTCCACAATCTTTACAATAGAACGCCGGTATAGGTATACCCCAGATTCTCTGGCGGCTTATGCACCAATCGGGTCTTTCGGATATCATCGAACCTATTCTATTTGAGCCCCAAGAAGGTATCCACTCTACTTCATCTATTTTCTCGAGGACTTCATTTCTAAGACCGTTTACATCCATACCTATAAACCATTGTTCAGTTGCTCTGAAAATAACAGGATTATGACATCTCCAGCAGTGCGGATAAGAATGTTCTATATTCTCCTGTGCAACAAGCTTTCCGCTTTTTTGTAGATCATTTATTATATCCTTATTTGCATCGAATACGAATATTCCTTCATACTTTCCTGCTTCTTTAGTGAATCTTCCAGAATTATTCACCGGCGATAGAATTGGCAAATTATACCTTAAACCAGATAAATAATCCTCTTCACCATGACCGGGAGCAGTATGAACACAACCAGTACCCGTATCGATGGTAACATAATCGGCGAGAATTATAACAGAATTCCTGTTTATAAAAGGATGCTTCGCTGTTCTACCCTCAAGATCGTTTCCTTTGAATTCATCGATTATCTCGTATTTATTAACACCAGCTTTTTTCATTACTTCTCCAACTAACTCTTTAGCAATTATCCAGTTTTCGTCATCGATTTTTACCTTTTGATAAATAAAATCCGGGTGAACCGCTATAGCAACGTTCGCTATTAACGTCCAGGGAGTGGTTGTCCAGATAATAACATAAGTGTTCTTCTCATCGTTGAGTTCAAACTTCACGTATATAGAGGGAGAAACATGGTTCTTGTACTCAATTTCCGCTTCTGCCAAAGCTGTTTCACAACTTGGACACCAAAATATAGGTTTCTTACCTCTATATATGAGCCCTTTCTCAGCTAAGGTCTTTATGATTGATATAACTGCTGCCTCAT
>Ga0209834_10001969_pt1 | contig 11115 bp, 9 predicted proteins | sample Mar14236cmmetaG_FD_184134 | JGI IMG/M metagenome (GOLD analysis project Ga0209834, IMG submission 184134) | Marine hydrothermal vent microbial communities from Guaymas Basin, Gulf of California to study Microbial Dark Matter (Phase II) - Marker... ...
ACAGGGATATGGAGGCCGAATTTGATTTTGAGGTATTTGCCCAGGTGCAATGCTTGCAGACGGAAGAACATAGGGAAAGCCTGAGACGATATCAGGAAACAATGATGGGCAGAAAAGCCTGAATGAATGGAACTTTGCAGGAGTAACAAATCATGACTGATAACAACAACTACGACAAGAGTGCGGTTCTGCTGGATCGTAAAGGAGCTGTGGCGCACCTGAAGTTGAACCGTCCTGCCACGATGAATTCGGTAAACGGTGATCTGTGCCAAGGGTTGGTCCGCTCAATAGATGCCCTGGAAGAGGATGATGATATAAGGGCCGTGGTTCTATCCGGTGAAGGACGAACTTTCTGCGCCGGTGGGGACCTTCAGGCAATTGATGAGATATGCACGTCCGAGGCGGACGCTATTTATACCAGGCTAAGAAGGGACTTTAATGCAGTGGAGCGGCTGTATAATTTCAGCAAACCGACCATAGCCGCCATCCATGGGAAAGTGATGGGAGGCGGCTGCGGTTTTGCCGCCGCTTGTGACTTTGTTTATGGCGATGAAAAAACAATCTTCGGTTTCCCGTTTTTGGATCTTGGAATCCTGCCCGACATGGGAGTTCTGTTTGTGGTCACCCAAAGGATAGGTCTTGCCGCCGCCCGCCGGGCATTACTGCTGGGAGAACCCCTTAAGGCAGATGAGGCTGAAAAACTTGGGTTGATAGACAAAGTGGTTTCAGAGGGGAAACACCTTGAATCAGCGTTTGACTTAGCTGAAAAACTGGCCGGTAAGTTTCCGCCGGCAGTTCAGTTTACCAAGAAGCATCTGAACCGGGTCAGCGCACTTTCATTTTCCGACTCGCTTGAGCGGGAGATACAGCAACAGGCCTTGCTGTGGTGCACTCCGCAGGTAAAAGCGCAGATGAAAGAAGTGATTCGGAAATTTAGTCGGAAATAATCTGAATCCCTAATATTAATCTTAAAGACCAGCAAAGGAGGGAAACATGAAACGTAGCGCAAGAAAGATTACAGGTATGGTGGTTGGTATCGCAGCCTTCTTGATCTTAGCGGGCCTTCCCGCTCTTGGCGGCGAACAAGGTGTGACGGAAACCTCTGTGAAAGTTGGTGCAACCTTAGACACGACGGGCCCTATCGCCTTTGTGGGAAAATCTTTGAAAGACGGTATGAACGTCTATTTCTCTTGTGTTAACGATGAGGGAGGAATCCATGGTCGAAAAATCATACAGATTATAGAGGATCACGGATACAAGCCTTCAAGGGCGGTTGCCTCAGTAGTTAAGCTGAATAGCCGCGATCAGGTTTTTGCCGTTGTAGGTGCCGCAGGGGCGCCAACGACTTTAGCCATGATACCTGCCCTCGAGAAAGCCGGCCTTCCCCTGGTCGGTATAGGTTCGTTTTCGCCCAAGTTGGCTTATCCTCCAAAGAAACTGGTTTTTCAGGTTTTGACACTATACGACGACCAGATGAGAATCGGCCTCGACTACATTGTCAAGGACTTGGGTGTCAAAAAGCCAAAATTAGGAATGATCTATCAAAACGATGACTTTGGCAGGGACTGCCTCAAGGGTCTTGAAAGGCAGGCAAAGATGTACGGGATTCCTATCACTGGCAAGGCAAGCTATAAGAGAGGGACTCTCGATTTTAATCCGCAGGTAGTTAGAATGATGAATGCGGGGGTTGATTACTGCTTTCTCGCGACCATCTACAGGGAAACTGCCGCAGTGGTCAAGGAGGCGGCTAAATTAGGCTGGAAGCCCACTTTTGTGGTATCCGCTGCAGCAGCAGACAGGATTACTCTAAAGCTTTCAGGTCCGGCGGCAGATGGGCTATTGGGAGTGGCCTGTGGCGAGCTTCCGGACTCCCAGCGCCCGGGTTGGAAGAAATATTTAGAGAGAACAAAGAAATATGGGAAGGGAAGGCCCGGTTTTTATCATAGTGTCGGATACCTTTTCGCTACGGTTTTTGCTGAAGGCCTCAGACTCACAGGCCCGGACCTGACACGCGAGAATTTTATAAAAGCGATGGACGGAATTAAAGATTTCAATACCGGTGTGGGGCCCAATATAACCTTTGGCCCCGATTTAAGAGCGGGCGCACATTCTGCATTCATCGTCAAGGCCGATGGCAAAAAGGGGCGGTTTGAAAAGCTCACCGATTGGCGGGAACCGAGGGATAAACCGTAAGGGAGGTATCAAGGCCCCCCTTATATCCCTGAACCTTTCTTCGCAAGGGGGGCCTCTTTCCATACATCGAACCGAACTCCAAAGATGTAGGGAACTGATGAATAGCTTCCTGAACCATGCCTGGAGAGCGTGAGGTAAACAAGATGATTCCGGATACCGTTCCAAAACTCTTCTTTCATCGCGTTGAAAAATACAAAGATCGCGTGGCACTGAGGAAAAAGGAACTGGGTTTATGGAATAAAATAACCTGGCGGCAATACGGTGAGATGGTCCGACGTGTCGGTATTGGCCTGGTAGCACTTGGTCTGAAGCCGAAAGATCGTGTTGCAATCATCGGCGATAGCCGTCCGGAGTGGCTCTACGCGGATCTTGGCAACCTTTCCGTAAATGGTGTTTCTGTTGGAGTATATACTACTTGTTCCTCTGAAGAGGTGAAATATCACCTTTCACACTCAGAGGCCCGGTTTTTCTTTGTCGAGGATGAGGAGCAGTTAGATAAGGCCCTTGAAATCAGGGAACAGCTTCCAAACCTCGAAAAGATCATTGTCATGGATATGAAAGGGTTAAGGCATTTCAATGACCCCATGGTGATAAGTTTCGACGAATTGCTGGAAAAGGGAAGGGAAATAGACGAAAAAGACCCGGCTCTTTTCAAACAAAGAGTCGAAAAAACACGGCCTCAGGATATAGCAACATTTGTATATACTTCCGGAACCACCGGCCCACCCAAAGCTGCAATGTTATCTCACTTTAATGTGCTCTCCAACAGCAACTCTTTTGCAAAACACGTCCCGGCCTTTGACACAGACGTGATACTTTCCTACCTCCCCCTGTGCCATATCGGTGAAAGGACAATGTCAGTTTATCACGCCATCAACATGGGGTTCACCGTATTTTTTGCGGAAAGTCCGGATACTGTGCCTGAAAATCTCCGCGAAGTGTCTCCCACCTTTTTTTTTGGGGTTCCGAGGATCTGGGAGAAATTTCATTCCGCCATCAACATCGGCGTTCAAAATGCCACATGGTTTAAACGGCAGAGCTATAGGCTGGCGATGAAGGTGGGGGAAACTGCTGCTCGGAAGAAAATGAATCATCAACGCCTCTCCTTTTTGCTCTGGTCAATCAACCAATTGGCATCGGTCACGGTCTTTCGCAAAACCAAAAGACTTCTGGGGATCGATAGGGCGCGGTTTGCACTTTCGGGAGCTGCACCGATCAATCCTGATGTGTTAAGGTATTTCCATGCCTTAGGCGTAAATATTCGGGAAAGCTATGGAATGACGGAAACCTCTTCCCTGATCTCAATGCATAAGGATGGAAATATACGATTGGGAACCTGCGGGGAGCCCTTGCCGGGTGTCGAGGTCAAAATAGGGGAGGACGGAGAAATTATCGTCAGGGGAGACAACGTTTTTCAGGGGTATTTCAAGGATGAAGAGAATACCAAGAGGACGTTGGTTGATGGGTGGCTGCACACCGGAGATTTGGGTGAGATGGACGAGGACGGCTCTTTGCGAATAACCGGGCGACAGAAGGATGTAATGATTACCTCGTGGGGAAAGAATGTCTCGCCCCAGTATATTGAAAATATGCTGAAATCCAGTCCTTACATTGTTGATGGCGTCGTGATCGGGGATGGGAGAAAATACCTGACGGCCATAATCATCGTTGACGAGGACAACGTGATCAAGTACGCCCAGGACAACAGGGTCCCGTTCACAACCTATGCTAGCCTGACTAAGACAAAAGAAATACTGAAGTTGATAGGTGACGAAGTGCAAAAGGTGAACGCCAAACTCGCGCGGGTGGAGCAGATCAAAAAATTCGCCATCACGGAGAAAATCCTCGACCAGGAAGACGACGAGCTGACCCCCACCATGAAAGTAAAACGGAAGAAGATAAGCGAGGTTTACAAAGACCTCATTGAGAGCATGTATTGACTGGATAGGCCTGGCCGGCCTACTTGAGAGGACAGAATGATTGTTCAGCAGATCATCAGCGGGTTAGCCTTAGGTTGCGTATACGGGTTAATCGCTCTCGGGTTTGTCCTGATTTTCAAGGCAACCGAGGTGATCAATTTTGCTCAAGGCGAGATGATGATGATAGGTGCGTTTGTTGCCTATACCCTGATTACAATGCTAAATGTTCCTTTTCCACTTGCCTTTTTACTAACTCCAATCATATGTGGTTGTTTGGGAATGATAATGGAGAGGGTGCTGATACGTCCCCTCGTAAAAGAATCTGTTGTCTCGATTATCATGGTGACCATAGGCCTCTCGATCACATTGAGGGCCCTTGCGGGAATGATATGGTCGTACGATACCCTCGATTTCCCGCATCTGTTTTCCGAGGAAGCAGTCCATATTGGCGGGGTGATTATAGCCCCGGTTTACATATGGGTCATCTTTGTTACCGTTGGACTGGTTCTTCTTCTTTACGCCTTTTTCAAATTCACTACCGTGGGCATCTCTCTTCAGGCTTCTGCGCAAAATCCCTTGGCGAGTCTTCTTATGGGGATCAGTGTCAAACGCGTTTATGCCATGACATGGGCGATCAGCGGTATGGTAGGCGCAGTAGCGGGAATTATTGTTGCCCCGATCTCATTTCTCAACTGCAATATGGGGTTCCTCGGCCTTAAGGCATTTCCGGCAGCAGTCATCGGTGGTTTTAACAGTATTCCCGGGGCAATTGTAGGTGGGGTGATCATCGGCATTTCCGAGAACCTGGCTGGTATCTATCTCCCCCTCTGGTTCAAAGACATATTTGCTTATGTGATTATGCTCCTTGTCCTGATGATCAGACCGGAAGGGATATTCGGCACACACGAGCAGAAGAAGGTTTAGCTTCAAATGGACCTTAGAGAGAGCTATTCAAGAGACATCCGTATTTTTGATGAATTATATAAGTGGGTGTGGCTCGCCCTTATGGCTGCAGCGCTTCTTATTTACTCCCAGGCTGGGGGCAATTACGCGGCCTACATGCTCAATTTGATATTCATCAATATCATTGTTGCCATTGGCCTCAATATCTTGACAGGATATACTGGACTTATCTCATTAGGACATGCAGCGTTCATGGCCATAGGGGCCTACACCTCGGCTATCTTAACAGTGAAGCTGTCCGTTCCTTTCTGGCTCGCCCTGCCCATATCGGGTGCCATGGCTGGACTCATCGGGTTTGTTGTCGGTCTTCCTTCTCTCAGGCTTACCGGCATCTACTTAGCCCTTGCGACAATGGCCTTCGGATTCATCGTAGATGAGATTATTATAGAGTGGCACGCCGTGACCGGCGGCGCTGAGGGCATGAGCGTACTCCCACCAACTATTTGCGGCTTCGCATTCGATTCATATCCGAAATATTTTCTTATCACATTTGTTATTCTGGCCCTTGTGCTCCTATCTGCAAAAAACCTGCTCAGGGGGACTTTTGGCCGTGCCCTGACGGCAATCAGGGACAGCGAGACCGCGGCCGAAACCATGGGTGTTAACCTCGGGTGGTATAAGGCCTTGGCCTTTACTCTCAGTGCAGTGTACACAGGATTGGCTGGAAGCCTTTACGCCCATTTGATCCTCTTTATCAGCGTTGACAATTTTACACTCCTTCACTCCATCAGCTTTATCGTCATGATTGTGGTGGGAGGATTGGGCTCGATCACAGGAGCGGTCATGGGGGCGGTCTTCATAACCATTTTGCCCGAGGTCATCGCATTTTCAAAAGAGTGGTTACCCGCGGCAATCAGAAATGCAGCGGGTCTCCAGGCCGCGGTTTACGGTATTACTCTTATGATCTTTGTAATTCTCCAACCTAAAGGTTTTTACGGCCTTTGGATTAGGGTAAAGATCTGGTGGAGAACTTTTCCTCTCTAACGCTCTAAAGTGATGAACGTAATATGGAATGTCTATCCCTTAAGAACTTAACAATCAGCTTTGGCGGAGTCGTGGCTGTTGACAGGGTAAGCTTGAATGTCCATGAAGGCGAGATCTTGTCCATTATTGGGCCCAACGGTGCAGGAAAGACAACCATATTTAACTGCATTAATAGACTGTATAAACCCGATAGTGGAGACATAATTTTCAAAAATCGAAGCGTCCTTAAACATAAGGCGCATCAAATGAGCAACCTCGGTATTGCCAGGACGTTTCAGAACATAGAGCTTTTCACGAATATGACCGTAATCGAAAATATTCTGTTAGGGAGGCATATCTTCAGAAGTGCCGGTCCTCTTTCTCAGGTTATCTTCTATGGAAAGGCCCGGAGAGAAGAGATAGGGCACAGGAGAAAAGCGGAGGAGATCATAGATTTCCTGGACCTTCAGGCCCACAGAAACAAACGGATCGGAAGCCTTCCGTACGGCGTACAAAAGCTCGTGGAACTTGGACGAGCCCTGGCTCTCGAACCAAAACTTTTGTTGATGGATGAGGTCTCTTCTGGAATGAACCTGGAGGAAACTCAGGACCTGATGATATGGATTACTGACATCCGCGAAGACCTGGGCATAACTCTGGTCCTTGTTGAACACGATATGCGGCTTGTCATGGGAGTATCAGACCGAATCGCAGTACTTGATTACGGGAGGAAAATCGCTGAAGGCCGGCCTGAGGAGGTCCAGTCCAACGAAGAGGTCATTAAGGCATATCTCGGAGATGGTGATGGCGCTTTTAGAGGTTAACAATATAGAAACATACTATGACAATGTCATAGAGGCTATCAGGGGAATATCCATCAAAGTGCTGCGCGACCAGATTGTGACGGTCCTGGGTTCAAACGGGGCCGGTAAAACCACACTTTTGCACACCATTTCCAGAATTCTTGACGACGAAGACCAACCGGAAAAGGGTACCATTGAATTCATGGGAAAACGGATCGAGAGGGAAGATCCTGAAAAGATTGTTGCCCTCGGTCTCGCTCACGTCCCCGAGGGGCGACAGCTTTTTCCAAAACTCAGTGTTCACGAAAATCTCAGGATGGGAACCTATATAAGGAGAAGAGATCATGATCTTGACAAGGATTATGCCAGGGTCTTTGATTATTTTCCGGTCTTGAAAAGGACAAAAAACCAGCGTGCAGAGACTTTGAGTGGTGGTGAACAACAGATGGTGGCCATAGGCAGGGCCCTAATGTCGAGGCCAAAGCTACTGCTGCTGGATGAACCCTCTCTCGGTTTATCTCCCCTCATCGTTGACCAGATTTTCCAGATCATCAGGAAAATCAACGAGGAAGGAACTGCAATCCTATTGGTGGAGCAAAACGCTCATAGGGCATTTAGTGTCGCAGAGTTTGGTTATATTCTTGAAAACGGCAGGATCGTCCTTGCTGATACGACTGAATGGCTGGTGGAACAGGAAGATGTCAAGGAATTCTACCTTGGTATCACAAAGGATATATCTGTAAAGGGGTATAAACGCTATAAGAGAAAAAAGAGGTGGAGATGATTTCCTCCAAACAAGGAATGGCCCAATTTGTTCAAGATATAATGGAAAGCCGGTTTGCATTGCCCCATGAGAAGGGCAGATCAAAGGTCATATCCCTGGCCGAGGCCATCCAGCAGAACGTTGAAGGGGGGATGAGCATTCACCTTTTGGGGCTTCACTATCGTTCTCACGCGGCGATTTACGAACTGTTAAGGCAGTTTTGGAACGGGCAGCCGGGTTTCACCATTGTGGCAGGGACCCTGCATGGACCGATTATGACACTGTTCCACGCCGGAACGGTCAAGAGGGCCGTCACTGCATTTGTGGGCGAGGCCTATCCGACCATGGGGCCCAACCCGGTTTATAATCGAATCTTTAAGAAAGGCCATGTCTCTTTTGAAAACTGGAGCTTCCTCACCTTTACACTGAGGCTCCTTGCAGGCGCCATGGGGGTGGGATTTCTGCCCACACGATCCCTGGTAGGGAGTGACATGGCTGTTGCCAACGAAAAAGACTGCCGGCTTGTAGATGACCCCTTCGGAGAAGTCGAGGGTCTAACAGCGGTGCGGGCTCTTAATCCCGATATCACTTTGCTGCACGGCCATGCCGCCGATAAATTCGGAAACACCATCCTTATGCCTCCGAGGGGAGAGGACATCTACGGTGCTTTTGCCAGCAGGAAAGGTGCCATCGTCACCGTAGAAAAGATCGTCTCCACGGATTTCATACGGCGGAATTCTCATCTGGTGAGACTGCCGGGGAGCTTAGTAAGAAGCGTATCCGAAGTGCCTATGGGCGCCCATCCCAGCGGGTTGAACAGCCAGGGCCTTTCCGGGATAGACAGCTATTCCGAGGACATCCCATTTTATGTCGAGCTTAGGAAGGCGGCAAAGGATACAGATGCCCTGGATGCCTGGATCAACGAATGGGTTCTAAGTTGTAAGGATCGTAAGGACTATTTTGCAAAATTGGGAAGCAAAAGAGTGCATCTTCTGAAGGGTCGTTCTCGTCAGAATGCGTGGTTCTATGAACTTAACAGCAGAATCCCTGATATCAGCACAAGACCTCCTACCCCTTCTCCCTTGGAAAGGGCGGTGCTGGCCGGTACGGAAACCATCAGAAACAAAATCCGAAGGGGACCGTGCAAACTGATTCTCGCCGGTGCAGGCCTGGCAAGCCTGGCTGCCTGGGTGGCAATATACGGGCTAAAAGAAGAAGGGACAGAGGCGGAACTGATGTCGGAACTGGGTTTTTTTGGGTTCTCTCCCAGACCTGGCGAGCCTTTTCTCTTCAATCTCTCGAATATTCCTACCTGCAAAGAACTGGACGGTATTTTGGCTATACTCGGGATTATGATGTCGAGCCGACGGGCCGGATGCCTGGGAACATTGAGTGCCGCCCAGGTGGATAGATTTGGGAACCTCAATACTACTGTAATGCCTGAAAAGAAAATCCTAATTACAGGCTCGGGAGGTGCCAATGACGTGATGTCTACAGCCAGCGAAGTGGTGGTCATCATGCCTCAGTCTAAGGAGCGTTTTGTGGAGAAACTTCCTTTTGTAACAAGCCCTGGTGCTGCCGCCAAGACCCTTGTTTCAACCTTAGGAGTGTATGAGAAACTGGAGGGCGATTCGGACTTCACGCTTACTTCCTATTTTGAAGATCAATTGCCAGCAGGAAGAGATGCGGCAATACGTGATATCAGGGAACAATGCGGGTGGAACTTACGGGTCATAGACAATCCACTAAAATTTCCCGCTCCCGACCTGAAAGATCTGACCACCCTGCGGATGTTCGATCCGGACCGGTATTTTCTCAAGGATTAATTTCGAGGACTTCACGATTGAGCGACGGCCGAAGATGGCCCGAAGCTGGGATGTCAAAATGTGCCTAAGCATAGGAGGATAATTATGGCGAAATTTACAGAATATGATCAGTTCGACGGGCTTGGTTTGGCAGAACAGGTTCGGAAAAAAAACATTAGCCCTAAAGAACTTTGCGAGGAAGCCATCAGCCGAGCTGAGGCCGTCAATCCGAAACTAAATGCGATTATCGTACCGATGTACGAATTAGCGCGTGAACGGGTTAAGAGTCCGTTACCTGACGGGCCTTTTTCTGGCGTGCCCTTCCTGCTTAAAGACGCACACCATGCTTTTAAGGGCGTTTCTATGAGCTCTGGCAGTGAAGCCCTGAAAGACTTTGTGCCGCAGTATGATGCAGAAATTGTGAAACGCTTCAAGGATGCCGGTGTTGTAATAATTGGCAAAACTAACACGCCCGAATTTAAATTAGCTTACGTTACCGAGCCTAAAGTTTTTGGCCCTACCCGCAATCCGTGGCAGCCTGAATATTCATCAGGTGGCTCAAGCGGAGGCTCGGCAGCGGCAGTAGCTGCACGCATAGTTCCACTTGCCTCTGCTACAGATGAAGGAGGCTCTATTCGTGTTCCTTCTTCTTACTGTGGTCTGTTTGGCTTTAAACCCAGCCGGGGACGTAATCCTGTAGGACCTAATTTTGACGAAGAATGGGATGGAATGTCTACAAGCCATGTAATAACAAGATCCGTACGAGACAGTGCTGCTATGCTGGATGCGACCATGGGCGCAGAGCCGGGTTCCCCTTACACGGTTGCGACTCCGATACATTCATATCTGGATGAGCTCTCTCATGAGCCTGGTCGTTTACGTATCGCCTTCAACACTCGGCCAGCTTATGGAAAGGAAGTGCACCCGGAATGTATTAAAGCCGTAGAAGAGGCGGCGAAATTGCTTGAGGGCCTGGGACACCATGTAAAAGAGGCAGAGCCTGATTACCAGGAAGAGGATGCAGCATTGGGTTTCCTCATGGTAATGATGGGACATGTTGCGTCACGCCTGGAAAAAATAGCTGATCTATACAACCGTTCTGTGGCAAGACACCAAGTAGAACCGCAGAATTACGTTTTCGCCAGGATCGGTAGTAGCTTAAGCGCTCTGGACTTTTTGCAGGCAAAGCTCAAATGGCGTAACCTCGGTTATACCATGGCACAATTTTATCAGCAGTATGACTTGCTTTTGACCCCTACCCTGGGGCAGCCTCCGGTTTTAGTAGGGTCTCAAGAGCCAAGCGGAGCTGACAAAATAACTATGAAAGTGATCAGTTCCTTCATTGGAAAACTCATTCTGAGTAGCCGCAGTATAACTCATTTCATATTGAAAGAGCTTATCAATAGTTCCATGGAGGGGCAGATGCCGTTTACTTTGATTGCAAATATTACTGGTCTGCCAGCTATGTCAGTGCCGTTACACTGGACTGATTCTGGCCTACCTTGTGGGGTTCAGTTTATAGGTCCCTTGGGTGAGGAAGCCACTCTATTTCGGTTAGCGGCTCAGCTAGAACAAGCGCAACCTTGGATTGATAGGAAGCCAAAAATATGCCCATAGGCCTTTTCAGGTTTCCCCTATAAAGGAAAGCCTATCGATATATTAACCTGGCTCCATTAGAGGGCTGTTTGGTTTTGCAGGGATCTGGC
>Ga0209834_10001970_pt1 | contig 11109 bp, 13 predicted proteins | sample Mar14236cmmetaG_FD_184134 | JGI IMG/M metagenome (GOLD analysis project Ga0209834, IMG submission 184134) | Marine hydrothermal vent microbial communities from Guaymas Basin, Gulf of California to study Microbial Dark Matter (Phase II) - Marker... ...
AGTGGAGTTCAAATATTTCACAGATTCAGAAAGTTCTTCTATGCGATGCCCAGACATCAGGAGGTCTGCTCGTTGCAGTTCCGGAAGAAAGTGCACAAATTGTTTTGATGCAACTACATAAAGTCGGAATTCAAAAAGCAGAGATTATCGGTAAGGTTATAAAAACTGATTCACAACACATTTACGTAACCTGATCCGTCGTAACATAAAAATTTCTAAATTACAACTTTTTATAACGTGGAAACATATTGTATATTACTCAAGTTTCGCGGTTTTAATTAATAATATTCTATCTTCATTGTTTAAAATTTTTCCTGTAGAAGGTATAGAAAAACAGAAGATACAAGGAATGAATATAGGAACATGGTTTTCGATAGTTATTGCATTCCCAGGGGCTTGGGAATGAGAATACTTTTAACTGGGCACTAACACTTATGTCCCATTTACAAAGCCCAACCCACCCCCTCGTTCCCAAGCCCCTGCTTGGGAACGTACTATATGAATTATTTACTAATCTCCACTTCTGCGAAACTTTAGCATATTATTAGTTCGATAATTACGTTTTTATATGCCCTCAATGGATAATTTTGAGGGCTTTTTTTATTCAAATAATTTTTAATAAGTTATTTATATTCTGTAATTTATATAATATTTGACAAGGAAACACTGCCTTCCAAATTTTAAACAAAATTCATGTAGTTTATCGCTGGTTCTCCCGACCGGCATTTTTTATATTTAGAAATGAGAGTATGATCGATAAAAGCACTGTAAAAAAAAGTATTGATCGCATCTGCGATGAAACCGGTTTTCAGCTTTATGACTGGAAACTTAAACGGAGAAGAAACGCCCATAATCTAATTGTTTATATTACAAAGCCAGGAGGTGTTTCCTTGGAAGATTGCGGGGTTTTCAGTAGAAAACTCGGTGATGAGCTCGATATGAACGATGTTATCGAAACTCGATATTATCTTGAGATTTCTTCTCCGGGATTGGAGCGTCCTCTTGACACACTCGAGCATTTCCAGAGTGCAGTTGGCGAATTTGTGAAAGTTACTTTTCTCAAAGACGGAAAAATGCCTGAAACGATACGTGGAAAACTCTCTGATGTAAATGGACAGATGATCACTCTCGTAAGCGAAGATGACGAAGATAGATTGATCAATATATCTGCTGTACAAAAGGCAAAAACTGTGTTTGTATGGTCGAGAACATCTTCATCAAAAAAGAAAAAGAAATAGAGGTTATTATGGCATTTAATTTGATTTCTATTATTGAAGAATTTTCCCGGCTGAAGCAGATCGACAGAGAAAAAATAGCTGAGATCATCAGGGAAAGTTTGGAGTCCACACTTCAAAAAAAACTTTCTGAGGAAACTGAACTTATAGTTGAGATTAATTTTAATGAAAACGAAGTAGTGGCAAAATTCGATGCTGTAGTTGTTGAAGAATCCACAGGTTTCCTCGATGAAATAATACTTGAAGAAGCAAAAAAGATCAATCATGAAGCAGAGATCGGTGATATCATTCCTCTTGAAATGCCAGTGTCCGATTTCGGACGCAAGACGATACAATCTGCACGCCAGGCAATAATAAATAGACTCAGAGAGTCTGAGACTGAAAAGGTCAAAGTGGACTATGAAAAGCAAAAAGGGGAGATCATTTCCGGTGCTGTGAAAAGGGTTGAATATAATGGTTACATTATTGATATTGGATTTACCGATGCACTTCTGCCAACTGAAGAACAGGTGGAAACGGAATTCTATAAAGCCGGTGATTTTCTGAAAGCTTATGTTGAAAGTATTCGTCAGACAAAAAACGGTGTGCGTGTCATCCTTTCAAGAAAACGTCCGGAATTCATTATAAAACTTTTCGAAAACGAGATACCTGAAATTGCAGATAGTATTGTAGTGATTAAGAAAATTGTTCGGGAACCGGGTTTTAGAACAAAGGTTGCTGTAGCGAGTAATGATGAGAATGTCGATCCCTATGGAAGCTGTATCGGTCCAAAAGGAATCCGTATTGAAGAGATCCGTAAAGAGCTTCATGGCGAAAAGGTTGATGTTGTACTCTGGAGCGATAACTCCGAAGAATTCATAAGAAATGCTGTTGGTCCCGAACTTGTGAAGCGTGTCTATCTTGCTGATAAAGGACGATTTGCCCAGATAATCGTTAATGAAGATAATAAAAATATTGCAATTGGCAAAGGCGGTAAAAACATCAAACTTGCTGCGAAATTGACTAATTACAAACTCGATGTCCTTCTTGAAGAAGAATATGAAGAGATCGCAGCCAATGAACGCCGCATCACAAGTCCCATCTTCGATCTTGATGGAGTTGCTGAAAAAGTCGGTAAGATCCTTCATGAAGCCGGATACACCTCGGTGCAGGATATACATCTTGCTACAGTTAAAGAATTGACTCATATTGAAGGTGTGGGCGTAAAAACTGCTGAAAAGATCAAAGAATCTGCTAAATATTTTTAATGCCGAATAAAGCTTCGAATAAAGGTCATATACCTGTTCGAACATGTGTGATATGCAAAGAAAAAGGTTCGAAGTACTCGATGCATAGGTTCGTGATACAGAAAGGTACTATCCTCTTTGACGAGAAAAATGTGCTTGATGGAAGAGGATATTATTACTGTGATAAGGAAAAATGCAAAGCTTCGTTAGACTTATGGTTAAAGAAAGCAAAGAAAAAGTAGCAAACATGCTTCGGATTGCAAGGAAAGCAAAAGCCGTTGCAATGGGCAGGATAGCTGTTGAAAGGAGCATCAAAAAGGGTGAAACCTTGCTCATTTTTGCAGGTAAGAAGGAAAATAATTTCATGAGAAAACGAGCACAGGATTGCATATCAAAAGGGATTAAAATATCTCATCTTTTTGATGACAGTGAATTGAGCAATATTTTTGGACGGCAAAAATTGACTCTTGTGGCAGTAATTGACAAGAATTTCACAAGGGGCATAAATGAGATTTTAGAAAGTTAAAGGATATATATGGATCAAATCAGAGTGTATGAACTGGCTCGCGAACTCAAGATCTCCCCTCAGGCGCTTATCTCAATTTTGAGGACTCTGAAGGTGAAAGTTAAAAGCCACATGAGCCATCTGGAAGATGATACTGTTGCTCAAGTAAAACAGATGTTCCAAGAACAGTTGGACGCTGCAAAAGCACGTCAGAAACAGAGAAAGAATTACCAGCAGCAGCAGCGACAGAGACGCCTTGAAAAACTGAAAAAAGAAGAAAAGAAGCAAACTCAAAAGAAAGAAGATAAAAAAGAAGAGAAGAAAGAGCCAGGGAAAAGACCTGAAAAACGCCAGGAAAAACCAAAATATCCTCCTAAAAAACACGTCCAAAAAGATAAAGAGAAGCCAAAAGCAAAAGAAAAACCGACTGCAGGAACTCCTAAAACTACTACTGCTAAAGAAAAAGACAAGCAAAAAGCGAAATCATATAAAGATAAAAAACAGAAAATACTAGAAGAGAAGCAGAAGAAATTCTTTGATCAGCAAAAGATCAAAGGCAATATAAAAGCAACCCTTACACAAGATCCTAAACGCAAGAAATATAAAAAAGAAAAAACAGAAGTTGAAGAAGAAATTACAAAGATCGTTATCAGTGAATTCACATCAGTATCAGAACTCGCAAAGATCATGGATAAGAATCCAACTGCGATCGTTGCAAAGTTCATGGAATTGGGGAAGATGGTTACCATCAACCAACGTTTGGATAACGAATCTCTAATTATGATCTGCGATGAATTCAATTTTGATGTTGAGTTTGAAGATCAATATGGAAAAGAAATTCTTGAAGTTGATATAGAAGATGAAGACAAATCTGAAGTCAAAGACCGCCCACCTATCGTTGTCGTTATGGGCCACGTTGACCATGGTAAAACATCCATATTGGACTATATCCGTAAAGCAAATGTTATCGCCGGTGAAGCAGGTGGTATCACACAACATATTGGAGCGTATCAGGTTGAATTTAATGATAAGAAAATAACTTTTATTGATACTCCCGGTCATGAAGCTTTTACGGCAATGCGTGCGCGAGGTGCTGAAGTCACTGACATAGCAGTTATCGTTATTGCTGCAGACGATGGAGTTATGCCACAAACTATGGAAGCTATCGATCATGCAAAAGCTGCAGGAATCCCACTTATTATTGCTATAAATAAGATTGATAAACCTACTGCCGATGTCGAAAAAGTAAAGGTTCAGCTTTCTCAAAAAAATATCCGTCTTCAGGGATGGGGTGGAGACATCGAATCTGTAGAATGTTCTGCAAAGACAGGTGAAGGTATCGAAGGGCTGCTGGAAACAATATTACTGGTTTCTGAAGTTGAGGAGCTTACAGCCAGGTATAATCAGAAAGCAGAAGGTACGGTTATTGAAACAAAACTCGATAAGGGCAAGGGTCCTCTTGCTACTGTACTGATACGAAATGGAGTTCTTAAACCGGGAGATATTATTATTTGTGGAGCTCAATACGGTCGTGTTAGACTTATGCTTGATGAAAGGCAAAATGAAGTTAAGGAATGCCCTCCATCGGGAGTTGTACAAATACTTGGTTTGAACGGTGTTCCCAAAGCGGGTGATACTCTTAATGTAGTTACTGATGAACGCAAAGCAAAAGATATAACTTCAAAAAGGCAGCAGGTTATAAGACAGCGACAGATCGCTACAGGAAAGGGAGTTACTCTCGATAATATATTTGATAAAATACAGGAAAGCGAGATTACTTCTCTCAATCTCATAGTGAAAGGTGATACTGACGGTTCGGTCGGAGCACTGTGTGATACACTCCAGAAAATACGCAATGAAGAAGTTGGCGTCAATGTGGTTCATCGCGGGGTTGGCGGTATTGTCGAAGCTGATATTGACCTCGCAACTGCTTCCAAAGCTATTATTATTGGATTCCATGTTCGTCCCAATGCAGAAGCCCGAGCAGCAGCAGAAGTCAACCATGTGGATATACGTTTGTATGATATTATTTATGAAGCTATCGACGAAGTGAAAAAATCTCTTGAGGGATTGCTCGCGCCGACGATCCGAGAAGAGCATCTTGGTACAGCAGAGGTGCGGGAAATCTTTAAAATATCTAAAATCGGCACTATTGCCGGTTGTATGGTCACAAAAGGAAAGATCACAAGTAATGCTCTTATGAGACTTTTCCATGACGATATCAAAGTTTATGAAGGAACTGTTGAAAATCTGAAACGATTTAAAAATGAAGTTAAAGAAGTGACCGAGGGGCAGGAATGCGGAATTTCTATTGTTGGTTTCAATGATATCAAAGTCGGGGATGTTATCGATGCATATATTAAGATCGAGGAAAAGAAAAAATTAGAATTATAATCAATGCCTGTAAAAAGCGTGCTTGTAAATTTGTATCTTCCTACATCTCATTCACTTAAGAATAAGCGAAATATCGTACAGAGTATTGTCAAAAAACTAAAAAACCGTTATAATGCGTCGGTGGCTGAGATCAACGGACTGGATAAATGGCAGTATGCAGGCATAGGTATTTCGGTTATCTCAAATGATCCAATCATTATTGATAAAACCCATTCGGAAATCATTACTTTTATCGAAACAAATTATTCCGATGTTCAGGTTATGGATGTGCAGGATTACGAATAATGCAGCAACACAGAGTCGAGAGACTGAATAAACTTCTTCACCAAACTCTTTCAACCATTATTGAATTTGAACTTCGTGATAGTCGTTTGGAAGAAGTTCATGTTGAATATGTAATTGTCTCTTCTGATATGCGGGATGCAACAGTTTTTTTTACTGTAATGGACGAAGAAAAAAAATTAGATGCTCTCGCCGGATTAAACAATGCGAGCAAAGTGATAAGAAAGAAGCTTGCTGATTCATTGAACCTGCGTTATACACCAAGACTGCATTTCAAATTTGATACACAGGAACCTAAAGCCCAGCACATCGAAGAAATAATCGAGGAAGAGAGAAAAAAATATGAATCTGCATGAATTCAAAGAGACTCTTTCCAAGTTGATCGGAAGCTACGATACTTTCATTCTTACCACTCACGAAAATTCTGATGGTGACGGTGTAGGCGCTGAATACGCACTTTATCTATACCTTGAAATATTTGGAAAAAACATAAGAATGATCAATAACGATAAACCTTCATCTCAATGTGAGTTTCTTCACATTGGTAACAAAGTTCATACCCAAATAGATACTCTCGATAAAAACGCTATTGTTTTTATGCTTGATTTTAACGAGATAAATAGAATTGGGAAAAGGTTGGTTCCACTGCTTACATCGGGCAATCAAATTGTAAGGATAGATCATCATAAGAAGCCGGAAGCGATATTGAACTGCATTTCATATATTGATGATACAGCTTCTTCCACTTGCGAGCTTGTGTTCAATATTATTGAGGATGACCTTCCTCATTTCCCTGAAGATGTGCAAAAAAAGATCGCACTTGCCCTTTACAGCGGCATTATTTTTGATACGAACAATTTTGCAAATAAGAATGTATCTCCCAGAACTTTTGAGGTGTGTGCTCATCTCAATGCTTATGGAGCTGATAATAACCTTGCTTATAAAAAACTTTTTGAGAACCGAAGAACTAAGGAACTACAGCTTCTTGGACTTACCCTTAGCAGTATTGAGGAATTCTATGAAGGAAAGGTCGTGCTCTATTTCACTACTCAACAAATGCTCGCTGAATGTGGACTTCCTGTAGATGCGACAGAAGGTTTTTCTAAAGATGTTAAACCTACGAATGGAAGAGAGGTAGTGGTATATATTCGTGAGACGGGAAAAGATATCTATAGAGTTTCTCTTCGTTCAAGCCGTCGAAATGTCCAAAAGATCGCTGAATATTTTGATGGCGGGGGTCATGTTCTGGCATCGGGCTTTTGCGCAAAAATGAAATTAGTTGACTTGAAATCTAAATTATTATCTCTGCTCAAATAAGTTTAAGTTATGCAAGGTGTAATTTTTATTGATAAACCCACCGGGATGACCTCTTTTGATGTGATCAGGCGTCTGCGCGTTGTTACAGAAATTCGCAAAATAGGGCATGCAGGCACTTTAGATCCTTTTGCAACAGGTTTATTGATAATTTGTATCAGCAGGCAGGCAACGAGATGTATTGATGAATTTACACAATTAGACAAAACCTATACTGCTATTTTAAAGCTCGGCGAAAAAACGGACACCGCTGATATAGAAGGAAAGATTATTGAAATTAAAGATGTACCCGATACTGTTGAGCAAAATATTGATGATGTGTTCTCTTTATTTTTAGGTGAAATAGATCAAGTTCCTCCTCAATTTTCAGCAATTAAAAAAGACGGAGTCCGGCTTTATAAGACTGCAAGAAAAGGGATTCAAGTTGAGATTGAACCTAGAAAAGTTTTTATTCACACACTTTCATTCTTGAATTACCAAGAACCATATCTTGAATTCAGTTCAACTGTTTCAAAAGGCACTTATATTCGTTCTCTAGGTGAAGATATTGCCGCAAAGCTCGGCACCGTTGGGCATCTCACAGAATTGCGAAGAGATGCAATTGGTCCTTTTTCTGTTAAAGATGCTCTTAGTTTGGAAGACATAACGGAAAGAGCTCTTGAAAATTCAATAAAACCTATTGAGGAAATAATTTCGTTAGTACAGAAATACAAAAATGAAAGATATTCATAAAATTCAAAAACATCTGAAAAATCCTGTTGTCACCATTGGCACTTTTGATGGTGTGCATATCGGGCATAAAGCGATTCTGACCAGAATCGTGCAACGCACAAAAGCGCTTGACGGTGTTTCTATTGTAATCACTTATCATCCACATCCGATCGAGATTTTGAAGAAAAAAGTATATCCTTTCCTACTCACTGAAAAGATAAAGAAAGAACAGTTTTTGAAAGCAATTGGCATTGATTATGTACTTTGGCTCGATTTCGATGTGAATCTTGCTCATCTTACTCCGGAAGAATTTGTAAGGGATTATTTATACAAACAGATTGGAGCGAAAGAGATAATTGTCGGTTATGATTGGCACTTTGGTAAGAACCGATCTGGAGATTTTCATCTTCTGAAAAAAATGGAACAGGAGCAGGATTTCCATGTTGAGATGGTCGATGAAGTTTTGATTGATGATGAAATTGTTTCCAGCACTGCTATTCGAAAATATCTGAGCGAAGGCAATATTCAACGAGCAAACAAAATGCTAGGACGGAATTATTGTATTATTGGAACTGTGGAAAAAGGTAATCAGATCGGCAGGGAGTTTGGATATCCAACTTGTAACCTTAAGCCCTTGGAAGTCAGGAAATTATATCCTGCAATTGGAGTATATCTTACGCAAATAAGGCATGCTCATAAGGTGTTTTGGGGACTCACAAATGTGGGAATAAGACCGACGATTGATAAAAATAATCGACAGAAAAATGTGGAGACGCACATTTTAGATTTTAATGAGCATATCTATGAACAGGAAATTGAATTGTTCTTCATTGAAAAAATTCGTGATGAAGTTGAATTTGAATCCATAGATGCGCTTATCGAGCAGATCAGAAAAGATGAGATCTATGCTCGTAATATTATTGAGAAATTGAACAATGAATAATTATGCGATCATAACTGCTGCGGGGAGTGGGCAGCGGATGAACTTCTCGAAGAAGAAGCAATTTATTGAAATTGAAGGCAAACCAATTCTTCTTCATACCCTTGATAAATTCATCAAAGCCCAGTGTTTTGACAGCATAATCGTAACATGTCCTGTATCGGATGTTGGATTTTTGGAGGATCTACTTTTTAGCAAATTTAATTTTGAACGAAATCAGATCTCGATAATTCCAGGTGGAAAAAGGCGGCAGGATTCTGTGTATAATGCGTTAAAAATAATTGGCGAGACAACAGAGATCGTGGCAATCCATGATAGCGTCCGTCCTTTTGTGAAAGTTTCAGAGATAGCTGAGAGTATTGAGTTAGCAAAAAAATATGGCGCAGTAACCCTTGCTCATCATGTAAAAAATACGATCAAACAAGTTGAAAATAATCAGGTCATCAAAACTTTAGACAGAAAGAATTTGTGGGAAATCCATACCCCGCAAACATTTAGGGTTGAACTCATCAAAAAAGCTCATGATTTTGCAAAATCAAAAAACTTATCTGTTCGAGATGATGCAGAATTAGTAGAAATTCTCGGGCATACAGTTCATGTGATTAAAGGTTCACCATATAATATAAAAATTACTGATCCATTTGATCTCATTTTTGCAAAATTACTTTTTAAAAAAGCTTTATGAAGATTAACAAAAATAATATGACTTTTATCGGCGAAGATCAGCTCAATCAGTGTAAATCTGTGTGCTATTCCCTCAGGAGGAAAAGATGAAAATCGGTTTTGGTTATGATGTTCATAAGTTAGTTGAGGGCAGACCTCTTATACTTGGTGGGGTTCACATCCCTTTTGAAAAAGGTTTGCTCGGGCACTCGGATGCAGATGCTCTTATTCATGCGATAATCGATAGTCTGCTTGGAGCTGCAGATCTTGGTGATATAGGCACTCATTTTCCTGATAATGATGAAGCATACAAGAATATATCAAGTGTCATACTTCTTGAAAAAACATCTGAACTTTTGAAGGATTCAGAGTATAAAATCGTGAATATCGATGCAACTGTGGTTTTAGAAAAACCGAAGCTGATTCAATATATTGCTGATATGAAGGAAATTATTGCTGACAAACTTGACATAGAAACCAACCAAATCTCGATAAAAGCTACTCGAGAAGAGGGGATGGGATTTGTCGGAAATGGCGAAGGCATAAAGGCTTTCGCTGTATGTTTAATTGAAGAATCTAAATATGATAAAGAATAAGCACGTAGATATAATAATAAAAAATGCAAGCCAGCTTGTGACAGCAGCATCGGATATTCCAAAAACCGGAGTGGAGTTGCAGAATCTTGGTATCATCGAGGATGGAGCTTTGGGTATTTTTAGTGGGATAATTTCTTGTATTGGAAAAACTAATGAAATTTTGGAATCCTACACGGCAAAAACAATTATCGATGCTTCTCATAAAGTTGTCATGCCAGGATTTGTGGATCCGCATACTCATCTAATATTTGTAAAAACTCGAGAAAACGAATTTGAGATGCGTCTTCAGGGTAAATCATATAAAGAGATTTCTCAAACCGGTGGGGGAATTCGGGCAAGCATACAGGATGTGAGGAATGCATCTTTAGAAGAACTTGTTTATCTAGGACTCAAACGTATAAACAAAATGCTGGAGATGGGCACAACCACGATCGAGGCAAAGAGCGGGTATGGGCTCACTACAGAATCTGAACTCAAGATGCTCAAAGCGATACAAATGATCAATGAAATCTCAGATATGGATATCATTCCTACCTTTCTTGGAGCTCATGAATATCCCGAAGAATACAAAGATGATCATGAGAAATATATTGATATTTTAATTAATGAGATGCTTCCGGAAGTTAAAGCGCAGAATTTAGCCGGATATTGTGATATTTTCTGTGAAGAGCATGTTTTTACAGTAAGTGAATCTCGAAGAATTCTGAATGCTGCAAAGGAACTTGGCTTCAAAATCCGATTTCATGCAGATGAACTTGAACCTATCGGAGGTGCTGAATTAGCAGCAGAAATAGGGGCAATGTCTGCCGATCATCTTGTTGCAATTTCTGACGAAGGAATTCGAAAGTTAAAGGAAGCTAGTGTCATACCCATTTTACTTCCAGCAACGACATTCAGTCTTGGTCTAACAAAATATGCCCCAGCCAGAAAAATGATCGATGCAGGATTACCGGTTGCACTCGCAACAGATTTCAATCCGGGTTCCTGTAATTGTGACTCCCAGCAGTTGGTCGCAAGTCTGGCCTGTCTTCAGATGAAAATGCTTCCTGCTGAAGCTGTCAATGCAATAACTATCAATGCTGCTCATTCCCTGGAAAGGGGTAAGCTTGTTGGCTCACTTGAGGTTGGTAAGCAAGCGGATGTCATAATACTGGACATGCCAACCTATCAGTATTTGCCATATCATCTTGGAAGTAACACAGTGGAAACTGTGATCAAAAAAGGTAAAATAATTCAAAAATAA
>Ga0209834_10001972_pt1 | contig 11102 bp, 9 predicted proteins | sample Mar14236cmmetaG_FD_184134 | JGI IMG/M metagenome (GOLD analysis project Ga0209834, IMG submission 184134) | Marine hydrothermal vent microbial communities from Guaymas Basin, Gulf of California to study Microbial Dark Matter (Phase II) - Marker... ...
GGTTTTTGGCAAGTGGCAATAAATCGTCCATATCGTAATTAGGATCCACAAGATCCGGATTTTCTTTCATAAATTTGAATAGATCAACACAACCTTTACTGACAGCACCAGCGGTCATAACATCCCAATTGAACACATCAAATGCACCTGTTTTTGCACTGATATCTGCTAATATTCTTGGGTAGAGTACCTCCCACGATAGTGTCGTAACTTCAACCTTTATATCTGGATTTCTCCTCATGAACTCTTCTGCGAGCCATTTTAGAGAATCTGCGTTGTCTGAACAAGCAACTACGCTGACTGTAATCTCACCCATTGCAATTACACTTAAAATAAGTAAAATGACTATAAGAAGCGACCCCTTGAATCTCATATGAACACCTCCATTGATATTATTTTAAACTCAACATGAAAAAACTTGATATTTTACTAACTATCACCCCCTCGTCGTTAGTTTTACTTAAAACCCTCCAACCAATTTTTTAGCTTCAAACATCTCATCGAGCATTTTTTTGAATATCCCGTGATTACAAAATGTTAGCTGTCAATTGATCTAACTTGATCTCCTCCACTCAGTTAGTTTCTTCTATTATTCTTACTCCAAATGGTTCTATAGAGAATTTTCCTTTTATATCTTTATCTGTTATTAAATCTTTACCGTAGATTCCACTTACTTCGATAGAACGTTGAGAATGATTCATAACAAAGATGAAATTTTTGTTGTTCTTTCGTCTAACTAATATTTCTATATCCGAGGAAGCTATATATTTAGGTTTAGAAACCAAATGAAATACAAGTTCCTCAATGGCCTTCTTTTCTAAATCTGCTCCAGTGTAAACAACTTTTCCATTGAAGTAATTATTTTCCAAAACAGCGGCACTGCCCGCATAAGGACCAGAGCTGTATTCAGCCAAAACGCTTGCTCCATCAAGAATCAGCTTCTCACAGAAATTTTGGACTTTATATGTTAAGGAGTTATTCAAAAGTTTCACATCTATTTTTTCTTTTTCATCCATAACGGTATATTCATATACACTACCACCAACGAGTTCTTTTAGATCTCCAGGAAAAGTTTTTGTAGTCATAACGTTTTGCCAGTTTTTAACTCCAGACCTAAAAGTCAAGATAAGGTTTCCACCATTTTTCACATATTCTTTAAGATTTTTATTTATCGATTCATTGGTTATGTACAGCATGGGAACAACAAGAAGTTTATATTTTGAAGGTACCTCCCTTTCTGGATTTATGATATCAACAGGTATGTGGTTGTCAAAAAAAACGTTATAAAACTTCTTCAGTACATCCAAATAATCAAAATTTGGTATGCATGGCTGACTTTTCCACGCCCATCTGACATCGTATGAATAAGCTATGGCAACTTCATTTTCACATATACTTCCTTCGAGTTTTTCTCTGATTTTTTCTAACTCACCAGCCACTTTTTTTATTTCTTCATATCTTCTTCTTGGTTTGCCGTCGTAGTCAAGTATTCCGTGCCAGTACTGTTCTGCCCCAAAGTTACATGTCCTCCATCTGAAATAAGATATTGCATCCGCACCATGTGCGATGGCTTGATAAGTCCATAGTCTTATTTCTCCTGGAAGGGGAGCAGGCGCCATTATTGGCCAACCAACATTCCCACTTTGTTCTTCCATAACCCAGAAGTTCTTAGACTTTACTCCACGCATTATATCGTGAGCCAGCGCGGTAGACTTAAAGTCATATCCCCAGGGTGTTTTTGGGTAATTATCCCATGAAACAAAGTTCAGATCCTCTGAAAGTTTGTAATAATCTACTCCTTCAAAAAGTCCCATAAAGTTATGAGTTATAAATTTATTTGGTGTTATTTTTCTCAATATATCCACCTGTAATTTTTGATATTTGACTATGGAATCAGAAACAAATCTTTTGTAATCCAAAAGCAAAGACGGATTATGAATTGCCACCGTTTTTCTTGGTAGTATTATTTCATCCCAAGAGTTAAAGCTACCCGACCAGAATACCATCCCCCAACTTTCATTTAGATTGTCGATGTTTTGGTACTTTTCCCTACACCATTTCTGAAAAGCCTTCAAACAGTTATCACAATAACAATAATTACTTTCATGACAACCAAATTCGTTATCTATTTGCCATCCAATGACATTTGGATTATCTTTGTAATGTTCAGCCATAGCAGTGACTATCTTTTTAGTTAATTCATGATATTTTGAACTGTTGTAACAATAATATCTTCTCCCACCAGGTCCCATAACATGTCCTTCTGAATCAACAGGGAGTATTTCAGGATATTTCTTCACCAACCATATTGGTGGTGCAGCAGTTGGAGTACCAAGAATCACCTTTATTTTTTCTTTGGCAAGCTCATGAATTATCTCATCGAGCCATTCAAAGTTGTATTTTCCTTCCTCTGGCTCTAACTCATGCCACGCAAACTCTGCAAGGCGAACAAATTTTATTCCCAATGATTTCATTAATTCGATGTCAACCTTCCATCTTTCTTTAGACCAATGTTCTGGATAGTAATCGACTCCTATGATCATTTCTACCACTCCTTCGAACACCCTGATTTTGTTAACTAAAAGTATTGATATAAAAAACTTATTGTTTGTTAGAGTAAGATTCCTCGTCACTATCGTTCCTCGGAATGATAAAAACAAGAAAAATATCCTCGGAATGACAAAAACAAGAAAAATATCATTGGAACGACAAAAAAAGAAAAATGTCATCCCGAACGAATGTGAGGGATCTTATTCCCCATCACTGATACTTTTTAGACCTTTCAAAGACTTCAATAATATTCATCTGCTATTTCTAATCTATCGAATACATCACTATCAGTTGACACTATCAAACATTCGAATGAGTTTGTATATACAAATTCATTTGAATTGTATACCAAATGAAAAATTATGTCAAAAATTATCGAACGTTATTCTTAGATTACATGACAATGAAATATGAAGATGATCAATGGAATTGACGTCTTCCCAATTCCCTGAAGGAGATAGGATTCCTTTTGTACAGTAGGAGCACGAAGGTTATTCTTTAGTCTTCGCAGAATAACTCCTACCGCACTGTATTGGATAGATTTTGAAAAATTTAAGTTGCTTTTTCGACTTTTGTGCCAAGATTTTATGTTTTCGTCTTGATAGTAGATAGTATCATATATTCTTTTGTTCTTGATTTTTTCATATTCAAGCTGAATTTTCTCTTTTGTTTTCTCATAGCTATGGCTACCGCATTTTTGTCTGGCAAGTTTTCTTTGTAGTTTTTTCAATCTCGATGTTTCTTCTATCCTTAGCTGAAGTTTCATTCCGTTTGATAGCACTATGCCATTTGGTTTGAAGTCTACACCTACTGGTTTTGCCATTGCCTTTTTTTATCTTACCGTGTTTAGTTACAGGATGTTCCCATATGAATTTGTATTTGTCTTTGTCAACATAGCATACAACGTGTAAATATATCCCACTTGGTTTTCTAACAAGATATGCATTTGCTATTTCTGCATCTTTTGGTATTTGGTGCCCTCCGAGAACCCCAAACACTTTCTTAAATCCTTGTATTCTTACTTTTGTCTTTTGTTCGTTAAGAAACTTAAATGAACATGTGGTTATAGCATGTTGAAAAACAATTCATTCCAATCTCATGAATGGGATGAGCTTTCTTGCTTATATTCTGTAAAATGAGGAAACTACTATTTTCAAGGCAAGAAAATAAATCAAACCTTTATCTTCATCCCATCGTATGAAACTAAAATATTTTCCCTTGAATACAATTCTTGTAATTCGTGAAAATTAGGATTATGATGATGTGAAAAGTGATGGGCTACTATTGTAGAAGAATCATCGAGAAGATCGTGGGTTTTCAAAATAGAGAGCGTTTGTAAAAAGCTTTCATAAGTGTTATGTCCCAAATATTCGGATTGTGTAAATCCCAAAGTTGCATCTAAAATTAAAAGATCTATCTTATTTAAATTTACCTTGTTTTTCAAATTTTCAGCATAGAGGTTATCGAATGGTCCTGTGTCAGTAGCATAAAATAAGGTTTTACTGTCCTTTTGTATCAAGTAGAGCAAACCTTTTTCATTCTCTCCTACGTAATGATTGGCTGGAACCGGTGTTATTTCATATTCTCCGAATTCATAAGTTTTAAAAGGAGCAACTGGTTTTAATATCAGCTTTGCATCGACACTGTATTCACTTTCAATGATTTTTTTCATAACATCGTCACTTGCCATCACAGTCATATCAATTAGCTCATCGAATTTGTTGTTAAAAGCTCTTTGTCTCATTGCGAAATTCGGTATATATAAATGATCTTCATGAGAATGGGTTATCAAAAGTAACTCAACTTTCGAAAGATTCAAACCGAGTTTCTGAGAAGATGCGACTATATCGGGACCAAAGTCTATTAATACTCTGTTGTCTATCAACACAGCGGAACGCAATCTTTTATCAATATTTTTTGAGGATGAGATCGCCGATAAACAATGTTCACCATTACAGAATGGATTCGGGTATCCTTCGAATGCAGCTGTTCCTAAAAAAACGATCTCCATTCTTTAGATTCTCTCCTTTATTTCAGCATACCCCTTATGATCAACTCAGTAGCTTCCTCCTCACCCAATCCTTTTGCCATAAGGGTTTCCAATTGTTTGGAATTTATCCTTCCGATAGAAGCTTCGTGGGTTAGCTCCGCTTTTTCATCTTTTACATACAATTCTGGTATGGTTCCTACTCTCACATTTTCACCTTTGACTATCTCGTTACATTCTATATGTCCCTTCGAATATGGAGCGTTTCCATATGCTTTGTTTATTATTTTGGCAGAACTTTCATCTGTGGAGAACACAACAGTTTTTGCTATACCTGATGAATGCTGACCATTAAGATTTAACGTTTCGATTATTTCAACAACATCATCTTTTTTCTCATAAACTTTGGATTCAATGTATGCGGACGCATATTCTCCAAGATCTACATTCATATTGACTTTCAATTTTCCAACACGTGTTTTTGTCAGGTGAAAAGTGTTATCATATTTTGCATTTTTCGAGAGTCTTGCATTGTAAATTGCTTCGACAGTTACTCCCCCATCTTCGCTATGAAAGTGAACATCTTCGTATGAAAGACTTGAATTTTCGCCAATTTCGATGTTTGAAATCATTCGGTGAGTGAATTTTTTCCCTCTGGGAAAAACACAATGAGAAAGAAACTCCGCTTTGGAATTCTTACCAATTTTAGTATCAATAAGCACAACTTGTACACCTTCTGGTTTTAAATACCCGGTACACAAATGTATTGGATTTTCTATCGACACATTGTCTTCTATTTCCAAATATATCTTGACTCCATTTTCAATTTCCTCGGATTCTATTTTTACACCTGGAACTGTATTTCTACCAATTATTTGGTTACCGCTCACGATTATTGAAACAACCCTCTTATCAAGAAGTTTTGAAACATCCCCACCACTTTTTTCATAATACTTTGCAAGAGCTTCGAACTCCTTATCGTACCTTGTTTCTAACACTCAACTCACCTTCTTCTGGTTTGTTTATATGGTTGCAATTATCACAGTGACTCTTGTAGAACTCTATTATCTTGTCTACTGTCCCACTTTCAAGAAATTCACCATCACACATCAGATAAGCTTCATCTGCCATTTTTGCTATTTCTTCCCTGTGGGTTATCACCAGTAAGGTCGCTCCAGCGTTCTTCAATTTTCTTAAAACTTCCTCAATCATATTGGTAGATATTATGTCTATACCCGAATCAGGCTCATCTAACACTACAAATTTGGGGTTCAGAAGCAGTATTGATGCCAGTTCTATCCTTTTTCTCTCGCCACCACTCAGAGAATTATCAGCAAATCTATACAGATAATCTCCCGATAAACCTACTATTCTCAAAGCTTCTAACAATTCCATTTCAGAAAACCTTTTTTTACTACCGAGTGTCAAGTATTCTTTGACCGTTAACCCTTCGAAACGTGCAGGTTCTTGCCAAACAAGTGTTATTCCAAGTTTAGCTCTTTCACTAACGGATTTTTCATTTATCTTTTTACCATCGAATATTATTTCACCTTCATGGTCTCTGTACGATTCCAAACCCATGATTATATAAGCAAGCGTAGATTTTCCAACACCATTGTTTCCCAAGATCGCATAAATCTTTCTATCCTCGAATTTTGCAGAAATTCCTTTTAAAACCTTCCTGTTCTCTCTTTCCAGTTTAATATCAATCAATTCAAGCATTTGAATTACCTCTTTTCTCCACTGCTTTGTATCTCAGCTTATTTTTAGTATCTCCACTTTGTAAACTGCCAATTCAGTTCCTCTAATTATCATACCACCTATCAACTTGTGTTTATTTACAAAATCCTCCAATAATTCTTTAATATCTGTTTTCATCTGGACAAGATTTCCGAGTGCTGTGGCAGCGGCATCTGCTAACGCAGCGCTTTCCGCCAAAATTACGGCCGCATCGGCAATACCAAAACTTTTAGAAGGCCCAACCGTTCCCGAGGAAGTACAGATTCCTATGGAACTTTCAAAAGTAGGTGCTATTTTTATACCGATTCTCTCGCTGAAAGGTGACTCACCAGCGAATATACCAATGGTTGTTTCGGAATATGATTTTATGAAGATGTCCCCACCGTTCTCTATTATGACTGTATTAGAATATTCTGAAAGTTTTTCGCCAACAATCTGAGATATAGCACCGGCAACCGCAGCCATGGGACCTACGTTGAAACGTTTCGCGGAATCAAACATCAATTGAACAACATATGGTTTTGGGATGTCGGTTTCATAGTATTCAAGGGCTCTGAGAAATCTTGGATCCATGGATGAATAATTGATGATATCTTTATGCAACTCACGAAGAAGATCTACCACTACCTTGGAAAAATCTTTATCACTTTTTATAAACAGATCGCTTTCTTTGTATTTTACATTATAAGATTGGATATCTTCTTCTTTGACACACCAATTTCGGTAGAATCTTTCAACATATTCTTTTTTCTCCAACTTTGATTACCTCACAATCTGATTTCCATCGCCTTGAATGGACAAATCTCAACACAAATTCCACAAGTTGTGCATTTTTGTGAATCGAAGCTCACAACATACGTATTTTTGTCTTTGCTCAACGCCCCAGTTGGGCAATAACTGACGCAATAACCACAATGAGTGCATTTTTCTTGAAGCCATACCACATCTTTTGAGAGAGGTTGTATTTTGATTCCATTTTCTTTTAAATATTCAAGCCCTTTTGAGAATTTTTCATCATCACCGGATATTTCTAAAACCATGATTCCTTCCTCATCAGGTGTTATGGCTGCCTTCAATATGTTGAAGTTCAAGTCATATTTTCTGACAAGATTAACTATAACGGGTTTGTCAGCCACCTCTTTTGGAAAATGGAGCACAACTCTTTCAACCTTCATTCTATTCTACCTCCTTACCCCTAAATGGTTTGAACTCTATTCCCGATTCTACACTTGGCAGAGGCGCTACAGGAGATGTAAGAAGGAAAGTTCCTCTTTCTATCCAATCCTTCAATATTTTTGCTATTTCCCGAGCTTTGGGATAACTTGAGAGAGAACCTGTAGGAACTTCCTTACCGAGTATTTTGATCTTCCCACTTCTAAGTTCTTTGTACGTTACATATCCAAGGATTTCAGAACCTCTGTTTGGATAGGTGGTTGAATAGTCCACAATTGGAGCATAGATTTCTTCGTCACTCACGGACGTATAAAAGGCAATCTCTTCATTTAGAACAGGGATCGGTATTCCGAGGCCGACTGCCAATGAAACTCCATAACCTTTCATACTAACACCCCGTAGCCATTCAGGGCTCATTTGCTTCAAATCTCCGATCGCGGCTAAAGTTCCGGCCCCTTCTTTTGGAACACCCCTTTCCGTTCTCTCAACATTTGGGTTGTGCTGAGTACCTTGCCAAGCGATATATCCAACGCCACCACCAAGGAAAATTCTCGTTCCCAAACCAATAGTTTTGTAATAGGGGTCATTTAAGAGAGGAGATAATTGCCCGGCACTGCTGTAATTTGCGTTCCCGAGATTTGGTTTTAATATGCCAAGATAGGTGTAAATAGTCCTATTCGAAGTGTTAACAGCTACATTGTAATTTTGATATCCATTTCTTACGTTGAATAAAACCGCTTCATTCAAATCATTTATTGTTATGTAAGCATCAAGAAATTTTCGTGGATAGCAATCCGTTCCATATGCTCGTGCGGTTATTCTAATTTTCTTACCTGCTACAAGCTCTTCAATTACATGCGCGCCACCGTACAAGAATTCACCAGGATAATTTTTGTTTCTTGGATCATCTTTAGGTAAAGCATTGGCACCTAAGAAAACATCAGCAGCAGCATAGGCTGCGTAAGCTTGAACATCGTTTAAATATACCTCTCCGCCACCGAGTTTAATCTTAGGTTTTGTATGTCCAATGTTAAAGTATATCCCTGAAGAACACATGATTCCAAAGGTTCCGGTTGTTACAACATCTACTTCTTTTGCTGCCTTTTCAGCACCTTTTTCCCTAACAATGTCAATCATTTCTTCAGCTGTTACGACTACTGCCTCTCCCTTTCGTATTTTCTCATTGATTTCTTCAATACTCTTCATATTTCACACCTCCTGATGAATATTAAAAAAGGCGTCTCTCATATGAGAGACGCCCCAATTTCTTTCAGTTTATCCGAGCATGACTAAATGCCCGGACTAAAAACCGGGGCATAGCCATACATTATCATATTCCTTACTACATAGAAACTGTTGAAACAAAACCATCCTTGATTCACAGAAAACACCTCAATGTGTATTATTTTTAGGTATTATAACATAATTAATATTTCAATGAGGTTAAAGTATCACCTCTGGGAAAATAGATTTTAATCTTTGATTAGGTGCAATTATATGATAATACCTTTAGTTATCCAAGATTATACTTTAAAATCTCGATATTTCTCTAAATTATTCGCTATTTCTTCTTAATATATGTCTAAGCTTTTCTCAATTTATATGCTAAAATTTCACTGGATGATTAATTGATAGAATAGATAAATTAAAAGAAGATTTTAGAGAGAGGTTGTTATATGGAATATGAATGGTTTTCCAAAAAACTTCTTAAGGTTGTATATGGTACTTCAGAGGTTAGTGGTTTGACTTTTGAAAAGATAAAAAAGGACGAAAATTTTATCTCTGAATATACAATAGAGATAGATGGTGGATTGAAAATCAGAAACGGTAAAAAGAAGTTGGTTGAAGATGTTGAGTTTGTTGTTAAAGATAATGAGGTAAGACTTGTTAGAAAAATGCCAAAAGGTGCTGTTATTTATGGCTTCGGCGACAAAACAGGTCCTCTGAACAAAATTCAAAGAAAATACGTTTTTTTTAATACCGATGATGTCCTTCACACTGAAACCAAAGATCCATTGTACAAGTCCCTGCCATTTTTCATAATTATGAATAAAAGTTTTACCTATGGAGTTTTTACCGATTATCCTGGATACATGGAGATAGATCTCGACAGCAAGGCCTCTGGAAATTACGAAATCTTTGTTCGTGGCAAAGGCTTTGTTCAATACTTGATATTTGGGGAAAATATTAAGGAAATTGTAAAGCAATTTGCAGGATTAACGGGTAAAAATTTTGTTCCACCAATATGGGCCTTTGGGTATCAACAGAGTAGATATAGCTATGAAACTGAAAATGAGTTACTAAAAATCGCCAGAAAATATCGAAAAAGAGAAATACCATGTGATGTCCTTTACCTTGATATAGACTACATGGATTCTTACAAGGTTTTCACCTGGAACAAAGAAAACTTTCCAAATCCACATAAAATGACGAAAGAGTTACACGATATGGGCTTTAAATTGAGTGCGATAATAGATCCAGGTGTAAAAGTTGAAAATGGATATGAAATTTACGAAGAAGGAAAAGAAAAGGGATTCTTTGTGAAAGGCAAGAACGGTGAAGATTTTGAAGGTGCCGTATGGCCGGGAAAGGTTAACTTTCCGGATTTTTTGAGAGAAGACGTTAGAAAATGGTGGGGTAGTAAGTACAGAAAGCTTGTTGAAGATGGAATAGATGGTTTTTGGAACGATATGAACGAACCTTCAATATTTGCAAACGATAGATTTTTGAAACTCGTGAAAGCCACAGTGAAAAACTTAACTTTAGATGATGGTATCCTGATCCCCAAACTCTTAAGTGATTATTCTGATGCATTTAAAAAAACGGAGTTTATTTCAAAAGAACTCTTTCATACAACAGATTTGAAACGAAAGATACCACATTACAAGATTAGGAACGCATATGGATACTTTATGTCCAAGGCGTGTTTCGAAGGGTTAATGGAAAATTTTCCAAACCGTCGTTTCCTTTTATTGAGTAGATCTGCCTATATTGGAAGTCAGAAATATACAGGAGTTTGGACAGGTGATAATCACAGTTGGTGGAGTCATATAACTCAAGAGATCTCGAGAATTTGCAATTTAGCATTATGTGGAATCTTTTACAGTGGCTTTGATGTTGGTGGCTTCAGTGAAGATGTAACTCCTGAACTCCTTGTAAGATTCTATCAACTTGGTTCTTTCATGCCACTTTTCAGAAATCATTCCAATAAGGGAACAATGAACCAAGAGCCCTGGATCTTTGGGAAAAAATATGAGAAAATCATCAAGAGAATCATAGAGAATAGATATTCACTTGTGCCTTATATATATTCAAATTATATGCTTGGAATTCAGAATAATGAACCTTTTATAAGACCAATGGCTTTTGAATTTCAGGAAGATAGCAAAACATGGAATATAGATGACCAATTCATGTTTGGACCTTCAATAATGGTTGCACCGGCTACAAAAATGGGAATTAGAGAAAGAACGGTTTATTTCCCAAAATTTACTTGGTTGGATCTAAATAATAATAAAATTATTGCCATTACACTTCTGGGATCTAAAACCCCTAAAGTGTAATGTAGACGATAAAATCGGTACACGCCTTTATGAAAATCAATTATTCTCGCAGGATTCTTTTTACTATTCCGTTTATTTTGCTCATGATG
>Ga0209834_10001977_pt1 | contig 11089 bp, 10 predicted proteins | sample Mar14236cmmetaG_FD_184134 | JGI IMG/M metagenome (GOLD analysis project Ga0209834, IMG submission 184134) | Marine hydrothermal vent microbial communities from Guaymas Basin, Gulf of California to study Microbial Dark Matter (Phase II) - Marker... ...
TGCAGCAGTGACAGGATCGATCTCACCGGAATTGTTTCTGCCGTCAGTAAGCAGGATTATGACTTTGCTTTTTGCAATAGAGTCGCGTAATCGGTTTATTGATGTGGCAATTCCCATACCTATTGCAGTTCCGTCCTCGATCATACCTGTTTTGATCTGCTCGAGCAGCTCTATCAATATCTTATGATCGATCGTGAGAGGGCACTGAGTATAGCTCTTACCGCCAAAAATTACTAGTCCAATTCTGTCTGTTGGGCGGGATTCAATAAACTTCCTCGCCTCTTTCTTTGCAACGAATAGCCGATTGTTTGGTTGAAAATCGATTGCACGCATACTTGTTGAAACATCCATCGCAAGTATAATGTCCACGCCCTTACCCTTCACACGAGTAAACCGCTCCGGAAAGACAGGTCTGGCAAGTGCAATCACACAGGCAATAAATATTAAAAGATGAAAAATGTATCGGAGATAATAGAGTATATGCGTTCTGCTTGAGATGAAAGGATTTAAAAGCTGTATGTTCGAATAGAGAACAGTCGGTTTCTTCCTACTTTTAATAAAAATTTCATAAATTACCAGAAGAGGTATCAGAAGCAGCAGCCAGAAAAAGGCAGGTTTAAGAAATTCAATCCTCATTTTTTTCCTCTTCGATCTCTTGCTCTTTTGTCATATAAATAACATCTATAAGCTCATTCAGAATTTGCTCTGCATCTTTAATTGGAGGAATATATTTTGCGAACTTCACCCTGTCACATTCCTGAAGAATTGTATTGGTTTCAACTCGTTTTTCAGCATTCATATCTTTTAACGCCTGCCGTATCTCAAAGCCAGTCATCTCCAGGAAGGGTTTATGATACCTATTTTCAAGATACTCTCTGCATATCCACGAAACCTCAACATAGTAGCGTTTTATATCCCCTTTTTTAATGTAATCCTGCAACTTTAACTGCTCGATCTTTTTCAGAGCGATCACATGGGCTGGAAGAATTTTCTTTTTCTTTTCTGGAATAAGCGCTAATCCCTTTTTGCTTCGTGTGATAAGGGTTATGACAAAAATTATTATCGTAATAATTAATAGCGGAAGTGCAATATCCCAGAAACCAAGATAAAGTGAAACAGGTGGTTTAATATCTTTCAATGCAACGCTGTCTGCAGTTAAAATCGAGTGAACCATCACTTGAATTGAATCGGAATACACGCCCACAGAGTCCTCAGATGATGCGATGACAAATTCCTGTGGAGGTATAGTTTGCATGCCTGTGTCGAAAAATGCCGACGTGAAGCGGAAATCAGTTTTTGATCTATCATCAATCGGCTTAATATCAGTTGAGTACGAGAGGATCACAAATATCTCTGAAGGTTTCTGTTGAACATAATGAACACTGCTTTCCTTTTCATGGGTAACGGACACATCAAAATAAATCCTATCCCCTACCTGAAGGTTTTCAAGATCGGTTTTTATGGTATCAATTTTTGTATAGACAGTAAAACCAAAGGCAAAACTATTTAACAAGAGCGCTAATCCAACAAGTACTGCTATTTTCTTCATCGATACCTTTTTGCTCTCGCTTTGAAAAATTTCACAATATCTTCAATATAATCCGTATCTGTCCGGATGTCTATCAGGTCGATCTTTAGCTTTTTAAGAAGTTGCGGGAAGGACTGGATGGTTTGATCAATATGCTCTTCGTATCTCTTTCGAAGCTGAGTGTCATTTGCGTTAATGATCACTTCTTTGCCTGTTTCTGCATCCTGGAAAGTGATGAATCCCACTTCAGGAAGGGTGTATTCCTTCGGATCAAGAATGCGGATAGCAACCACGTCATGCTTTTGTGCAACTATCTGCAAGGTCTTTTGATAATCTGTATCGAAAAAATCTGAAATGAGAAAAATAATACTGCGTTTCTTGGACATTTTATAGTAATATTCGAGCGCATTTTCCAAGCTTGTTTTCTGATGAACCGGCTTGTAATACAATATTTCACGAACAATTCTCAAGACTGAGTTCTTTCCCTTTTTTGGAAGGATGTATTTTTCAACTTCATCGGAGAAGAGGAGCAATCCAACTTTATCATTATTTTTTGTTGCTGAAAATGCAAGAATAGCGCCTACTTCCGCAGCGATTTCCCTTTTCAGTTTGTGGAATGTGCCAAAGGAGCCAGACCTGCTCACATCTATCATAAGCATAACAGTCAGTTCGCGGGTTTCCTCGAATTTCTTTATATATGGATGTCCCATTCGTGCAGACACATTCCAGTCAATGAGCTTTACATTATCTCCCGGCTGGTATGCCCGCACCTCAGAAAACTCGAGTCCCTGTCCTTTGAATACGCTGTGATACTCACCCGAAAACATGTCATTGACAATGCTTCTCGTAGATATTTCGATGCGTTTTATCTGCTGTAGAATCTCTTTTGGGATCATATACTGCGAACTTTAGGATTATGGAATTTCAATCTCATCAAAGATTCTATCAACAATATCTTCGGAGGTTACATTTTCAGCTTCAGCTTCGTAAGTAAGGATAATACGATGACGCAGCACGTCTTTGCCGATCTCTTTAATATCTTCAGGTGAGACATAACCACGCTGATCAAGCATTGCATTTGCTTTTGCTGCACGCACAAGATAGATCGAAGCGCGTGGTGATGCGCCGTATTCTATGAATTCGCTGATGTCTTTCAGCCCATGCTCTTCGGGAGAACGTGTTGCAAACACAATATTCAACACGTATTCTTTGATCTTCTCATCAACATAGATATCATTCACTAATGCCCGTGTATTAAGTACATCTTTTGGCTTGATAATCTTTTTGACCTTGATCGGCTTATTGTCGGACATTCTGTTGATGATCTCGCGCTCCTCTTCCTTTTTAGGATAGGTTACCTTCAATTTCAGCATAAACCTATCTACTTGTGCTTCCGGCAAAGGATAAGTTCCTTCCTGCTCAATAGGATTCTGCGTGGCAAGAACGAGGAATGGCTCTTCCAGTTCATAGGATTTTTCCCCTATTGTTACCTGGCGTTCCTGCATAGCTTCCAGAAGTGCACTTTGCACCTTTGCAGGAGCTCGGTTTATTTCATCAGCAAGAATGATATTCGAAAAAATGGGACCTTTTTTTGGTGTGAATGTACCCTCTTTCTGATTAAAGATAAGCGTTCCGATAAGGTCCGCAGGAAGAAGATCGGGAGTGAATTGAATTCGATTGAAATCAACACTTATCACATCTGCAAGTGTACTCACAGCAAGTGTCTTTGCAAGTCCAGGAACACCTTCGAGCAGTACATGCCCGTCTGCAAATAGCCCGATCAGTAGCCGTTGTATCATGTATTCCTGCCCAACAATTACCTTTCCTATCTCATTGAAAATGGACTGAATAAATTCTGTTTTCTCAATAACTTTTTGATTGATCTCTTGTATATTCATTATGACTCCATATAGTTTCGATTAATCGGCTAATACACCTTTTCTTATTTTCTTGAGAATATCCTCACGCTGCTGGTACAGATGAGTTTGAATCTTGTGAAGAAATGCCTCGAGCACGTCGCAGGAAATATTTCTTCTTTTCATGCGTGTTGTCTGCTGTTGCAATATGTAAATACCATCTATATTGGAACTTGAAACATCCACCCGAAAGTCGTTATGCACAACTTCACAAATAATAAAGCTCAGGCATTTAGGATAAAGAGATTTCAATCTTCTAACCTGATTCTGGTAAGAAAGAACAAACCAATCATCAAGTACCATGGCAGTTTCTACGATAATAATGGGAAGCATCATTTCAAGTTCTATATAACTTTTTCTTCCAAGAATGCGATATTTTATCTGCAAATTTTTCCCAACTACCATCCGCATTTTCTGATTTGAAAAAGAAAGTAATCTCTCTTTTTTTATATTTTCCAGTTTATCGTACTCGAATTTCAAATTCAAAGGAACATCAGCACGACCGTAATGAAGATCCAGTTCTTCAATTATCTTCAAGTCTTTCATAACATAGTATATAAATTCTGAAAAAGCAGTTTCGAACAATTTCCTTTGCTTGAGAAAAGTATTCTCTTCTCTGAATTTTCTAGTGAACAGAAAATTGCGATATTCCGAATACAGATGTATCTTCTTTCTCAGATCCTCACGACTGTTCGAAGTTATCTCAAGATTAGCTGCCTTCCATTTTTTATATTGAAGAGTAATTTCGTTCAGATACATCTTTCTTAATGCATCTTTATCAGTATCCAGCAATTCGGTAATAGTATCACCGTGTCTGAAAGTATTCATAGAAACCTTCTTTATTTTCTCAATTCCTCAAAGATCTGGAATTGTGCACAGAGTGCCTGTACATCTTCTTTAATTTTTGCTAATTGCTCTTCATTGTCATAGTTATCATAAACTTTTCTGATGAAGTCTGCCACTATATCCATCTCAATTTCTTTCATTCCTCTCGTAGTTACTACAGGTGTTCCGAGACGAATTCCTGATGCAACAAATGGAGGACGTGTATCAAAAGGAACAGTATTCTTATTCGCCGTAATGCCTGCGAGATCCAAGGAACTTTCCATCTTTTTGCCTGATGGTCCACCCTCTTCCTCAGAACCGAGATTTAGGAGCATAAGGTGAGTATCAGTACCTCGAGAGACCAGGTTGAATCCCCTATTCATAAGACCTTTTGCAAGAGCTTGGGCATTTGCAAGAATTTGCTTTTGATAAACAATGAAATCATCGGTTAATGCTTCTTTGAATGCGACTGCTTTCGCAGCAATAATATGTTCCAAAGGTCCGCCTTGAATGCCGGGAAACACCCATTTATCGAGTTCCTGTGCATATTTTTCTTTACAGAGTATCATACCGCCCCTTGGACCTCGAAGGGTTTTGTGTGTGGTAGTTGTAACGATATCTGCATAAGGAACTGGATTGGCATGAAGACCTGTTGCTATCAAACCGGCAATGTGAGCCATATCCACGACAAGAGTTGCTCCGACTTCATCAGCTATCTCTCTGAACTTTTTGAAATCAATTGATCGAGGATAAGCACTTGCACCGGTCAGGATCATATCCGGTTTGCACTTAAGGGCTTTTTCGCGGATCTCTTCATAATCAAATTGCTCGGTATCTTTATTCACTCCGTAAGGTACAATATTGAAAAGATTGCCTGAGAAACTAAGCGGATGCCCATGAGTAAGATGCCCGCCGTGTGTAAGCTCCAAACTCAGGATCGTATCTCCTGGTTTTATAAGCGTAAAATAGGCAGCCATATTTGCCTGAGAACCCGAGTGTGGCTGCACGTTTGCATGCTGGGCGCCAAAAAGTTCTTTAGCTCTTTCAATTGCGAGACGCTCTACATCATCAACAAATTCGCACCCACCATAATACCTTCCATACAATCTGTATAACAACTCGCCAGTTTTACGGCTGTATCTGTAAGGATATCCTTCTGCATATTTATTCGTCAGGACAGAGCCGGCAGCTTCCATAACTGCTTCAGATACAATATTTTCAGAAGCGATCAGTTCCAGATTATGATACTGTCTTTCGACTTCATTCATTATTGCTTCATAAATTTCAGGATCAACTTTTTTTATTTTATCATAACTTAACATTATTCCTCCGTTATAATGATTTAAGAAAATGGTTTATCGTGTTTAAATTATGTATTTACAAATTAGAGAATTACTAAGAACTTATCGGCGTTCCTCGTATTTTTTTATTTTATTTATGCGTCTTTTGTGACGACCACCATCAAATTTTGTTTGCAACCACGTGTCAACTATTTTTTTCGCTTCTTCAAAAGACAAGAACCTTCCGGGAAGCACGAGCATGTTTGCATCATTATGCTGACGGGATAGTTTTGCAATGATTTCTGATGTGCAAAGTGCTGCTCTAATGCCCTTTACTTTATTTGTAACGATGCTCATACCAATGCCTGATCCGCAAATAGCAATTCCACAATCGCATTCCCCTTTTGCTACTGCTTCTGCTGCGGCAAAACCGATATCCGGGTAATCCATTGATTGAGGAGAGTCTGTTCCGAAATTAACCACCTCGAAATCGCTAAGATAGGATATCAACTCTTGCTTCAATTTATAGCCTGCGTGGTCGGAAGCCAGTGCGATTCTCATCGAATTTTCTCTATTTCAATATTATTCATTAACTCGGCATCTGCTCTAAGGCAGGCAAAGGCAATAGAATACAACTTATTGCTCATCGAGTCGCTGCGGGATGAAAGTGTAGTAGGAATTTTAGTTCCCACGATCGCTGTAGCCATCTGCGCATGAGCAAAATGGGTGAGTGATTTATAAAAAACGTTTGCCGCTTCCAGGAATGGGAAAACCAAACAATCAGCATTTCCCTGTACACAGCTGGAAACACCTTTGTACCGTAAACTTTCCGGATCGATTGAAAGGTCGATGGAAAGCGGGCCATCCACATCGGCATTTTTAATCTGCTGGCGATCTGCCATCTTGGATATAAAAGCGGCATCGATAGCGGTAGGAATTTTGGGATTGAGTTTTTCCGAGAAGGAAATGACAGAAACCTTGGGTCGTTTCACACCGATTTTACGGGCGGTTTCTATAACGTAATTGGTCATGGCAATTTTTTGATCGATATTGGGGCGGGGTATAAAAGCGGCATCTGCGAAGATGAGCAGTTTGTGGTAGTTCGGAATTTCTGCGATGGAAACTGAAGTGAGTGTGGCATCCGGGATCATCAGTCCATATTCCCTATCCAGCATGCACTTCAGAAATTTATCTGACGAGATCAATCCCTTCATCATAACATCACCATCACCTTCACTTAAAAGCTGCATCGTCGTGTGACCGGCCGCCATTTCATCCGGTTCATGCACGATGGTGAAGATGCTGGAATCGATATCGTGATCTGCACAGATTTTTTTTATCACTTTTTTATCACCGACCAGGGTGAATTCTGCAAATTCCAAATCTATCGCACGCTTGGTTGCCAGGATGGTTGTTTCGTCCTGAGCATAGGCGACTACGACTTTTTTCTTGGGTATTTTTTGTGCAAGTTCGATCAATTTCGATAATTTTTGTATCGCCATTTTTCTCCATGATATTTCTTTTGCGAAAAAAAAGAAGAAATAATCGTGTCAAGAAAATGAATATTATTCTGCAGTATTATTAAGACCTTCTAATTTCTCAAGATTTAGTTTCTTAACCATTTCATCGCGAAGTTTGAATTTTTGGATTTTTCCCGATGCGGTCATCGGATAATTATCAACGAATACAACGTAATAGGGCTGTTTGTGACGTGCAATGTTTTGCATGCAGAAATCTTTAAACTCGTCCGGTGTTGCTGTTTCGCCATCTTTCAGCTTGATTGCTGCTAAAATCTGTTCGCCATATTTTTGATCAGGCACTCCTATAACCTGGACATCGCTTATCTTTGGATGTGTATAAAGAAATTCTTCGATCTCGCGAGGATAAACATTCTCACCGCCGCGTATGATCATATCCTTTATACGGCCTGTAATTTTAAGATATCCATCTTCATCCACAACACCGAGATCGCCGGAATGCAGCCAGCCGTTCCTTATTGCCCATTCAGTTTCCTTTTCCATCTTGTAATAACCAATCATCACGCACTCACCTGACATAATGACTTCGCCCTGCTCACCGGGCTTGCAATCCAATCCAGTTTCCAGACTAACCACTCTCATTTTCATTGGGGGTAAAACTCTTCCTACTGTTGTTGTACGATGCACAACATCATCATCAACAGAAGTCATTGTGATAACAGGAGAGTTTTCCGTTAAGCCATAAGCGATAGTAATCTGTGAGCAATGCATTTCGTTGATAACTTTATTCATAATCTCAGCAGGACATGGTGATCCGGCCATAATACCGGTACGAAGTGATTTTGTGTCATATTTATGCCTGTTTTCGACACCAAGCTCGGCAATAAACATCGTAGGCACACCGTGCAGAACAGTACATTTTTCATCACTAACAAGTTTAAGTACTTCCTCAGCATCAAACGTAACTAACGGCAGCATGGTGGTACCATGTGTAACAGCTGCAAGTATTCCCAGCACGCAACCGAAACAGTGGAAGAACGGGACGGGAATGCACATACGGTCTTTTTCAGAAAGCTTCATCTGTTCACCGATAAGGTAACCATTATTTGCAATATTATGATGCGTCAGCATAACGCCCTTCGGAAATCCTGTAGTGCCTGAAGTATATTGCATATTGACAACGTCATCTTCTTTTAGCGTTTTTTTAATTTCATCCAGCTCAGCATCCGAGATGTCTTTGCACATTTCTCTGAAATCTTTGTAGCTCAAGGCATGTTCGCTTGTTGGTCCGTCAAATAAAACAACGTTTTTGAGCATTGGAATTTTTTTTGATTCAAGCTTCCCACTACCGAGCCATATTGCATCATCTAAAACCTTTTTTAACATGTTAAAATATTCGCTAGTTTTGAATTTATCTATCAAGAAAATGGCTTTAGAATCTGATTGTTTTAATAAATATTCAAGCTCATGTGATTTATAATTGGTATTAACAGTAACAAGAACAGCACCAATTTTAGCGAGTGAGAACATTAAGACTGCCCATTCAGGGACATTAGTTGACCAAATTGATACGTGATCTCCTTTTTTGATATTCATTGCCAAAAGGGATTTAGCAACTCTATCGACTTCATCGTTGAATTGCTTATATGTAAGTCGAATATTTTGATCAGGATATACCAGGGCTTCGTTATCCGGAAATTCTTTGGAAATTCTTTCAATCAGTTGTCCCAATGTATCATTGAGCGGCATTTTATTCATATTGATTCTCCTTAAAGATGCCATCACGAATCTGATAGCATTCAGCATCGGACTCGTAATGACAAATAATTTATCCTCGTTTTCTCAATTCCCTTCTCAGAAGTTTACCGGAAACGGTTTTAGGCAAACTATCATTATATTCTATGATTCGCGGGTATTTATATGGAGCGGTCTTTGATTTGACAAAATCCTGAATCTCTTTTGTCAATTCTTCAGAGGGAGTATATCCTTTTGCCAGTACAATAAAAGCTTTAACAAGGATTCCTCGAATACCATCCGGGTCATTAACACCAACAACAGCAGATTCAGCAACGGCTGGATGTTCAATCAGAACCGATTCAACTTCAAAAGGACCGATTCTATATCCGGAAGATTTAATAACATCGTCATCTCGTCCGACAAACCAGAAATATCCATCTTCATCACGATAAGCCTTGTCGCCGGTAAGATAATAATCGCCCTGAAATGCCATTGCCATGATATCAGGATCTTTCCAGTATTCTTTCATAAGCCCTGGGGGTTTGGGTTTATTTTTGTCAAGATACAAGGCAATTTGACCTTCTTCGTTTGGAGGACATTCCTCAAGATTTTCATTAATAACTCTTACGTCATGACCTGGAGTAGGCAAACCAACCGAGCCAAACCTCAAAGGGATAAAAGTGAAGTTAGAAAGAAGGGCAACGGTTTCAGTCTGACCGAAAAAGTCATAGATATCAAGGTTAAAGTTATCCTTCCAAACTCTAATAACTTCTGGATTCAAAGGTTCTCCTGCTGCCAGGCAATGCCTTAGTTTTAATTTATATTTACTGAGATCGGTCTGGATCAGCATTCTATAGACAGTTGGCGGTGCACAAAAAGTTGTCACACCGTATCTTTCCATCAGACCCAGCAGTCCATCAGCGTTAAATCTTCCGGGATTGTCCCACTGGATAATAGCTGCGCCAACTATCATTTGCCCAAATAATTTTCCCCATGCACATTTAGCCCAACCTGGATCAGAGACAGTCCAGTGTAAATCAGTTGGTTTCAAATTTTGACAGAATCTAGCCGTTACTTCGTGTCCAAGAGGATAAGCGTGTGTGTGAAGCACCATTTTAGGGTGGCCTGTAGTACCTGAAGTAAAATAAATCATTAATGGATCTGAACTTTTAGTATTGGTAACTTTATCTTTATCAAGCGAGATTGGCATCTCTTTCATTTTTGCAACGAGATCGACCCAACCTGACTTTGAGCCATCCATAAGGATTTTATGTCTTATATTAGTGCATTTTTTTAATGCTTCCTCAACTGATGCAGTATGATTAGAATTTGTAATAACTCCGACAGCATCAGAGCGTTCCAGTCTGTATTCAATATCTTTGGTGGTAAGAAGAGCAGTCCCAGGCATTGGAACAATACCAAGTTTGAACATACCAAGCATGCAGTAGTACCATTCAGGAACAGAATCAGAAATAAATAGAATTTTATCTCCCTTCTTAAAACCAAGCTCCAACAGGAGATTTGCCATTTTGTTTGATTGCACCATTAGCTCATAAAAAGTATCGAATCTAGCGGATTCGCCATCCGACAAAATTGAAACAAGAGCCAATTTCGTTTTATCAGTCTCCGCCCATTTATCTACGACATCAAAAGCAAAATTATAATATTCTGGTATTTTCCACTTCCATGTTTTACAAATATCATTATAAGTTTTTTTATCTACATTAGACATGTTACCTCCTGATTAAAGTGAATTTTAAATAACTCATTATGAGCAAAAGATCGTAGTTTCATATTTACTAAAAGAAAAAACCCGTTTTTGGGCTTGGTTTTAACCGAATCAACTAAACATTTTGATTTCTGAAAATCCATTTTACCTCCGAAGGATTGGTTTATTTATTCTTTCAAGAAAAAAGGCAGTTTTCGTGTCAAGAAAATGTGGTATTTTTAATATCAAAATCACATGGTTTCTTAACATTTTTCTTTTGAGAAAGACACAAAATTAAACGAGAAAATAATTGACAGTGAAACTAAATATTTGCAAAATAAAAAATAAATTGTGCTGGAGAAATTAACTTATGGCATATACTATGATTTCAGTTAAAAGATCAAATTTGAATAAACGATATATGTATTAACTACAAAAAAGAATCGGCAATGCATAAAATACTAACTGAATACAAAAATATGCTAATCCATAAAAGGTATAGTAAGAATACGCAATATATTTATTGCAAATATTTTAAAAATGCAGCTCGTAGGGCAGGAATCAATAAAACGTAACTCCACATATGTTAAGACATAATTTCGCGACTCATTTACTTG
>Ga0209834_10001978_pt1 | contig 11087 bp, 10 predicted proteins | sample Mar14236cmmetaG_FD_184134 | JGI IMG/M metagenome (GOLD analysis project Ga0209834, IMG submission 184134) | Marine hydrothermal vent microbial communities from Guaymas Basin, Gulf of California to study Microbial Dark Matter (Phase II) - Marker... ...
TCCGAAGAGGATTTGAAGCGATTTACGGCCAAGCGTCGGCGCAGAATTATTGCAGAAGCTGAAACAGAAGGGAAAAAGGGTTTTTCAGGGCGTGAATCTCTTAAAATATTCAATGAGTTCTACAATACCTATGCCGGGGAAGGCAAACTCATCAATATGTCCATGCTGTGCAATTTTTTTACCAAAATTCGTAATGATCTCGGCAAGTCAATTCCCGAAGGCTTTTTGGATTCTCTGCTCCACATGTATAATTACAATGTACTGCAGCAGGTAAAAGCATCCCTTTATTATTACAATGAAGAACAAATTTCGCGAGATATTCAAAATTATCTTTTATCATTCCTGATATTCTATCTTTAAATTCATTAATGTCAATAAAGAAGAAAAATTTGCACCCTCTTAGACTTTTTTCATTTAAGATTTTCCTGTTGTATACCTCCGTTAAAATATCTTTATATGAATCTAGAACTAAATCTCTCAAATTAAAAATGTGATTAATAACCAGTGGAATCTCTTTTGAAATTAAATTTATTAATTTTTTCTCCGTTCTACTAAGTTTTTTGATTTTTTTGTAAAAATCTAAATTTAAAATTCCATAAACATTTCCGTCTAATATTATAGGAATACCTATCCATGATAATGTTTGAAATTCTTTGACTTCTCTCCAATCTTTAAAATGTAAGGTATCTTTAATATAAAACATTTCTTTTGTTTTTAATATTCTTTTCACAGTTTCAGGTTTTTCTTTTTGCAAAAATAAAGCCATTTCATCAAGAGGCTTTTTGTCCATTTTAAATGACCAAGCTAAAAAAGTCCACTTTTTATCTTCCGGTGTCAACAAAAGAGACCATTCATCTGCTTCAAAAAATTCTGATATAATTTGGAGTAAATCACTTAAAACTTGTTTATCATTATTTTTTTGATCAAGCTTTTCAATAACAAATTTATAGATTTTAGATATTAAAACTTGTCCTAAAATTTCATTCTTTTCATGAGATCCTATTTTTTTATTAATCTTTTTTAAGTAATTCATCATGATAAATTGTTTAAACAAAAAGATTAATAACACAATAATGAGTAAAACTAATACGTACAAAAGCATAGTATTAAATACCTCCCTAAAATAATTATATCATTTTTTTACTTTAAAAAATTGACTTTGAATATTAGTTATGCTATACTAAATTAGTAATGACTAAGTAGAGGTGATCTTTTATGGGGTGTGTACTTTTTTTAAAGACTTATCTAAATTACATAGGGCAATAAAATTAGACAAAAAAGAATACTTAGAAAAAGATCCTTCTATCGAAAGTAAATGGCAATTAATCTTTCATGCCGGTTTTTTATCTTTAATACTATATCGATGGTCTCATCTTTTCTATTCTCATAATTTAAAATTTCTTGCCTTTTTACTTCATTTTTTTTCAAGAATACTTTTCGCTATCGACATTAATCCTGCTGCTAAAATTGAACCTGGTGTAGTTATTGACCATGGAATAGGAACGGTTATTGGTTCAACTACAACTATTGGTAGCGGAACTTTAATCTATCATGGAGTAACTCTTGGATCTAGAAATATTCAAAAAGGAAAAAGACATCCAGATATTGGTAAAAATGTTTTAATAGGTTCTGGTGCAAAAGTTTTAGGTCCAATTAGAATTGGAGACAACTCACAAATTGGGGCAAATTCAGTAGTCTTAAAAAATGTTCCTCCAAATACAAAGGCTATAGGAATCCCTGCAAAAATAGTGGAAATAATAAACGATGAAAATCCTAAAATAAAATCTATTTGAAAGAAGGTGGTAAAATGATTGGAAAAACACCTTTGATGTTTATAGAAAAACTTGGCATTTTTGTAAAAATAGAGAGAAACAACCCCGGGGGAAGCGTAAAAGACAGAGTGGCTTTTTTTATGATGAAAGCAGCACTTATGGAAAATAAACTAAAAAACAACATTTTAGTTGAACCAACAAGTGGAAATACTGGTATTGCGTTATCTTGGATAGGGAAAAAATTAGGCCTTAATGTTATTCTTACTATGCCGGAAACAATGTCTAAAGAAAGAATAGCTATTATGAAGTCTTTTGGGGCAGATGTTATACTAACGCCCGGTGAAAAAGGAATGAAAGGTGCTATTGAAAAAGCTTTAGAAATTAAGAAAACAAAAACAGCTTACATGCCTAATCAATTTGAAAACTTTAACAATCCTTTATCTCATGAATTAACAACTGGACCGGAAATTCTATCTCAAATGAATTTTGAAATTGATGCATTTGTAGCCGGAGTAGGAACGGGTGGAACAATAACAGGAGTTGGACGCATCTTAAAAAAATTTTTTAAAGAAAATGTAAAAATTGTTGCAGTTGAACCTTCAAATTCACCTGTTCTATCTGGAGGGAATCCAGGAAAACATAAAATACAAGGAATTGGGCCAGGATTTATTCCAAAAATTTTGGATGTTTCTATTATCGATGAAATTATTACCGTAAGTGATGACGAAGCTATAAACATGTTTCAATACTTAAATACAAAATTAGGAATATCCGCTGGTATTTCATCAGCTGCAAATGCCTATGCTGCTCTTAAAATTAAAGAAAAATACAATTTAAATAAAGTTGTCACAATTTTTCCAGATGATAATTCTAAATACCTTACTTTAATGTAAAAAATTATTTGAAAAATCATCTACTAATAATCAACAAGAAGATTTTAATCTGTTTTTGATTTGGTTATAATCATAAACAAATTTATTAAACAATTTCTTTGCTATTTTTGAAGTAAATCTTTATAAATTCCAGGGGATGAATCTTCAATTACTTCAGCTCCTACAGTTTTTTTGTAATATTCCACTGGTCCAGCATCTCCAATTATTGCGTATGCATAACCCACATTCAGCATATCTTTTAAGCAATAAACCAATAATACCTTTCCTATACCTTTACCTCTAAATTTTTCTAGAACTCCTGTAGGACCGAAAAATCCTCTTGCTGTAGTATCGTAGCAGGCAAATCCTACTATTTCCTTTGTTACTTTTTCATACGCAACAAAACATGAAATAGGTTTGTTAGAAAATGAAACATCACATTCGCTGGCCCATAGTTTTCCAAAATTTTTTTCCACCCATTCTACTATGGTCTTTTTTTCTGGACCAATTGGCCTTTTAATTAATATTTCTTCTGGAAGTTTTAATGATATATCCAATTTCTCAAGATTGTATAACTTAACAAGAAGATCTGGCATAATCCCACCTCTTTGAATTTATTTTACATATATATTATATAACATTTTCAAAATCATATGTTTTCATATGTTATAATTAAAGATAAGAAGGTGAAAAAAATGCATTTATCTATGGTAATTGTAACCGACATTTTCGGTGGAATGTCAATTGAAGAATATGACCCAATTAATTGGGGATCATTTGAAGACAAAAAACATTTTAAAGAATTAACAACTAAAATTGGAACAATCATCATGGGAAGAAAAACTTTCGAAAGCATAGGAAAACCACTTCCCAATAGATTAAATATTGTCTTAACAAGCAAAAATCTCAAAAATTATGACAATGTAATATTCCTAAAAGGCGAACCTGAACATATAATTAATGAACTGAAAAAAATGAATATACACTATGCCGCAGTTATTGGAGGTAAATCCATTTTTGAAAAATTCCTACCATTTATTGAAAAATTATACATTACTATCGAACCGATTATTCTAAATAATTCAATTAAATTAGATCCCAACATTTTTTTAAAATTCAAGCTTATTAAAACAAATATTTTAAATGAAAATGGAACAATAGTATTAGTATATGAAAAAATCTCACAATAAGAGAATTTTTCAATGATTTATTAAAAATTTAACTGTATTTATAGCCAATCTTGAATCATCCCCCCAGTGCCATCCATCATGTAAAGTATCGTTTATATCTCCTGTTCCATCATCGAATGGTGAACTATCTCCAATAGCTATAATATAACCTTTACCATATTTTGACAATACCATATATGGTTTTTTATCTTTGTTTTCAAGTAAAACTTGGACATTGTTATTTAAAATTTCAATTGTAGTTCCAGCCCAAACTCCAACTTCTTTAATATTATTTGTAATTTCATGAGGAATTACATATTTAATGGGTTCCTCTTGAATATTATCACCTGTAAATTTAAACCCAAAAGTTTCTGCAAAAGTGTTAAATATTTTTGGTGAATCCCAACCATTACCGTTTCTGTCGGAATCACCATGATCTGCTATTAAAAATAACCCTCCGCCCTCTTTAACAAATTCTATTATTGCTTCAATTTCCTCATTTTCAAATGGTCTGTTAGGTTCTGGTATTATAAAGACTTTGTATAAACTCAACAATTCATATCTTAATTTTTCTTTGGTTGATTCAACATGGCAGCCTAATTCTTCCTCAAGACTTTCTGCAAAATCTGAATATGCCCCATCTATTACCCAATCAGCGTTACCTGCTTGTTGTGCGTGACCAGCATCGAACAATATTCTTTTTGTATAAATATCTTTAACTGGATCTAACGTATAAATTTTTGAACCCATTTTATTGTTCTTTTTATCTCTAACAAATCTTACCATTATTTTTTCGCTTTTTTCCAGAGGAGAATTTAATTCAAATATAAATACTCTATCATTAAAATATGGTTCGTGAGAGATAATTGTTTTCCCAGAAATTTTTACAGTTTGATTATCTATAATACTTTTTTCATCGACAGACTCGTTAAATACTACATAAACCTTATCTTCCTTCAAAAAGATTGATTTTACCTCTGGCGGAAAGATATCTCCAGCCTCAATATCTTCCATTCCTCTTGGCCAAAGTTCAAAAGCAGATTGATACCTTCCTAAAACACCAACAACTTTTAAATGCATTCCAATTTTGAAATATGCTGTATCAATCCCAGTATTTCCTCTAATAAATACCATACCTTTTCCAGAACCATCATCTATATAAATTTTTCTATTATCACCCTTGTCTATTTCTACTACATCGCCTTCCACTTTTACTAATAACCCTTGTAATTTTTCATTGTTTATATCTTTTGTACTGATTTGCTTTGGTTCTGGAAGTTCATTTCCCCTAGATATTACCTTTATATAATACTTTTCCTTATCGTTATCAATAACTAATTCTCGATTTAATCTGTGTGTCCACAAATATCCGCTGATTTCTACTAAATCTCCCCTTTTTATATCCTCAAAATAACCGCCTCTTAAATATACATTAATTCCAGCAGTTTCATCTTGTATAAAAATAATGTTTACGTCAAAAGGACCTGGTTCAACTGTAACTATTCCTTGAACTACTACATCGGTGCCATCTTTAAATTGTTTTGCTTCTAATATATTCAAAGAAAATGTCAAAACAGAAACAATAATTAAAATTAATAAAACAACTTTTCTCATTTGAATCCCTCCAAAATATCTTTTAGCATAAAATATAGTATCATATCCTATTAAAAATACAAAAAGTTTTTAATTCTAAAAAATCCTTTATGATATAATCATATTAGTTAGATTTAGAAAGCAAGGAGGATTGTTATGATAAAACAAATATTTTTTGATCAAGTAAAACCTGCATACGGTTGCACTGAACCTATTGCCATTGCCCTTTCTACAGCTGTTGGTAAACAATATGCAAAAGGAAATTTAAAGAAAATAGAAATTCATATAGACAAAAATACCTACAAAAATGGACTTGTTGTAAACATTCCAGGTACAAACATCTATGGTTTGGAATATGCTGCTGCTTTGGGCTTTTTATGTGGAAAATCTGACCTTGGTCTTGAAGTTTTAAAATATATTGATTATACCTGTATAAAAAAAGCTGAGGAAATTGCAAAGCGTGTCTTCATTACTTTACTGAATGATAATGAGCTGAATATAAAAACAAGGATTGTTTCAGACATTGATGTTGAAGTAAATATAAAAGGAAAACATGATAATATAGTCAGTATTAAAGTTAATTCGGAAGAAATTTTTAATAAACCTTACAATAATTCTGAAAGTCTTTTGGAAAAAATAAAACAATTAACTTTAGATGACATACTTGACTACATTGAAAATCCAGACCAAGAGGTATTAGACTATGTCAATAAAACAATTGAAATGAATTTAAATATTGCAAATGTTGGAATTAACACACCAGGAAATTTTTCAAATGCAGCTATTAATAATTATGTTAAACTTGTCAGTGCAGCTGTTGATGCTAGGATGAGTGGGATTCTTAAACCTGTTATGACAGTTGCTGGGAGTGGTAATCAAGGATTATCTTGTGTTTTACCTATTGCCGCTTGCATTAACGACTATTCTATGACTCTAATTTTAAAAGCAACTTTGCTGAGTATTCTTGTAACTATTTATATAAAATCATATACTGGCCTTTTATCTCCCATATGCGGAGCAGGAATTGTTGCCGCAGCTGGAAGTGCTGCTGGTTTAACTTACTTAAAAGGTGGAAGTAAAAAGCAAATAAAAAAAGCTATAAACGATACTCTGGGTACATTGTTTGGATTAACCTGTGATGGAGCAAAAAGAGGGTGCGCTTTAAAAGCAGCTACTGGTACAATGGTTGCACTTCAAACAAGTGAACTTGCGTTAAATAATATAGACGTTCCTTGTGGAAATGGAATTGTTGCAGAAAACGTTGAAGAAACAATAAGACGCGTTGGAAAATTAACTCAATCAGTAAAAAAATTCGATGAAGATGTACTAGATTATATTGGAAAATGTTAAGGAGGAAAAATATGAAATGCCAATTATGCAAAAAAAACGCCATTCTTAAATCTCCTAGACTTTGTGAAGATCACTTTATAGAATATTTTGAAAGAAAAATTGGAAAATTTATTGAAAAATATCATTTAAAAAATAAAAAACTTCTAATAGCCATTTCCGGTGGAAAAGACTCTGTAGTAGTGGGGTATGTTTTATCCAAATTGCAAGAGAAATATAATCTTTCATTAGAATATTTTTTTATTAGGCTCGGAATTCCATTTTTTACAGAAAAATCTGAGGAAATTGTAAAAAAAGTTACTCAAGAAATTGGGTATCCATTAACAATATATGATTTAAAAGAGGAAGAAGGATTCGTAATTCCAGATATAAAATATAAACCCTGTTCATATTGTGGAATGACTAGAAGATATATTTTAAATAAATATGCATATGAAAATAAGTTTGATTATGTAGTTATGGGTCATAACCTTGATGATGAAGTCTTCTTCGCATTTAATAATCTTTTTGGAAAAAATATCTCTCAAATTCAAAGAACTGGTCCACTCACAGAAACCAATTTTGAAAAAAAACTTGTTGGTAGAGTCAAACCTTTATATTACTTAACAGAAGAAGAAATATTGTTATACGCTAAGTTGAAAAATCTTCCATATATAGGTTGTGCTTGTCCAAATTCAATGGAAAGTACTCAAAAGAAATTTAAAACAAAAACTGAATTTACTCGAGATCAAAAGTTAAATTTTATCTATTCTATTCTTGAAATTAAGAAATTTTTGCCAGAAGAAACTGTTGAGATTAAATTCTGTGAAAAATGCGGATTTCCAACCACATCAAATATTTGTAAATTCTGCAGAACAAAGGAAAAAATTTTGACAGGTACTCTTGGGAAGAAAATGAAATAAGATATGTTATAATTTTATGTAAAAAGGGAGGGAATTTAATTGCAAAATAAAACTTTGCTCTATATTTTGATTGCTTTTGTTGCAGTTTTTTTGATTTTTGATATTTTTTCGCTTTTTGCTAGAAAACCAAAATTTGAGGTGACGTTTTATCAGACAAAAGTTGAAGCAGATTTTTCCGATGCTTCTACTATAACATCTCTGGCAGATCTTTACTTTAAAAAAGATGAAGATTTATTAAATTATAAAGAAAGCTACCTTAATGCCGCTTCATCAACATTTATAGATTATTTTAAGAAAATTTCTGATGAAATCGGCAAGAATCTTATAGTTATTTCGTATAAAAACAATGCTACTGAAAGAGCTGGGATTTTGGAAATTGAAGAAATTGCTGTGATTAAAAATTTGGTTTCCGAAAAAGACAATCAATATGAGTTAAGTATGGGAAAACTTCAAATTAACTCAAACAAAGATTCAGAATTTGTGATTAAACTACCCGAAAACTCAAAAATTATTTCTATTGATCCAACTCCAACTAGTATAGACAAAAACATTTTAAAGTGGATGGGTGAATCTTTGGAATACTTTCCTACTGTTATTTATACTAAAGAATATTAAAAACACCCCCATTATTGGAGGGGAGCGATCAGAGTGTTTGGCACTCACCCATATGTTAAATGGGCAATTGAAGTTATCGAAAATTATGTAAAATTTAATAAAATTATTGAACCAGATAAAGAAAAACTCCCAAAAGAATTATTTGAGCGAAAAGCGGGATGTTTCGTAACTCTTCACCTAACCAATGGAAGCTTAAGAGGTTGTATTGGCACTTATGAGCCAATACAACCAAACCTTGCACATGAGATAAGAAGTAATGCAATTTCTGCTGCCACTCGTGATCCTCGTTTTCCACCAGTAATAGAAGATGAACTCAATAATATAGTTGTATCAGTTGATGTTCTTGGAAAAATAGAACCTGTATCTTCTATTGACGAATTAGATCCAAAAAAATATGGGATAATAGTTGCAAAAGGTTGGCAAAGAGGTCTTCTTTTACCTGATATAGAAGGTGTTGATACAGTTAAAGAACAAATTAGAATTGCAAAACTTAAGGCAGGAATATTCGATGATGATTTTGAAATTTATAGATTTACCGTTGAACGTTACAAGTAATTTATTCTTCCTAATTTAATTTTCCAAAAAAATCTTTATACTTCTATGATTTTTTAAAAAATACTCAAATTTTTACTGTCGCAGCTTTTATTGATTTATCGTTTCCTTTCATTCCAAGAAATCCATCAAATTTTAATTTCCATCGCCAGCCTCAAAAATACTAATTTGGCCTTCTGGAACTTTTGTTTTTCTTATAACTTTTTTTAATTGCCCTTCTTTTAACACTCCAACCTTCTTTTCTAATTCCGATTTTTCTGTAATTGTTTCCAATATTTCCTTTGCTCTTTCAACAACACCCGATGGAACACCTGCTATTGCCGCAACCTCTATACCATAACTTTTATCAGCTATCCCTTCAGTAACTTCATGTAAAAATACCACTCCATTATTAGTTTCCTCTACTTTTATAGTTAAATTTCTTATTCCTCTATACACATCAGACAATTCAGTAAGTTCTGTAAAATGTGTTGCAAACATGGTTTTACATTTTATTTCATTATACAAATACTCACTCATGGCCCAAGCAATGCTTATACCATCAAATGTACTCGTTCCTCTTCCTACTTCATCAAGCAAAACCAGACTCTCACTTGTTGCCTTTGATAGAATTAAAGCAACTTCACTCATTTCAACAAGAAATGTACTTCTACCTGTAGAAATATCATCTCTTGCACCTATTCTTGTAAAAATTCTATCAAAAACAGGCAAAACTGCATATTCTGCAGGAACAAATGAACCTATCTGAGCAAGTAAAGCAATTAGCCCCACTTGTCTAATATAAGTACTTTTTCCGCTCATGTTTGGGCCAGTAATAATGTACATTCTTATATTTTCGTCCATATAAGTATCGTTCGGGACAAAATCTGAAACAAATCTTTCAACTACTGCGTGTCTTCCTTTCTTAATCAAAAACTTGTTATTTGAAAATTCCGGTTTTGTAAAATTATATAAATTAGCTACATATGCAAAATTTGATAATACATCTAATTGCGCAATTATTTCTGCAGTCTTTTTCATTTCAGATATATAATTTGAAATTTCTGAACATACATCCTCAAAAAGTTTTTTTTCGATAATTTCAATTTTTTCCTTTGCTGACATGATTTTATCTTCAAATTCTTTCAGCTCTGGAGTAATATATCTTTCAGAATTGACCAGAGTTTGTTTGCGTATAAAATATTCAGGCACATTTTTAACCTGTCCTTTAGGAACTTCTATATAATAGCCAAACACCTGGTTATAACCAATTCGCAATTTTTGTATTCCAGTTTTTAATCTCTCTTTTTCTTCAAACTCTTTTAACTTTTCATTAGAATGCGAAAGAAGCTCTCGATATTCATCTAATTCCAATGAAAATCCACCTTTTATTACTCCACCATCACCAGGTAAATTAGAAGGTTCATCATAAATGGAATTTTCTATTAATTTTTCAACCTCAGGAATTGGTTTAATTAAACTGGCAAAATCTGATAAATCCGGATTGGTTTCTAGAGCAGAAACTATCTGGGGAATAATATTAAGAGAATTTTTGAGGGAAATTAAATCTTTTGGACTTGCTTTATTGTAAGAAAGTCTTGTTAAAATTCTTTCTATATCGTATATATATCCAAGATACTCTCTAATTTCATTTAACAATAATCTATCATTAAAAAATGCTTCTACAATTTCTTGCCGCTCTTTAATTTTTTCAAGATTTTTTAAAGGTTGAAGAATCCATTTTTTTAAAAGTCTTGCTCCCATAGAGGTCTTTGTCTTATTTAAAACATCATATAAATTTTTCCCTTTTTCTCCAGGAATCAAAGAAAGATTATCCACCGTTTTAGAATCCAAAATCATCCAGTCAGTTTCTTCTAGCTTCACCGGAATTGATAAGGAGATATTTGTCATTAATGTATATTCAAGATACTTTATTGTAGCTCCAAAAATTCTCAAGCTATCTCCCAATTCAAAATGATCAATTGAAGCAACTTTATACGTTTCCTTTATTTTTCTTTCTGATTGTTCGAAATACCATTCATCTAGTTTTTCAATGAACAAGTTAGGCATTTTACTTTTCAAATTATCAAATATTTTCTCTGAACATATTACCTGTGAAACATTATTAATTCTCAAAAAATCAATTATGGAATCAAAATTTTCAAAATTTTTTACCAATACTTCTCCTGTAGAAACATCTACAAGAACTGAGTTATATGAATTATTATAATAATCTATAGCCATCAGATAATTGTTTTCTGATGTTAACATTTCATCTTCAATAAG
>Ga0209834_10001982_pt1 | contig 11078 bp, 10 predicted proteins | sample Mar14236cmmetaG_FD_184134 | JGI IMG/M metagenome (GOLD analysis project Ga0209834, IMG submission 184134) | Marine hydrothermal vent microbial communities from Guaymas Basin, Gulf of California to study Microbial Dark Matter (Phase II) - Marker... ...
ATATATATTCGAGGGTAAACATAATTGGGTTCTTGCCCGTCCTTCGGGTACTGAACCAGTAGTACGAATATACATCGAAGCTACGGATGATGAGTTTTTCAATGAAGTCGTACAAGAGGTGAAAAATCTGATATGAATAAAAAAACATCAACTGTTTCAGCCAAGAATGGAAAAAAATTAGTCATAGTGGAATCTCCTGCAAAGGCCAAGACAATACAGAAATACCTTGGTGGTTCGTATAAAGTTGTATCTTCAATGGGCCATATTCGAGATCTTCCAACGAAGAGCTTTGGAGTTAACATAGAGAAAGGATTCAAGCCTGTTTTCACTATAATAAAGGGAAAGAAAAAGCTCGTAGAAGACATAAAAAAAATGGCCAAGGGTTCTAAAGTGCTTTTAGCGTCGGATTTGGATAGAGAGGGTGAAGCAATAGCTTGGCATCTTGCTCAAATATTGAATTTAAGCATGAACGAGAACAACAGGGTGATTTTCAATGAAATAACCAGAGATGTAATCCGAAAAGCAATTGAGAATCCGAGAAAGATTGACATAAACAAAGTAAACGCTCAGCTCGCTCGAAGAATATTGGATAGGATTGTGGGGTACAAAATATCACCATTACTGTGGAAAATATTGAAATCGGGCCTAAGTGCTGGACGTGTTCAGTCGGTTGCTCTGAGGTTCATATGCGAGTTGGAGGAAGAGATCAAGAAGTTCGTTCCAAAAGAATATTGGAGAATATATGGAATAAAGAACGAAAATAGGATTTACTTATCAAAGATGAATAATAAAAAATTTGATCCTTTGAAACTCGGAATCACCCGTGAAAAGGCTGAAGAAATAATCAAAGAACTTAAGGAACGAAAATTTTTCATAAGTGATATTAAAGAAAAAATATCAAAGAAATCTCCTCCTTCTCCGTACATAACCAGTACGTTGCAACAAGATGCCGCGACTAAATTGGGATTCTCTGTGGCTAAGACGATGAAAATAGCTCAGGACTTATACGAAGGTGTTGAAACACCTGATGGGAACGTGGCTTTCATAACTTACATGAGAACAGATTCGACGAGAGTATCAGAGGAAGCAGCAAAGAAAGCAAAGGAGTTCATAAAAGAAAAATTCGGTGATGATTATACATCTAAAGGTTCAAAACGAGCTAACACCAAAAAGAATGCCAATATACAAGATGCACATGAAGCCATCAGACCAACTTACATTACTAAAACACCAGATGAAGTTAAAGACATCCTCAAAGGTGATCATTGGAGATTGTATAAACTAATATGGGAAAGATTTTTGGCATCACAGATGACACCTTCAAGATACAAGGTGAAAACTATTCAAATATCGAGTGATGATGGAAAATATATTTTTGTTGTAGAGAAAAGTGAGAGAATTTTCGATGGTTTTGAGACTATTTATAAGGTATCAAGTGCTTCAGATACTTTCGGTTTTGAAGGTTTTGAAAAGGGTGGAGTTTTCAAATTTGATGAATTCAAGAGTGAACAGAAATTCACAGAGCCTCCTACAAGATACACCGAAGCTTCTCTCGTTAGAAAACTCGAAAAAGAAGGTATAGGGCGTCCAAGCACCTATGCAACTATAATAAACACACTGTTTGAGAGAAAATATGTGATAAGAAGAAAAAGATTCTTGGTTCCTACATTCATTGGTTTTTTGGTTAATGAGTTCCTCATCAAAAACTTTCCGAAGATAGTTGAAAGTAAGTTCACCGCTATTATGGAAGATGAACTCGATGAGGTAGAAAATGGTAAAAAGAGTTGGAAAGAAGTCTTGGAAGAATTTTATAAAGAGTTTGAGAAGGACTTTTCTGAGATATCTCAAAAAATAAGCAGTGGAAAATACGATCTGGAATTTGTAACCGATATGGAATGTGAAAATTGCAAAGTACCGATGAAATTAAAATTTGGAAGGTTCGGTAGCTATTTGAAATGTGATTCTTGTGGAAAAACACTCTCGACGAAAAACGAGGAAAACTTTTACATCGAAAAGGATATTCTACACGTTAAAGAAGCAATAGAAGCGTTTAAAGAGGAAGAACTGGATGAAAAGTGTCCAAAATGTGGAGCATCGTTGGTTGTAAGAAAGGGAAAATATGGGAAATTCATAGGCTGTTCAAGATATCCGGCATGCGATTATACAAGGCCAATAGTTGAGTACGCCAGAGGCAATTGTCCAAAATGTGGTGGAAAAGTTCAAATAAAGAGATCTCAAAAGGGAAAGACATATTACATATGCGAGAACAACTTGGAGAAAAAAGAATGTGATTTCATAAGTTGGTATGAACCATCGAATTACAACTGCCCAGATTGTTCACAAAGATTATATTACAGGTACAAATCAGGTGAAGAAATGTTGTATTGTATTTCATGCAAAAAATATTTCTCTGAGGATAGTTTGAAATGAAAATAGCGGTGCTGTATGGTGGAAGTTCAAGAGAGCGCGAGATATCAATAAAGAGTGGAAAGTTAGTTTCACAAGCACTGAAAAAATTGGGATATGAAACGTGCGAAATAGATACAATAGAATCACTCGAAACTTGGATCGAAAAGTTGGAGAACTGTGATTGTGCGTTTGTGGCCTTACATGGTGAGTACGGTGAAGACGGCAGAATACAAGGATTGCTGGATTTCATCGGCATTCCTTATACCGGTTCAGATGCATATACCAGTTTCATATGTTTTGATAAATACATCACCAAATTGATTTTGAAGGGAAACAATTTCATGACCCCAGATTTTCTGCTTTTGACAAGGCCCATTGAAAAGCTTCCGTTTGGATTCGACTATCCCGTGGTTTTAAAACCAAGATATGGGGGATCGAGTATAGATGTTAGAATAATCCATGATCATCGGGAATTCAAAAAAAACATCGTAGATTTGTTCGATCGCAATGATCAAATACTTCTTGAAAAATTCATTGAAGGGAAGGAAATAACCGTGTCGGTGCTGGAAGATGTGGAGAGTTCTCGTCCCCGTGTGTTACCTATACTGGAATTGAGGCCGAGACGTGAGTTTTACGACTACATCGCAAAGTACACCAAGGGAATGACTGAATTTGTCATTCCTTCAGAGATTCCAGAAGAGCTTCAAAAAAAAGTGGAAAAAATAGGTGAAAGTATCTTCGAACTTTTCAATTGCAGGGGAGTTGTTAGAATAGATGGAAAACTATCAAATGATGATTTTTATATCTTTGAAATAAACACGATACCAGGTTTAACGGAGCTGAGTGATGTGCCAATCTCTGCGAAAGCGGGAGGTATAAGTTATGAAGAATTGATCGATAAAATCGTACAAGCTATTCTCGAAAAAGGAGGTATGAACGGTGGAAATTCGAGGAACAACTATAGTTGCGGTGAGAAAAGATGGTAAAACCGTCATAGCTGGTGATGGACAGGTTACCTTTGGAAATACAATTATGAAAGCGGGCGCTAAAAAAGTTCGAAAATTGGGTGAGGGAAAAGTTGTTGCAGGATTCGCAGGTTCAGTTGCCGATGCGTTCACTCTTTTTGAAAGGTTCGAACAGAAGTTCAGAGAGGCAAATGGCAATCTTTTAAAAGCAGCGGTTGAGCTCGCTAAGGACTGGCGTACTGATAGAGTCCTGAGAAGGTTGGAAGCATTGCTCGTTGTGGCTGACAAAGAGCATCTTTTGATCATCTCAGGAAATGGGGAAGTAATACAACCTGATGAAGACATAGTGGCCATAGGATCGGGAGGTCCATACGCGCTTGCTGCGGCCAAAGCTTTGATCAGAAACACTGATCTCGATGCACGAGATATAGCGCTAAAATCTTTAGAAATAGCGAGTGAAATATGTATTTACACCAATAACTTCTTTTCTGTTGAGGAGGTTGAATAAGCATGGGGAAGGATGATTTTAAAAAAATAGATGAAATGACCCCAAGAGAAATAGTGAAAGAACTTGATAAATACATAGTTGGACAAGATGATGCGAAAAAAGCAGTGGCGATAGCTTTGAGAAATAGAATAAGAAGACAGAAGCTCCCAGAGGATATACGGAAGGAAGTGGTACCAAAGAACATATTGATGATAGGTCCAACAGGTGTTGGAAAAACTGAAATAGCGAGAAGAGTCGCCCAACTCTCCGGCTCCCCATTTTTAAAGGTGGAAGCCACTCGTTTCACTGAGGTTGGATACGTTGGAAAGTCTGTAGATTCGATGCTCAGAGAATTGGTCGAGATGAGTGTCAACATGGTGAAACAGGAGATGATCGGAGAAGTTGAGGGAAAAGCAAAAGAGCTCGTCGAAGAAAGAATATTAGATGCAATTGTACCTGAAAGTAAAAGACAAAATGTTCCACAGGGTTTTTTGAATATATTTCAAGGATTTGAATCTCAACAGCATCGTAGTCCTGACAGCATCAAAAATGCTAAAAGAAGGCGTCAGGAAATGAAAGAAAAGCTCCAGGCAGGGGAATTAGAGGACTTGGAGATAGAGATCGAAATAGAGGAAGCAAAGCAACCTTTCGTTGGAATGGTCGGCGGTATGGAGCTTGAAGAGATCGGAATAGATCTTCAAAACATGTTCGGGAATTTGATCCCAAAAAAGAAGAAAAAGAGAAGAGTGACGGTTTCGGAGGCACGTAGAATTCTTTTACCTTTGGAAGCAGAAAAACTTATAGATATGGATAAAGCAGTGCAGGAGGGTTTGGAAAGAGCACAACAAAGAGGCATAATATTCCTCGATGAAATAGACAAAGTTGTTTCGAGAAACAGCACATCTGGACCTGATGTTTCAAGAGAAGGTGTTCAAAGAGACCTTCTACCGATCGTTGAGGGAACCACTATAATGACAAAATATGGACCTGTCAAGACCGACTATATACTTTTCATTGCTGCTGGTGCTTTCCATCTATCGAAACCTTCTGATCTGATACCAGAACTTCAAGGCAGATTTCCAATAAGGGTTGAACTCAATCCATTGACAGAAAAGGATTTCTATAGAATACTCATCGAGCCGGAAAATGCGATCACAAAGCAGTACATTCATCTGATGAAAACTGAAGGAGTGAACTTGATTTTTACAGAGGATGGATTGATGGAGATAGCAAAGGTGGCTTATTCGTTGAATCAAAAGTTGGAGAATATAGGTGCGAGAAGGCTGTACACGGTTATAGAGAAAGTACTTGAGGATGTATCTTTTGAAGCCCCTGAATTGAAAGGACAAACATTTGAAATAAATTCCGAATATGTGAAATCCAAGCTTTCATCGATAGTGGAAGATGAGGACCTGAGTTCCTACATTCTTTGAGTTCTATTCTGAAGATGAACAAGATAGATTTGATCGCATTGAATATTTTCGGTGATTTTTTACCATCGGAAATAGAAACATTAATGGAGAGCTCGTTTAATCCAAGCTCTCCTTTTGTTCGTAATCTTTTCAAAGATAAAAAATTGAACCATAAGTTAGAAAATTATTTTAAGAAATTCGATGTAAAACTCTTGAACAAAGAATTGAAGAGAATAGAAAAATCTGACATTGAAATACTCACTTTCTGGGATGAAGAGTACCCTCCACTTCTCAGGGAGATTCCTTCACCGCCAATAGTACTCTATTGTAGAGGAAAGATCGAAACTTTAGTAAATAATCCCATGATCGCCGTGGTTGGCACGAGAAAACCAACCGCTTACGGAAAGAGAATAGCAAAAGATTTGACAACAGAATTAGTAAAGGAAGGATTCATCATCGTTAGTGGTGTTGCAGCTGGGATAGATACCATTGCCCATTCGACAGCAGTTGAGAACCTTGGTAAGACAATTGGAGTTTTAGGGTGTGGTATAAATGTGGTCTATCCTTCGTATAATTCAAGGATCTACGATTCGATAGTTAAAAGTGGTTGCTTGATATCCGAATATCCCTTGGATACAGCTCCTTTAAAGTACAATTTTCCAAGAAGAAACCGAATAATAGCGGGACTTTCACTTGGAACATTGGTCATAGAGGCAAGTGAAAAAAGTGGTTCATTGATAACCGCAAGATTAGCTTTGGAATACAACAGGAATGTTTTCGCAGTTCCAGGAAACATAAATTCAGTTATGAGTTTAGGAACAAACAAGTTGATAAAATTCGGTGCGAAGCTCACAATGTGTGTTGAGGACATAAAAGAGGAATTTCCATATTTGAATTTCAATAAAAAAGAAGTTAAAAGGGATCATGAGGGAGAACTATCGAAGGATGAACAGGTATTGATAGAGAAGATAAAAGAGGGGAAAAACGAGTTTGATGTACTTTTGAGTTCAACTAATTGGAGTTTTTCAAAGCTATCAGAGCTTTTAACACAGCTTGAGATAAAAGGATTCATTTTTAAAGAAGGAGGAAGATTCATAGCAGGGATATGATAAATAAGCAGATCTTTGTTATCTTTTCATTCTTTTTTATTTTTTCCAGTGTATTTGGTATGAATTTCATAATTGGCGGTGGTTATCAATTCTCCTCTGAGAAATTTCAACCTGCTGGTTGGAATGTTAATCTCGGTCTATCCGATGACTTTAGAGATGAGATACTCTTCGATGTGACTTTCAATCTCGATGCTACGACATCTTCGAATCCTTCGCCTACTGATTACTTTATGTTCAACCTTGATACATATTTTCCACTGTGGGGCAGACAGAAGAATTCAAGGTTGAAAGTAGGTCCCTTTTTATCCATCGAATACGGTAATTTTCAATCCTACGATTCAACGGAAGTTTCTTGGAATTCTATCGCAAGTGTTGGTGCATTTTTAAGTTATAGATACATGCCTTGGGAGATAACCGCCAATTTTTCTTATCCTATAGATCAATTAGATAATCTGAATGAATTTGAAGCTGAAAAAATAGTGGATTTGTTTGAATTGAGAATGAGATTTTTTATCAGTAGCCTATACAGGAATTTCATAGACGAATTTTTTATAGAGCTCAATGTCTCAACTCGTAAAAGAAGGATCACTATATCATTCTCGGAACCTTTTTGAGGTGATTCAATGAAACATGCTAAGTTTTCAATGGTTTTGATTGTAACTCTTTTATTGGTATCTTCTGTGATCTTTTCTGAAGATTTTTACAAAAAGTTTTCTCTAGGAATCGAATCGAAAGGTTCTATTTATGGTTTATTTCCTTTCGCTAGTTTTTTCTATTTAAAGGCAGGATATCCTTGGAGCGGAGTAGGGTTCAAAAAAGAGTTCGAAGATAGTTTCCTTCCAATTATCGAGGGGGAGATTGAATTCAACTTGAATGCTCCGATTTCAAGTTTTTTGGCTAACTTTTTTTTAGAAATGGAATACCAAAACGTTGGTATAAAAAGTGGTATAGAAATAGAATTTTCTGATTTTTCAAATGAGGAGAAAGGCAGGTTTTACTATATCATCGGACCGTACTTCGATATATCCAATCTAAAATTATCTTTAGATTTCAGATACCATTTTTTGAGTACAGTTTACGATGAAAATGATTCGTTCTACTACAATTGGCCTTCTCCCGTTTCGGATGATCTAATGTCAATGAGCAGTATCGATTTTAAGTTGTCATACACACTGTTTGGTGATAGATTCGATAGCAAGGTTAATATGAGGATATTCGGTGGATATAAATTGAGCCTCGCCTGGTCTTCCTTTCTCGGCGAGGCTCTGTATAGGCCAAATGAATTCTATTTCGGTATAATGTTTGGAATTTGATCTCTCACTCTACGTCTTTCATAACCGGTTTTATATCTATTTTCCAACCTGTTAATTTTGCTGCAAGGCGCGCGTTCTGTCCACCTTTTCCTATCGCAAGCGATAATTGAGTGGGAGATACATATATCCTCGCAGCTTTTTTCTCCGGATCCACTATTTGTACATCTATAACCCTTGCAGGTGACAAAGAATTGGCTATGAAAGTCTTGGGATCATCTGCCCATTTAACTATATCAATCTTCTCATTCTTCAATTCCCTTATTATATTGTTTATCCTGTTACCATTTTCACCTATGCAAGCTCCTATGGGATCAACAAGAGAATTGTTAGATTTAACAGCAACTTTGCTCCTTGTTCCAGCTTCTCGTGCTACTTTTATCACTTCCACAACACCTTCATCTATCTCAGGCACTTCCAATCTTAACAATCCAATCAACAACTCTGGAACTTTCCTTGAAACCATTATCAAAGGTCCTTTGCCCTTTTTACGCACATCTGTTATATAGACCTTCACGAAGTCTCCAGCTTGAATTTCTTCACCGGGTATCCATTCGCTCCTTGAAAAAAAGGTTTCTAACTTTCCAATTCTTATGTCGGCTCCAAATTCTGTAGCTCTTATAACTTCAGCAGTTGTAACTGTCCCAACCATGTTCGAATACTGTCTGAATAAATTCTCCTTCTCTATCTCCCTTATTTTTTGAATCAATACTTGTTTAGCAGTCTGTGCTGCTATCCTGCCAAACTTTTTCACATTCAATTTTCTTTTCACTACATCGCCTATTTCGGCCTTAATATCTATTTTTTGCGCCTCTTGAATATCTATTTGTGTATTTACATCCTCCACGTTTTCAACCACTTCCAAAAGTTGGTAAACTTCGATTTCTCCTGTCATACGGTTTATAACTATTTCAACATTTTTCGACTTTCCAAAATTCTTTTTGTAAGCACTCAGGAGTGCCTTTTCGAGTATGTCTATAAGTTCATCTCTTGATATTCCTTTTTCTTCTTCAAGTTGTTCTATTGCTTCTAAAAGGTTTATATTCAATATTAGCACCTCCTCACTCGAATCAGAATTCCACTTCAAGATTGGCTTTTGAAATCAATTCAATAGGTATCTCAATTATCTTAGCTGTATCTCTATCTTCAACGAGCAATAATTCCCTATTCTGATCATACTCTTTGATGTGTCCAACAATCACCTTCCTGTTGGCAACGAATTCTTTTAACACGAATTTAGCCAGGTTTCCTTTGAACCTTATGTAATCTTTTACACCCCTCAATGGTCTATCCATACCAGGCGATGAGATTTCCAGAGTGTATGAATGGTTTATTATATCGCTTTCATCGAGTATTGGATCAAGCATCTTGGAGACGGCTTCACAGTCTTCTATGCTTATGTATCCATCTTCTCTATCTATATATATGGTCAATACCCAACCTCTGCTACCTTTTGCAAATTTCACATCGAATATTTCCAATCCCATCTCTTCAACAATATCTTTTGATAATTCTTTAACCTTCTCTTCAACTTCTTCTCTACTCATATACATAATTATCACCTTCAAAGTATAAATAAATTTCGAGGGCTTAAGCCCTCGAAACCTTTTTCCAATTTGATTTTAACAGAAACGTCCAAGTTTGTAAAGTACCTACAATTCTTATAAATCTTTTTAATTTGGACGTTGATGAAAGAAAAATTCGATTTGTTTCCTGATCTCCTCGCAGTATTCTCTCTTCATGGCAAATTCCATCTTGTACTTTTTATACAAATTTCGAGTTTTCCAGATGTAATTCATACAATCCACATTGATTTCATCTGTGGAACCGTTGAGTTTTTTCATGAGATTTTCAACGTTCATTGGCAACACGGGTGCTACAAATACATATGTCCTTATGCCATTTTCCTTTAAAAACCTCAGCGCTCTGATGCGGCTCTCTATAGTTGGAGAAAAAGGTTCAAATATCTTCCTTAATCTTTCACTATCCGTTGAGATGCTGAAACCCACTTTCACATTTTTTAATTCTTTCAGTATATCTATGTCTCTCACCACAAGTGGAGATTTAGTGAGTATTGAAAGTTGAAATCTGGAGGATATATTCTCAAGTTTTAAAAAAACCTCCAAACATTTTCTGGTTATTTTGTATTTCTTCTCCACAGGTTGATAAGGATCGCAAATGAGGCTCATGACTATCTTGCCTGGTTTTTTCCTTGGAAACTCCTTTTCAAGAATTTCAGGTGCATTCATTTTCACTTCAACAAACTCCCCGAAGTTTTCTGGATGCTTATAGAATCTTTTTACAAAGGAAGCGTAGCAATATTTACAAGCAAAAGAACATCCGATGTATGGATTGAGGGAGTAATCAATACCTGGGATTTTTGATCTTGATAAAATACTTTTCACAAGGGATTCATAGATTTTAATATTTCTCATCGATTTCTATTTTAGCACTTCATTAAAGATTAATCTCGTGTTGGATGATTTCATGTACGATTATATCTCCAAGCCATATGGTTGTCTCTATATTTCCTTTCAGATCGATGGAGGAAGTAAGTCTGATTTTCATTATCTCAACTCTTTCAAACTTGTCCGATGATATTACTATTTTCACTATGTCCTGTACTTTTCTTATTTTCTTATCCTTTGGAATTAAAGTAATCTTTATCTGTATATTTTTAATTGGTTGGTGATTGGCGTTTAATATCTTACCTTTCAAAGTCGTGTTTTTTAGATCTGGAATCTTGAGTATGAAAGAACCGTTGTTGTCTGTTTGGGAAGTATAAGTATACGGATTGTAAGTTGGAGTTTGAGTTGAAGGCGAAGGAACAGTTGGTGAGGATTTGGTTGTATCCCTTTGTTTTGATCTTGGTGTTATTGGAAGTGATAGAGGGAGTTTCAACATCGGTTGTGTGTAAGTTGTGTGTGGCAATTCGAGAACATCTTTTACTCTCAAAATTATTTTCAGTTTCATAAAAATCTGCTGGGTAGAGGTCGCAAAGAATGCAAAAATCAATTCATATTGTTTATCAGTGATATTTTCAGGGATCTTAACCTTACATGTTGAATAGGCACTTCCATATCCTTGCGAAGGATTGAATTTTACTTTCAATTCTTTAGGAAATTCTAAGGCTGATATATTTACCAAATTTGGTGGGTAAATTTGAGCGGTTAAAATGATTTCAATTTCACTATTTTTCAACACATCACATATCAATAAATCCTTGGATTTTTCCACCACTTTTTGGGCACCGTTTATGGTGCAATTGAATCTGAAATTAATCCCTTGAGCAGATATCTTGGAGATCAATATCAAAAGTGCCAAAATAGCAATCACAAAAGCAATTTTTTTCATTTTTGACACCTCCTCATAATACTCTAATTCTG
>Ga0209834_10001985_pt1 | contig 11063 bp, 12 predicted proteins | sample Mar14236cmmetaG_FD_184134 | JGI IMG/M metagenome (GOLD analysis project Ga0209834, IMG submission 184134) | Marine hydrothermal vent microbial communities from Guaymas Basin, Gulf of California to study Microbial Dark Matter (Phase II) - Marker... ...
CTGCTACTACGCCTGGACACATCTCTACCCCGAGGTCGTGGACGTCTCCGGCATCCAGTTGCAACACGCCAGCGAGTTTCTGGCCGAACTCTTGGCTGGCGAGTACGGGCGCGGTAACCGCGCCCCTACGCTTGGGCCGGTGGAAGAGGTCATGACCTACCACGACCCCTGTGACCTGGGGCGCAAGAGCGGGGTCTACGACGCGCCGCGTGAGGTGCTGGGCCGCATACCGGGGCTCGAGTTCCGCGAGATGTCTGCCAGCCGTGAGAACGCCCTCTGCTGTGGTGGCGGTGGTGACGTCGAAGTGGCCGACCGCACAGTTCCCGCGGGCGTCGCGGCGCAGCGTATGGCGCAGGTGCAGGCCACCGGCGCCAAGTACGTCCTCTCCGCCTGCCAGCAGTGCAAGCGCACGCTGCAAGAGGGCGCCCGCCAGAACAAGATTCGCGTGCGGGCGATGGACCTCACCGAACTAGTGTGGAAGTCCATGCAAGCCGCCGCCTGAACAGGATAAACCGGTTTTTTTCCAAAAACCCGGTTTCTGACTGCCATGTCACGCTTTTTCCTGGCTGACCTGCACCTTCACACCTGTCTTTCGCCTTGCGCCGAATTAGAGATGCTCCCCGAGTTCATCCTGGAGCGGGCGCAGGAGATAGGACTAGAAATCATCGCCGTCACCGACCATAACTCGGCCGAGAACGCCGCCGCAGTGGTCAACGCCGCCCGGGGTACGGGCATCACGGTGCTTCCGGGTATGGAGGTGCAGACCCGCGAGGAGGTACACCTGCTCACCCTGTTCGACACGCTGGAGCAAGTAGCCCGCTGGCAGGAGCAAGTCTATGCCAATCTGCCGCCACTCAAGAACGACGAGGCGATCTTTGGGGAGCAACTGATGCTCGACGCGGACGGGGACCCGGCAGGCTACCTCGACCGGCTGCTCTTGACTTCGACTTTTTTTTTCGTAGAGGACGTGGTACAGCGCGTGCGTGAATTGGACGGGCTATGCATCCCGGCCCACGTGGACCGGACGATGTACAGCATTATCTCCAACCTGGGCTTTGTCCCGCCAGAGTTGGACATCGTGGGAGTAGAGATCTCGACTAATATCGGCCCGGTCGAGGCCCGCGAACGTTTCCCCCAACTGGCACACTACAGTCTGGTGGGGAACGGTGACGCCCACCGGTTGAAGGAGATGGCGCGGCGCACGACGTTCAAGATGACCGCGCCCACCGTCGCTGAAGTGGCGCTGGCGCTGGCCGGTGCCGAGGGCCGCGAAGTTTGGGTAGACGGGCTGCGGTCGGGAGCGGTGGCGTGCTAGAGTTGTCGCTGCACATTCTAGATATACTGGAGAACTCTGTCGCGGCCGGCGCGACGCGGGTCGAACTGCGAATCGAGGAAGACTTGGCAGCCGACCGGCTGACCATTGAGGTCATTGACAACGGCAAAGGGATGGACGAGGAGACACTATCCCACGTGCTCGACCCTTTCTTCACCACGCGCCAGACGCGCCACGTGGGATTGGGGTTGCCGCTATTCGCCGCCGCCGCCGAATGGTGCAACGGCGGACTGCACATCGAATCGCAGGTGGGGCAGGGGACGCGGGTGATCGCCACCTTCCAGCACAGCCACATTGACCGCGCCCCGCTGGGTGACATCGAAGGCACGCTTCTAGCGTTTCTTTTGACCGAGCGGCCTGTTGACCTGCACTACGTCCATCGCGTGGACGGGCGCGCCTTCGAGTTCGACACGGCCGAGTTGCGGGCCGAGTTGGGCGACGTGCCGCTCACCCACCCGGCCGTGCGGCGTTGGTTGGGGGAGTTTATTGGTGAGGGGGAGGGGGAATTGCGGGGCGTGTATTCCACTTGAGGATAGTAGCCGCGAAACAAAAGTTGTGCAGCGCAACGCAAAGATAAGAGATTCAAGTATGAACAAGCAACGGTTTATCATCCTCGTTCTGCTGGTCAGCCTGGTGATAGTGTTAGACCCCAGCGCTGTTCGCACCAGCGCAGCCCCGCCACCAACGCTAGCGCCTGCGCTGAGCCAGGTCAAAGGGACCAGCGCATCAGTCGAGCATAGCGCTGACGTCGTTACTCCTTCGACGAGTTCAAGGCAAGCCTTGCCCGCTGGCGTCTCTGCCGACTGGTGGGCCATAGTGCAGGAAGAGATTCACGAATCTGAGTATCACGTCACCTGGCAGGAAAAGACTCTCTCAAACGGCTCTACCCCGGTAGTGGGCTTTAGCGCGGCCGACTACAGCGTGGGTGAAGGCGATGGCGCGGTCACTATTACCGTGGCGATCAGCGAGACCACCGCGCTCACGGCCACTGTGGACTATGCCACGTCAGACGGCACTGCCACGACGAGCGACGATTACACCGCCGCCAGTGGCACGCTGACCTTTACGCCGACCATAACCACACTGATTTTCACCGTTCCCATCACCGGCGACAACCTGTACGAGAACGACGAGACGATTGCGCTGCTGTTGAGCGATCCCGTCAGTCTGACTCTCGGCACATTCAGCGCCACGCTGACCATCAGCGACGACGACAATCCGCCGACGGTGACTTTCGGCAGCACGGCCTACAGCGTGGGCGAGGGCGAGGGCACGGCGGTCATCACCGTGATGCTCGACGGGGCCACCGCGCTTACAGCTACCGTGGACTATGTCGCGTCGGACGGCACAGCTATGGCGGAGGACGATTACACCGCCGCCAGCGGTACGCTGACCTTTGCGCCGGGCACGACGGCACTGACCTTCACCGTCCCCATCCTCGACGACGCACTGGACGAGACAGACGAAACGATAACCTTGACTTTGAGCAATCTGACCCACGCGACGCTGGGCACGCCCGATTCCGCCACGCTCACCATCCTGGATGACGAGGCTTACTTCTACTTGTACTTGCCACTCACCCTGAACCGCTGGCCGCCGGTCCCCGACACGCCTGTGTTGAACTCCATTTCCAACCCCGACGGTTCTGGGAGCTACACTGCAAGTTGGAACACAGCCTACCTGGCCGAAACATATACCCTGCAGGAGGACGACAACACGGCCTTCTCCAGCCCGACAATGCAGTATTTTGGCTCTGGAACATCCTGGTCGGCAAGTGATCAGCCGACAGGAACCTATTACTACCGTGTGAGGGCGAGCAACTCCTGGGGCAATAGCGGCTGGAGCAACGTCCAGTCTACGAGCGTTCGACCGATGCCTTATGAGGGCAGTTGGTGGGGGACAACCTCTCAAGGGAAAACCATTATGTTTACAGTTCGCAAGGCCGCGGTCACTTACCTCGAGATCTATTACACCATTGGACACTGCAATAATAAGATTCAGTACCACTACTCCACCGACATCACCGGAAATGCTTTCTCGTATTCAGGTTCTGGGCCCGGCTGGTCTCATACGATACAGGGAACATTCTCTTCGAATACATCTGCGTCGGGGACCTTGCAAGCGACAGTCGATGATTGCGGTGGCAGTGTCGACGTCACTTGGAACGCCACCAAATACTCTATTGTGCCAGCACCCAATGTCGAGATAAGTATGCGGCGAATTCTGACCAGCGAAATTCGACGGCGGATGAATCGCTACGAACTGATAGACCGCCGCTTCCGCCACAAGTACGGGATGCGCCTCGAAGAGTTCCGTGACCGGCGCGTGATTGAGAAGCAGGGATACAGTTTCGAGGGGGAGTCCGATTATTGCGACTGGGAGATGGCTGTTACGGGGCTTGCCGCGCTATGAATGAGGCAACAAGACGTCTGTATCTCGAATACAACAATCCGGCTCCAAGGAACCGCACGCTGTTTCTGACCGAAGCCGACCGAAGCCGGTATACCGACTTGCCAACGCTTGCCGAGATTCGAATGGATCAACCTTTCTTGGCACTGCTCGACCGCGTTTACCACGGTGATTGTGTAGAAGAGATGTCACTACTTCCCGATGAAACTATAGACCTCGTCTTTGCTGATCCGCCTTACAACATTGGAAAGGACTATGGCAATAATCACAAGCGTCTTTCGGACCAGGAATATAGAGAGTGGAGCGACCGGTGGATTCGAGAAGCGGTCCGCCTGCTCAAGCCAACGGGCTCCATCTACGTTTGCAGCGATTGGCGCTACTCGGGAATGATTCAGGCACTCTTGGATAGTCACTGCATCGTCAAGAACCGCATCACGTGGCGACGCGAAAAAGGGCGCGGCAGTAAACGCAACTGGAAAAATAATATGGAAGATATCTGGTTCGCTGTCAAGTCAGAGAACTATGTCTTTAATGTTGAAGAGGTCAAGGTCAAGAAACAAGTGTTAGCACCCTACCGGGAGAACGGAGAACCCAAAGATTGGGTCGAGGAGAATGGTGAGCGGTATCGCTACACCCACCCGGCCAACATCTGGATAGATACAGTTGTCCCGTTCTGGTCAATGCCGGAGAATACACCTCACCCAACTCAAAAGCCCGAGATGGTCGTCGAACGGGTGATAAAGGCCAGTTCTAGTCCCGGAGACGTTGTGCTTGATCCCTTTATGGGTTCGGGCACAACGGCAGTAGTCGCTTCTCGGTTGGGACGGCGCTTTATCGGCTTTGAGATCAACAAAGAATACGTTCGCCTATCCGCGAAACGACTTGACCGGACGCAACGTGGTCTGCTCTAGCGAGGCCTGATGAACATTTTCGACGAATTGCGGGCGCGAATCGAAGCCTTCTTACAAGCACAAAAGTCATTCATCGTCGGTGAAGAGTTCCGCCGCAGCACCCGGGGCGTAGGCGACGCAATTGAGGGCCTGATCGTTGGCGAATTCAGAGATATCGCAAGGGGACTCATTGATGTAGTTGATACCAGTTTCGGCCGCCGGGCGATGGAGGATCTGTCTTTCCGAATTGGCAGCGCGTACTATGCAGTGGACGTGAAAACCCATCGTGAGGAACCGGGCTTTCACATGCCCAATTTGACCTCAGTGAAGCGGCTAATGGATTTCTACGAAGACGATGACAACTATTTCGTCATCGTTATGATAAAGTACCATCTCACTGATACCGGAAGCCTCGAGGACGTCACTGCCATCGTTGAGCCAATCGAGTGGTTTGATTGGGACTGTCTGCGCATCGGTGCTCTGGGATGGGGGCAACTACAGTTTAGAAGCGCATCCGACATTCGGGTTAACCGCAGCCAAACTCGAAAAGATTGGCTTTGCTCTTTCACTGGAGAGTTGAGGGAGCATTATGCCAGGGAAGAAACCAAGATCAAAGAGCGATTGGATTATCTGGAAGCATTTGTCACAAAAAAATTAGGTCAGCAATAGCCTGGAAATGCACTGTGAACCTGTGGATTGAAACCGCGCACCAGAGCCTCGCCAGGGCCGGTGAGGAGGTGTGCGGCGAAGCAGTCAGAACCTTTCAAATACAAGATCATTTTTTTACTATCCTGGCCAGCGGGCCGCAGGGCGGGGCGGAGGGCGCTGTTCAGGCTGCCGTGACGGCGGAGCGCGCCCTGGAGATGCTGCAAGCGGGAGACGCGCCCGACCGCGTGGCGGAAGCCCTCATTGTTGCGCCTCCTGCCGGTAAGGAGACCACCTTTTCCGTCGTGCAGGTACTGGGCGGCGACCAGGCCCACCTGGTAGAGTGCGAGACCCTGCCGCTGTGCCTCATCCGGCGCGGCGAGGTCGAGTTCCTGCCGTTGAGCGAGGAGGTCGTCCACGGGCGGCTCCTGCGCGAGTGTCGCTTCCATCTGCGCGATGGCGACTATATGGCGATGGTCAGCCAGGGCTACCTGCGCCCCCGGGGCTGGGGGTGGGGCTGGAGCGACATTGCCGTCGCCGTGCGGCGCTGGACCGACACCGGCTGCGACGCCGGCGAACTCCTCGGCGCGCTGGTGCGCACCTATCGCCGCCTGAACCCCGGAGCACCCCGGCAGGACGTGACCGTCGTCGCCATGCACGCCCGGCCCGTGCGCACCGCCACCGTCTGGACCGGCCCGCCGGCCGATCCGGCGCAGGACGAGGCGGCGCTGCGCAAGTTGATGACCGAACCGAACACGCGGGTTATCTGCGGCGACACCACCGCCCAGATCGCCGCCCGGCTTCTGGGGGCTGAATTGGAATTGGAGCCCCGCCCCAAAGACGGCTGGGCAGAGGTGCCGCCCGTCTCACGCCTGGAGGGGATAGCCCTGGTCACGGAGGGGTTGGTGACGATGGGCCAGGCGCGGGAGCGTTTGGCGGGAGCGGAGCGGGTGCGCGATCTGCCCCGAGGGGAGGATGGCGCCACACAGTTGGCCCGCGCCCTGCTGACCGCCGACAGGATACATTTTATCGTTGGCCTGGCGGTCAACCCGGCCCAGGCTGCCGACGCCGCCGGCACAGTCCCGTTGCGGCGGGCGGTGGTGGAGGGATTGATGCATGACCTGGAGACGCGGGGCAAGGTGGTGTTAGTTGAATACCTGTAACGAATTTACGAATCTACGAATCTACGAACCCAGGAGGTGTGTATGACAGTGCAGTATCACCAGTGGATGGACAAATCCTATCATCACAGACGAGAGGTGTAAATAATATGGAGCAACCTAAAATCGGCGTATACATCTGCGAGTGCGGCATCAACATTGCCGCCACGGTCAACGTGCCGGAGGTAGTTGCCTTCGCCAGCCGGTTGCCCAACGTGACCGTCGCCCGCCAGTACAAGTACATGTGCTCCGAGCCTGGCCAGAACATGATCAAGGACGACATCCGGGAGTTGGGTCTCAAGCGCGTGGTGGTCGCTTCCTGCACCCCACGTATGCACGAGCCCACCTTCCAGACCGCCATCGCTGAAGCCGGCCTCAACCCCTACTACTTTGCCATGGCCAACATCCGCGAGCACTGCTCCTGGATCATCAAGGACATGACGCAGGCGACGGCCAAGGCGAAGCGGTTGGTCAGTTCGGCCGTGGCGCGGGTGGTCTACCAGGAACCGCTGGAGCCGCGCAAGGAGCCGGTCACCCAGGCGGCGCTCATCGTCGGCGGAGGCATCGCCGGCATCCAGACGGCGCTCACGATGGCCGATGCCGGCTACCCGGTCTACCTGGTCGAGCGGGAACCCTCCATCGGCGGGCACATGGCGCAACTGGACAAAACCTTTCCTACCCTCGACTGTAGCACCTGAATTCTGGGACCCAAAATGATGGATGCCGGTCGGCATCCCAACATCACGCTCCTGAGTTACAGTGAGGTCGAGGAGGTTTCGGGCTACGTGGGCAACTTTAAGGTCAAGGTGCGCAAAAAGGCCCGCTACGTGGACGAGGACAAGTGCACCGGCTGTGGCCTGTGCTGGACCGAGTGTATGACGCGGCGCGTCCCGTCCCTGAAACTGATCAAGATGGGCGAGATGAGCGTTGGGGAAAGGAGACCTGGAGAGCGATGAACCTGGATCGAGTCAACGAGATCATTGATCTTTACGGCGCTGACCGGACGGCCAGCCTGGCCGTGCTTCAGGACATCCAACGGGAGTATAACTACCTGCCGCGTGAGGCGTTGGAACTGGCGGCCCAGCGGCTGGGCATGCCCCTCGGCGAGGTCTATCGCATGGCTACCTTCTTCGGGGCCTTTAGCCTGCAACCGAAGGGCGAGTATATCTGCCAGGTCTGCCTGGGTACGGCCTGTCACGTGCGCGGTGGCCCGCGTATTCTGGAGGCGTTGGAACGGGAACTAGGTATCAAGGCCGGAAACACGACGTCCGACGGCAAGTTCTCGCTGGAGGCGGTACGTTGCCTGGGTGCCTGCGCGTTGGGTCCTATACTGATGATCAACGAGGAGCCACACGCTTATATGACCCCTGACAAGGCCACCAAGTTGATCGCCCAACTGACTGCCGGTGAGGTGGAGCGGGCGGAAGCACCGCCAAAAGCACTCCCGGCGCGTGCCCCCGTGGACCTTTCGGGCGTGCCGCCTGCGGGTTAGGTAAGGAGAGGGCAAAATGCCAAAACTGAAGAGTTTTGAAGAACTCAGGAAATTACGGACACAACTGCAGAAGGACATCAAGACCCGCACCGAAACGAGCACGACCATCACGGTGGGCATGGGTACCTGTGGCATCTCGGCCGGGGCGCGGGAAACGATGCACGCCATCCTGGCCGAGTTGGACGAGCGCAACATTGACGCTCACGTGACCACTGTCGGTTGCATCGGCATGTGTCACAAAGAACCCCTGGTTGACGTTCAGCAAGGCGATGAACCCCGCGTCACATACGGCAACGTCACGCCAGCGATGGTGCCGCGCATCATCGAGGAACACCTGATCCAGGGCCACGTGGTGGAAGAGTGGGCCATTGGGCGGGTAGCGGTGGGACAGGAGGGATGAGATGACCGAACAACATCGAGCCGACGTACTGGTCAGTTGTCTCCACGGTCGCTCCCCGGAACTGATCCCAGCCTTTCAAGAGGAGATCAAGCGGCGCGGTTTGGCGGACGAGGTACAAGTCGTTGATACCGGCTGCCGGGGCTTTTGTGCGATGGGGCCCGTGGTGCTCATCCAGCCTGACGGTCTCTTTTATATCCAAGTACAGCCCGCCGACGTGCCCGAATTGGTGGAAGAGACGCTGGTCAAGGGCCGCGCCGTCGAGCGACTGGCGTACAAAGAGCCGGCTACCCACGAGACTATTCCCCATTACGACGCTATCCCGTTCTACAGCAAGCAAGTGCGCCACGTGATGCGCAACTGCGGGATGATCAACCCTCAGTCCATCGAAGAGTACATCGCCGTCGGCGGCTACCAGGCGCTGGACAAGGTGCTCACCTCAATGGCCCCCGAGGAAATCATCTCAGAGGTCAAAAAATCGGGGCTGCGGGGCCGTGGTGGGGCCGGCTTCCCCACCGGTCGCAAGTGGGAATCGACTCGCCGGGCTCCTGGCGACATCAGGTACGTCATTGCCAACGGCGACGAGGGAGACCCGGGTGCTTTCATGAACCGCAGCCTGATGGAGGGCGATCCACATTCCGTCATCGAGGGTATGATCATCGGCGCGTATGCCATCGGAGTTCACCAGGGCTACATTTACGTGCGCGACGAGTATCCGCTGGCAGTCAAGAACCTGGGCATTGCAATTGAGCAGGCGCGGGAGTACGGCCTGCTGGGTGAGGATATCCTGGGCTCTGGCTTTAACTTTGACGTCAAGATCGTGCGCGGAGCAGGCGCGTTCGTGTGCGGCGAGTCGAGTGCGCTTATGCAATCTGTGGAGGGCAAGGTCGGCGAGCCGCGCCCCAAGCACTTTCACGCCACCGAGCGGGGGTTGTGGGATTGCCCCACTGCTCTCAACAACGTGGAGACCTGGGCCAATGTCCCGCTGATCATCAACAACGGCGCCGACTGGTTCGCCTCTCTCGGAACCGAGGGAAGCAAGGGCACCAAGACTTTCTGCCTGGTGGGCAAGATTGAGAACACCGGCCTGATCGAGGTGCCGATGGGCATCACGCTGCGCGAGATCATCTACGACATCGGCGGCGGCATCCCCGACGGCAAAGAGTTCAAGGCGGTGCAGACCGGTGGCCCGTCGGGTGGCTGCATCCCCGCCAGCCTGCTTGACCTGCCGGTGGACTATGACAGCCTGGCCGAAGCGGGCTCGATCATGGGCTCCGGCGGCATGATCGTCATGGATGAGCGCACCTGCATGGTGGACATCGCCCGCTACTTTCTCGACTTTCTCAAGGAGGAATCGTGTGGCAAGTGCACGCCCTGCCGCGAGGGTATCCGACGCATGCTAGAAATCCTGACCCGCATCACCGAGGGGCAGGGGGAGATGGCCGACCTGGAGACGTTGGAGACGTTGGCAAAGACGGTGCAATCGGCTTCGCTGTGCGGCCTGGGCAAGACGGCGCCCAACCCCGTTCTCAGCACACTGCGTTACTTCCACGACGAGTACGTGGCCCACATCGTGGACCACAAGTGCCCGGCCGGCGTCTGCAAGGCGCTGATCGAGTACTATATCATCGCGGACAAGTGCACCGGCTGTGGCCTTTGCCGCCGCAAGTGCCCGCAGGAGGCGATCAGCGGGGAGAAGAAAGAGTTACACGTCATTGACCCGGAGCTGTGCATCAAGTGCGGCGTCTGCTTCGACGTGTGCAAGTTCGACGCGGTAGGCGTGAGGTAGAATGGGCGTCCGAGACCCTCAGACCGAGTGGCTGCGCGTGCAGATTTATCGCCGTATGAGCGGCGAGCAACGCATCGCGCTGGCGGCGGAGATGTACGAGGACGGTGTCGCTATCGTGCGGGCTTCGATTCTCGACCGCTATCCAGATATCGGCGCTGATGATCTCGAACGACAAATGCGCCGTCGTATCCTGCCACGCGGTCTGGCGTTACAAGTGGAGCGACATCTGCAAAATGTGCAAACGAGGGGAGGTCAATGAGCACCCAGAGCGAGATATTGCTCTTCATCATTGACCAACTGGAACAGTTGGACATCTCCTACATGCTCGTCGGCTCGTTCGCTTCCAACTATTGGGGGCGACCGCGCTTCACTCACGACGCCGACATGATTGTCGAGATTCCGGCCAGCAAAGCCATGCCTCTGGCATCGGCGCTGGAGGCCGACTTCTATGCGCCCGAATTCGCAATCGAGGAAGCGATAGCCAAACGTTCGCACTTCAACGTCATCCACCTGGAGCAATCTTTCAAGGTGGACTTCTGGGTGCGTCGTGACGAACCCTATGCACGCGAGGACTTTTATCGCCGCCGGCGGGTGACCATGTTTGGGCGCCCGGTGTGGGTGAACAGCCCGGAAGACACCATCCTGAACAAACTGCGTTGGTACAAAATCTCACCAGTGCTCGACCGTCAACTTGAAGACGCACTGGCAGTGTACGAGATTCAAGAGCCTGATCTGGATCAGGCTTACCTGGATAAATGGGCTGCCCGGTTGGGAGTTACGGACTTACTGGCCCGCACTCGGGCCGAGGCTGCACGCCCGCCGGACGAGAAATAATAGTTCCAATGTGACTACTCAGCCCGGCGACTGGAAGTCGCGGCAACGCCTGCGAAACCTGCCTTCGCAGGTTAAAATCAGTCGGCGAAGGCCGACTTTGCAGCCGTTGGTGCA
>Ga0209834_10001986_pt1 | contig 11062 bp, 8 predicted proteins | sample Mar14236cmmetaG_FD_184134 | JGI IMG/M metagenome (GOLD analysis project Ga0209834, IMG submission 184134) | Marine hydrothermal vent microbial communities from Guaymas Basin, Gulf of California to study Microbial Dark Matter (Phase II) - Marker... ...
GTTAAACCGTTGTTTTTCTTTACGTTCTCCGAAGCGTTTTAACACTGCCTGTTGTCTCAGGTTTCCTGCTGGGGATGTTTTTTGGTGTATAAAAACCTCTTGATTTTTTTCGTTGCTGTTTTTACAAACTCTTCTTTTTGGAGGATCACTTCCTGTATTTTTGAGAACTTGCTCACCCGTGCGTTCACATATTCCTGAAGTTCTTTTTTAAGTTCCTCATATTTCTTTTCGACATCTTCTTTCATCGCTTGGTACTTTTCTTCAATTTCCTCACGATTGAAATGGACCATGGCTACCAGCTTTCCTTTTTGCTGAATAACCAGCGATTCGGCTACGTGTTTGAAATTGTTGATGACCGATTCGATATCTTCAGGAAAAATATTCTCACCTCCCGGGCCAATGATCACGTTTTTACTCCGACCACGGATAAATAAGTAGTTGGTTTCGTCCAGTATACCCAGGTCGCCCGTTTTAAACCAGCCGTCTTCCGTCATCACTTCGCGGGTCAGTTCGGGTTCTTTGTAGTATCCTTTCATTACGTTCGGACCTTTGGCGTAAATTTCACCCTCTCCGGTAAATTTACCCGGATCATGAATCTTCAGTGTAACACCTTCCAATGGCGGTCCGGTTGACTGTAGTTTAGTGCGCAACGGATTGACACCGGCCAGCAAAGGTGAGGTTTCGGTAAGCCCGTAACCGATCGCATAGGGGAATTTAGCTTCGCGCAGGAATTTCTCAACCGTCTTGTCGAGTTTGGCACCTCCGATACCGAAAAATTTCAGTTCGCCGCCAAACGTATCCCTTAGTTTTTGGCCGGCGATAGAATTCATCTTTTTACGCAAAGGGGGAATGGCATACAGTGATTTGACCAGCCAGTTCTTTTTAAAGGCCGGCATGACTTTGCTGCGGTAAATTTTCTCAATGATCAATGGAACAGTAAGCATGAGTGTAGGCCGTACACTTTTAAGTGCCGGCAACAATACGGCAGGGGTTGGTGGTTTCTTGATGTAAAAAATACTGGCACCACTGATGATAGGTAAGATAAAACCAATGGTATTTTCATAGGTGTGAGAGAGTGGCAACACCGACAAAAAGCGGTCGCCGGGAACGATTTCCTGAATACTCCGACTGGCCACGGCATTGGAACTGATATTTTTATGTGTCAGCATCACCCCCTTTGATTTGCCGGTTGTGCCCGATGTGTAAATTATAGCAGCAAGGTCGTCTTCGGTAACTTTGTATTCTTTTGCCGGTTGCGCATCTTCCTTAAATTGTATCTTCTTTCCTGTTGTCTCCAGCAGCGAAAAATCATCAATAAGGATACGGTGTTGTAGCGTATCCGGTTTTAATCCCTCAATTTTAGCTTTTAGACTTGTTGAAATAAAAATGGCTTTTGCTTCCGAATGCAACAGAACATTTTCAATTTCACCGGAACTGAAGTCAGGTAATATCGGCACCACAATGGCTCCCATGGAAACAATAGAAAAATAAGTAATCCCCCAGTTGGGCATATTAGCGCTCAGAAGTGCTATCCGGTCTCCTGGTTTAATATCCATTTTTTCGAGCATGGCAATGATTGCCATCCTTCGCTTATCGAACTCCGCATAAGTAAGGGGCGTTTCATCAACAAAAGCAACAGCTGGTAAATCGGCATATTTTTCTACCGACCGGCTCAGAAGCGCGGGTAATGTTAAAACAGGAAAATCTTGCATAATCAGTGTGTTAATTATTATCAAAGATACAACAGTTTTGAAGAAAAAGGAAGAGTTGTTTTAGCGCGAAACACCCTGTTGTTTGCATATCTTTTTAGTTACCATGCCGTTAACCGTCGATATGTGCATTAAATAAATTCCGTTGGGAAGATGGTCAAGATCTATAGCCCTCTCTAAACTTTTTTTATTATCCGTATATCTGAATACGACTTTGCCGCTTAAATCATAAATGATTATCCAATTGATGCCTATTGCTTTCACTGCAATTTCTGATGAGAACGGGTTCGGATAGACACTGGCTTCCGGAAATTGTTCCGAGCTAATCAGGTGAACCGATGAGAGTATACCTTCCAGCGACATCCGCTGGAACCAGATGTTCAGTTTTCCGTTCCGGGTGTCACCCCAAACAGCATTCAAGGTGTCATCAGCTAGCTGAATGCACATAAAATCATTGCCGGCATAAGCCAGGATCGTATCATAAGCAACCGACGTGTCAGAGATTCTGAAATTGGAGGAAAAAGCGGTAGTATTCTTCAGCCGTACGGTTCCCCATATTTCGGAGGAAACGGTATAGGTGGAATCTGCTCCGTTTCTCCTGTCGCGCCATGCCACAGCCAGATCTCCATCTGTATCGAAGCCTGCCCAGACAAGGTCCTGCATTCTGTTATTTTCCTGCGGGTCATCGTTGATCCTGACAGCATCCGTCCAGTTTGCGCCTCTGTCGAAACTTTCCGTCATAAAAACATCTATATCGCCGTAAGGCAAGTCCAGATAGAAAAATACCAGGTGGTCTGCATCGGCGGGGTCGCATCGGAGCAAATACCCTCTTTTGACAAGCGTATCGGAGATGGCTTCTTCGATGGTAGTCACCGAATGATAGGAAAAACTATTTCCTGCATCGGCAGAGGAAGCGAGAATAAACTGTCCATACATATTCTGCGAAAAAACATAACTCGGATATACGGCATAAAAAACACCGTCAGCTGAAACACAATTTGTAGGGGTGGGTTGTGGGATGAAGTTTCCGGCAAGCCAGTTTATAGTGTCAAGGTATTGCCATTGATTAAAACTTGCACCTCCATCGGTGGAGGCTATGAAATACGGATGGTAGGGTGGCGGCAGAAGACCAAATACTTTTGGTGGCATGGTGGTGATATAAATATGCCCATCATGGTTGCCGCCTGAACGGTCGATACTCATCCAGGGCCTGTCAACGGGGTATTTACCCGGATCGGAATGGGCATTGATTACTTCGACCGGATCTTCCCAACTCAGTCCGCCATCATCTGACCTGACAACATAAACAGCTCCCGAGTCGAGTACCGTATTGTAATCGATAAATGACAAAAACACCTGCCCCAGACTATTGAATTCTATGGATGGGTCGGCTGATCCGTAAGCCGGATTGACATGGGGAATGGGGAGAATTTCACTCCAGGTATCACCTCCGTTAAAAGTAACGCGCGTTTTAATAGATATGTAGTTGAAAGGTATGTAGCCCATCCATGCCACCACCATGTGTTGTGCATCGTTAGGGTTCACCGCGAGGTAAGGTTCTCCATCGAAAACAGTACCGTTTGATATGTTTTGGTTCTGTCCGAAGGAGAACATGCCTAAAACCAGAAACAGGATTATGCTCAAACTTGTTTTGTTTATGATCATATGTGTTTTTTTGTGTAAAGTCTTACTCTTTCAGTTCAAACCTTTGCGCTGCCTCTGAATACTCCAGCATGTGAATGTCCCACTTACCGGAAGCCGTTTTTCGTTCGTATTTCTGGGCAATGATCATTTTTTTACCATCTGTACGCAAGTTGATCATCCCGAATTTGGTAGCGAACGAGTTGATCTTTTTGTTCAGATCAGTGATCTTCTTTTTCAGTTTTTTAACTTCCTCACTGTTTTCACCGTATCCTTCCTTCTTCAAGGTTTTAATCTCCTCCTTTTTTGTTTTGATCGTATTAAAATATTTGGCGATGGTTTCCAGCTTGCCAAAAGTTATTTCTTTGTTCGACCGGGCAAGTTCGGTGGAAAATACCAGAGGCTTATTACCGTAACCGCATTTGCCAAATGCCCCGATGGCATCCGGACGCGGGTGAGCATAGCTTTCGTCATCGCCCGAAGATATAACGGTAGCTGCTGAATTGATATCCTCGATGAACTGATAATAAAAATGGTTGCTTCCGTGGTGGCAGGCTTTGGCCACATCCACCATTAATTCATCAAGTATGTTATTTTGTTCGTAATAGTGATGAAGAATTTCTCCGAATTCGGTATTTACGTCTCCGCCTAATAAAATATCGGCTTTTCCGTAACGGATCTTTATGATGACCGAATGGCCGTTTTTGTCTTTCCCCAGATTATTGATCGATTTCAAAGCATCTTTTCCATTCACTTGTTTGGTGATCGGCCCCAGAATTTTAATACTGAATTCTTTATCGTTGACACGGTTTGTATCATTAAACCCTTCTATAAAATCGTCTTCTCTGGCCAGCGATTTGAATTGAATGTCCGGATTAGCCTTCAACGCTTTGTAAAGCGTTTTGCAATAAGTGGAACGGGAACCGCTGCGGTTATTTTCGTTGGAAATCAATGCTCTCATCTGATCGTTTGTCTGCACCAGGCCGCTGATATAACCGTCTTCGGTTGTTCCCAAAGGTTCCGGACCAGGGCGTTCCACAAGCCCGTTATGGTAAAGCCGGGCAAACTTTATGAACTTATTGTCGAACACGTACTGAAATCCTTTGTAATGGTCCACGTCAGAGTGGCTGATCATGGAGATAAAAGGAAAAGGCAGCGGATTTTTCTTGTAATACAAATAAAACCGCCAGGTAAGGTATCGGTTCATGTTGTCGGTTTCGCCGGCATCTACAATAATATGCTGATCATCGGGGGTAACGATGTGGCATCCGTCGCCCTGACCAATATCCACAAAGTTGACTTCCAGTACACGTTGTTTCTGTATGTCAGTCACTTTTACCCATCCGTTACGGTTACGGCTTTTGGCTTTCACCCGTCCGTTGACAATATCGAGGCTTTTAATACGGATGTAGTCGCCAAATAAGAGATGGTTAACCCATGCATTGCCCGTTTCCGATTTATAAATTTTTATGGATGGATACCCCGCAAAGGTGTAAAGTGTTTCATTAGGTCCCTGATTGTAGTGTGTGTTGTCAAGCTGGCTCATAGCTATAGTACTCTTAAGTGAATAAAAAGTTGATCTCCCGAAACATTTATTCAGGATGCATATGCAATGATGTCTGGTATGTTATGGTTGGCTGACAGCCGGTTTTTTCCTGTGTGTTAAGATGTAAATAATAGGCAAAATACCCGCCGTATTAAAAACAGCGATAAAAATAAACCATACAAGATCATTGTTTCGGGCAGATTTCCACATGGCGATAATCTTCCATACGATCTCCCATACAGAAAGAACAATGATGAGGGGCAAAAGCCATCCCATCATTTCAGTCAATTGCTGAGGTATCTGGTCCATTGTTTCTTTGTTGTTTAAAGTTACTGATTACGAAGATAATTAAAAACAGAACTCTAGCGAATTGTCCAGATTGATTTAAACATGTTTGCCTTATTAAAATGAGAAAACCCCTCAACCAGAATATTGTCACTAACCACAGCAATATCAAGTCATTGCAAGAAAGCAAGCACCTAATACTCCCACGTATATTTTACCTGATAGAAAGTTAAATAAAGGAAACTTGTTTATTGATTCGTTCCTATCTTTTTGAATCCCAGTAAGCGGTAGTTTACGGAAACCAGGATTGATTTCCTGTCGCCAATTAAACCGGCTTCTGACCTGAACATCCAATGTTTGTTAAACTGAAACTGGAAACCCAGAAGGCCATTCCAATACTGCTTTACCTGTTTGTCCATTCCATAACGCACAACAGCACTGCCATCTGCTGCTTCAAGCCCGTCAATAATCGGTGTAAGGACTTTGTCAGCAGCTTTCTTTTGAATCAGTGTCGCTTCATTATCATACCAGTCCCAGTAAGTATTAACAATTTCATCCCTGCGGTCCCAGGTTTCGGGTGGCAGTGCATCACTCATTTTTATCTCTCCCACCGTTGAAGAACTCATCGAGGCACGCATTGCCCCGACCCAAACGGCAATATTGCGGTTAGGCCTTTTCTTAAACACAAAAGTATGACCCAGTCTGATTCCGACTACACTAACTCTAACGGATTTATCTAACAACTCGGGTTTATTCCAGGTAAGATTGGCATCAACCGAAAGCCAGACAGGCCCAATACCAAAGGCTCCCATAAGTCCCACACCGGCCGTAGAAATGCCCTGGTCAACAATTGATGCCAGATTAAATGGTTGTTCACCTAAACGGTTGATGTTTACTTCGGTATGCGATTTACCATAACCGAAGATGCCGTAAACATCTAAAAATGGAAAGATCCAGATGTCGGGTCTCACATTTACTGTATAGGATGTATTGATGTTGTCTCCAAATCCAATAAAATCAACAGGGGTCAAAGGAATATCCTGGTTGTCGGTTTTTATTCCAAGTTGAAGGTTATCAATTATAATACCCTGTTTTAACCACATAAAATTCCCCATAACTCCAATGGGATAAGGGATGTCAAACCCCTTTTTATAAGCACCCTGTCCCCATATAGGGAAAATATAATTGTATTTTATCTGCTTTAAGCTGTCCTCATAAGAACTGTACTTTTTTTTAACCTTTTTTGAAGAGTATTGCGCCTGAGTTTGCTGTACCATCAGAAACAAGGAGAAGGTTGCCCATAGGGTAATTTTGTAAATATTTTTCATATTCTATTGCATCATTTAACGTTGTTATTTCTTATTTTTCTCATTCTCCAATTTTTTTTCTTTCTTTCTGGCTGCTTTTTCTGCTTTTTTCTTTTGTGCTTTTTCGCCCGCCCCTATGGGGATATTCGCTTTAAGGAACAATGAATTGTTTTTTGTTCCGGGCACTCCTTTGTACACATTGGCAAAACCATAATAATACTTAATACCCAATGTTATTCCCGTTCTTTTTTTAAACCGGTAACCGATACCGGCAATAGCTCCGACATCTATAGGGTTGGTCATATCTTTATTGTATTCTTTAATCTTTATATCCTGTTCTTTTGATTTGGAGTCATATTCAACCCATGATTTGTACCTCAGGCCTGCCTGCAAGCCTCCTTCAACATACATCCTGTTTTTGAACATATATCTTATCATCGCTGGAACAAGGAACGAATTGATTTTCTGATAATAATCTCCGTTTCCGGCAATGCAGCTGTCGGGAAAATTGACGCCCAGAAAATCAAGGTCTTTTTCAGTAAGTTTTCCGGCACCTAGTTTTGCTTTAACAAGAACACCAGTGTTTACATACCAGGAATTTTTCAGGTTAATGACAAAATAAAATCCCAGATTCCAGTCACTGACATATTTTTTTGAGTCCATACCAAAAATGCTGGAAAAGTTGCCACCGCCTTCCATGCCAAAATCAATTTTTTCGGAATTAAGTTTATCACCCAGCAAAAGGGATATCAGAACTTGCGACTGTAGTGTATAGCTTCCGATTAGAAAGATAAGAGTGATTAAAAATGTTTTCATTTATGTTACTTTTTGAGAAACAAATATATTAACAATACCAAGGCGAAATAAATTTTGCTAAATCGCCTGTAAAACTATCGCAATCAGGCATTTCCAAATACAATATAGAAAGCCCAGTCATCAGGTCCTCTGGCTATGTCAATGCCCATACGCAGTCCAAGTAGCCTGGCGATCAGATAGCGAAACCCTGCACCAGCACTCCACGAATTGCTGCCCTGTTTCCGGTCATTACTGTAAAAAAAGAAGTAGATTCTTTATCAAGAGAAACAATTTGATCTTTAAAACAATCCAAATTCATGTTTCATACGAAAAACACCATTCTAAACCGGAATTTACCCGGGTTAGCATAGTGTCATTTGTTCATTTTATTATTCTACTAATTCAGGATCGCCGGGATACCATGTTTTGTCGAACCATGGGTCAAGCGGGCCGTAAACACGGAACAACATATTCCAACCTCTGTTGGGAATGGTTTGAATCCAGTTGTTTTCGTGTCCCTTTGGAGGCTTAGGAGCAAAATAAATATCAACGGAACCGTCTTTATTTACCTTCAGTCTATTTTTATTTTGATCCAGTCCGGGGAAACGTTGGTCTGTTTGCAGCATGGCACGTGTCTGGTTATCATAAAGTGTGAACGACCAGAAATCTTTTGCAGGCACATTTGGTGGCACATGAACTTTATAAGTCTTGCTACCATCTAAAGGATTCATGTTTTTATCGAGATAGGCCACTGCATATTTTGAGCCTTTACCAATAATTTTCTTAGCCATTGCCGGTGTAATCCCGGTGGCATAAAAATGAAAAGCTGCTCGGGCGTCTATCAAACTTATTCCATCTACTTCAAATTTATAGCTGCCGCCCACGAACGGGTTGGTCCACACTTTACTATGTTCGGGGAACAGTAAAAATGCTTCATCCCTGGGTCTGGCGATTAATGTACGTGCTGTTACCGAAGCCACTTCCGCTGCTTCTGTCAGTATCTTTTTCATACGCTCATCCGGCTTAAACTCTTTGCCTTTTTCAATTCCGATGGAAGCGAAATAACCCAATATTTCAGGATTCTGGCCATAAGCCGGTTCTGATTGAACCACTTCGTTTATTTCGTCGTATATCGTAACATCCATGTTGTGAATGGTACTATGGGGTACACCTGAAGCATTCACAAAATTCATGGCTGGTGGATTGTCCTTTTGAGAAAGTGGATACGCTTTAAATACTTTCTTGGTCAGGTCAACGGCTGGTTTAGGACTACCGTCTTTCTGGAATCCTCTCCAAATTACCCAGTTGCCATAAGTATTGGTGTGCTTTACAATGTATCCTTCAGGAATTTCTCCTTCATATCCCGGAGGAACGATCAGGAATTTACCACCCTGGTTTTTATCATCTCCCAGTCTTCCGAAGTCGGCAACATATTTAAACCAGTGATCATCAATAATACCTAACACATCCGCTGGCGTTTCCAGAACATAAGGCTCGTCTTCAAGTTGTAACCACATCATCATATAAACACTTGTGGTGTTGGGTGTTAACCAAAGGGCTTTTGAGTCCATAAGGTCTTCAAACAGAATAACCGTTTTGTTGGCAGGACCAAAAGTTAAGAGGCCTTTTCTCATAGCTTCCATTGAAGCGATCTGTATACCGCTCAGAAAAGAAGTCACACCATGTTGGAAATCAAGATTTTCGTAAATGAGATCTGCCGTTTTAACGGTAGGAACTCCATCCTCCATATTTAACTCACCGATTCGGGAATTTATATAATTCGGGGTTAGAATTCCGGGAGGGATATCGGTTGTCATTTTCATTTTCGGCGCTTTGGCCACATCTGTTACCTGTGCTGTTGAGCTATAGCTTGCAAAGAAAACAAACGCAACTGCTATCAGGATTCTTTTTGTAATTTTCATGTTTTATAAATTTAATGATTTAAAAATTAATATTATATGCTCACTTAGGTTTAAGCCTAAGAAGCTGTTTAAAATTCATCCTTCAGTTTTCTTATATGTCTTTTTTGCCATCTCATCGTTATTTTTTCGACCCGTAACTACGGCTATGCGTCTCAAAAATGCCTCGAACTGACAAAAAATACATCATAATAAATTCCAAAAATGAAATTTAGACAGCTTCTAAGCGAGCATTTTAATTTTAGTTAAATTACTTAACTAATTCAATTTCACTTGGTCGCCAAGATTTATCAAGGAATGGTTTAAGTGGTGCATACATTCTTAAAACAACAAACCAGGATTTGCCAGGAATAGTTTGTAACCAGTTGTTTTCAAATCCTTTTGGTGCTTTTGGCCCGAAATACACATCGTAAGAACCATCTTTGTTTTGTTTGAATCCTTTGTCGTTACTTCCTACTGTTGGGTAAGGCTGGTCTGTTTGTAATTGAGAACGGGTTTGAGAATCATAGATTGTCAATGCCATAAAATCGGCTATAGGCACATTTGGTGGTAAATGAACTTTGTATGTTTTCGACCCATCAAATACTTTGTGCTCTGAGTCTTTAAAAGCGATACAGTAATCAGAGCCTCTTCCTTCGTGAGGCGTAGCCATAGAAGGAGTTACTGCAGTATAAGTGTAATGGAAAAATACTCTTGCATCGGTATTGAAACCTTTATTTCCATAATTAAAGAATACGTTTTTATCCGGATAAGCCATTACCCACTCGGTTGGTACATCTTTATAGAAGTAAACCATATCCTTTAAGTCGCCAGTTGGATAGTAGTTGTTTGATCTAGCTGTTGCATTAGCAATAGCAACGGCATCAGTAAGAATTCTTTTTTCTCTTTCGGTCGGATTAAACTCTTCCCCTTTGACAATACCGATAGAAGCAAATAATCCTTTTGTCTCGTCATCTAACATTTCGTCAGACTCCTCTTGAATAAGAATGTTCAAATGCTCATAAAACTCAAAAGTATTTGGGTGAATTGTGTTAAAATATTTTCCTGTCATATTCACATACTCAACAGGCTTTGGGTTAGCAGCTTCAGAAAGAGGATATACTTGTAAATGATCTTTCACATTTTTTACTGCTACATCAACTCCTTTTGAGATATTACCTCTCATAAATAACCAGGTTGCATAAGTACGAGGTCTGATAACGAAGTATCCTTCCGGAATCTCTTTATCATATCCTGGAGGTAATACAAGGTATTTACCACCTTTTCCTTTATCTGGGCCCGCTAAACCAACATCGCTTACAAAACGAAACCATGCATCATCAAAAGCACCCAACATCATTGGTGGAACTTCAACAACCACAGGTCCGTCTGTGGTATTAACATAAGGAAAAATGTAAAGTGTAGATGTATTCGCAGTCAAGAAAAGTGCGTGCGAATCCATCAATTTTTCGAAAAGTGCAACTTTACCCACTGCATCTACGCCGAGGGCAGCAGGGCCTTTTCTGAGTGCTTGCAGTGATGCTCCGGGAATCCCTTTTAAAAAGGCATCAACCCCTCTTGCTTTTAATAAGAAATCTTGAGTAAGTTCTGCTGTTTCTTTAGTAGGTACTCCATCAAAAAAATGTAGTGTTCCAATAGATGTTTCTACCACATCCGGGGTTGTGATATACTCAGGTATATCGGTCGTGTTTTTGTAGGTTTTTTGTGCTGTAAGGCTGCTGCTCATAAAAGCCAGCAGTGTGATGGCGATGATGAGACTCAGTTGTTTTTTAAAACGTGTTTTCATGATTTTTTTATTGATTTAAAATTTAATTAGTTACAATCTGTTTATTTTTTTATCTTTTTTGACCTCGTGTTTCT
>Ga0209834_10001990_pt1 | contig 11058 bp, 11 predicted proteins | sample Mar14236cmmetaG_FD_184134 | JGI IMG/M metagenome (GOLD analysis project Ga0209834, IMG submission 184134) | Marine hydrothermal vent microbial communities from Guaymas Basin, Gulf of California to study Microbial Dark Matter (Phase II) - Marker... ...
AAATCACCCGATTTATTTTAACACCACGGTTATCTCTCCAAGAATTTTACCGCGTTTTTTAAATTCCTCGATTAAATCTTTAACACTTGATCTGATTAATTCCTGATGAATTTTCGTGAGTTCGCGACCTATGAATATTTCTTTATTACCCAGGATATCAAGAATATCTTCTAAGGTTTCAGTTATCCTGTATGGAGATTCGAAAAAAACAATGGGATATTCATGATTTACAAGCTTTCTAAAGAGACGTCTTCGATTTTTACCACGCGGAATGAATCCTAAGAATGTGAATTCAGATGAAACAAGTCCTGAAAGCGCGACAGCAGCTGTCAATGCACTTGGGCCTGGAATCACATCGATCTCTATCTTTTTTGCCCAACATTCACGAACCAACTTGTAACCCGGATCCGATATAACTGGCATGCCAGAATCTGTCACAACAGCACAACATTGTCCAGATTGTATCCTGCTGAGAACCATAGGAATTTTTTTTGAGGCATTATGTGAATTGAAGGAAATTAGCTCTCTACCAGATATATTGTAAAAGTTCAATAATTTAATGGTTCTACGGGTATCCTCTGCGAGTATGAAATCAACATCTTTTAAAATTTCAAGAGCCCTCAGAGTGATATCTTTCAGGTTCCCTATAGGTGTTCCAACTATGTAAACTTTTCCCTGTACCTCATTCATCTTTTAAACGTCCACTCCTTGGAAGCATATTTGATTTGCAAAGATTCTACAACTTTGATTTCTCGGATGGAGTAGTCATCACGGAAATGTTTTAAATCAAAAACTTGTTCAAATCCTTTCGTCAGTGAGCTGATTAATTCCTGTTCTGTTATCTCTGAATTCAATTGGTTGATTGTTACGGTGTTCATCATGAGTACCCTTTCTAGACGATGCTTGGAGTTATCATCGAGCTCGAAACATCGAGAATAAGTATCTAAATCGAGACTGAAAGGAATTGAACCATGTTGCAAAAGTACTTTTGAATTTCTCACCTGTGCACTTCCAACAAGCTTCTTGCCGTTTACAGTTACCTCGTAAATAGAGGGAGCATAGAAACAGGCTCTTTTAAGTTTACTTTCTCTGTTTTTCCTTCTTTGACTCAAATTTGCATTTATACCGAGTTTCTCGAATCCTTTGACAATTGCCAAGGCTATTTTTTTGTATGTACTTATAATATCTTTTTTTTCAAAAAAATCCAGTGGTATTACTATAGAGTACGTTATTTCATCATAGTGTAAAACCGCTTTTCCGCCCGTCGGTCTTCTAACCAGATCTATACTCATTTTGTCCAGGAATTTCAAATCAATCTCGGAAATTTTCTGGAATTTTCCAATGGATAAACACGGCTTTTCCCATTTATAAAATCTTAGAGTGGGAGGATCATCTTTGTTGAACAAATTCATTATAGCTTCATCGATAGCCATATTCAAAATTCCTGATTTGGGTGTGGTATCAACTATCAGGCGTAAGGATTTCATATTCTCATATTCACCTTTTTCCATATTTTTAGTATAATTTCATCGCATTAAATAATTTTACCACCACTACTGATTCAATTGTAAAAGCCCCAAGAGGGGCGAAGGTAAAAAGGTAAAAACGAATGCTTGAAGTGATATACACGGTTATCACAAACCAAATTCACCAGGAACTTTTGCAAACAATCTGGATTCTCTTATATGATCCAAACCACATACGTATCTTGTTAATCTTTCCACTCCAAAGCCACAACCAGCTGATCTTGGTAATCCAAATTCTTTGGCGATCTCGAGATACCATCGGAAATCCTCGGGATCGTTCTTTTTATATTTCATTCTTTTTAGTATTCTCTCATATTCATGTTCTCTTTCTCCACCACTTAAAGCTTCTCCAAAGCCAAAAGGATAAATTAAATCCATGTCCAACAATGTTTTGTCATCATCGCTGAGCTTGTCATAAAATTCTCTTACATCTATTGGAATATCTATCAACCAGAATGGGTTTTCCGCATTCTCTGACAGTATCTTTTCAAAATCTTTTCCGTATTTCTCCAAACCGTCCAAGTATTTAATTTTCTCAAAAGGTCTCTTTGGGATCTTCAAAGAAGGATTCATTTTCTCCAATATGTCTTTGAATTTTACTTTTAAGTTTGATACCACATGAACCAACAATTCTTCAATTATTTCCATAATGTCCTCTCTCGTTGCATCCTTCATTTCTAAATCTACTTGAACAAATTCTATTAGGTAGCGCTTCAAGGGTGCTCTTTCTTCTGGTTCCAATCTGACGTTTGGAGAGATAATAAAGATTTTTTCTTGGTTGAACAAGGCAAGTTGTTTATGAAATATCATGGATTGGGTGAGAGAATATTTCGTACCATAACTTTCAAAGGTGGCAGAGTAAACATCATGGTTCAGAGGATCTGTGAGAGGAGAAATCACAACAGGTAAAAGTTCAACAAAACCTTTTTGTCTTAAAAAATCTCGGATCAGTGTTAGCATCTCATCTTGAATCTTCACGATATTTCTAAGTTTTTCGGATTTCAAAGTTCGAACGTACTCCTTTACAAATCCACCTACTTCTGAAATTCTCATACTATCATCACCCTCCTAAATTTTTTGTAAATAAAAAAGGCCGATGACTTCTGTCATCGGCCGGTGTCACGAATAATAACATCAATAACAATAGACACCGACCTACCCGGTGTTATTATTATTGACGTTATTATTCACTTCGAACACTATGAAACAAGTATAAACATTCTTCTTTTCCATGAATTCAATCTCCCTAACATATGTTTTGCCCATTTTACCACATGCACGATAAATATGTCAAGGTTAAAAAATGAATTCTCTGAATGGATTTAATGATATAATAAATATAATTCAACTGTGTTAACTATCAGTGTTTATGAAGTACGAAAATAAAAATAAAGGGATCAAAATCACCATAAAGCTTGAATAATCTTCCAAGTTTCATAGAACTGCTTTTGGAGGGTTGGGAAGTGACGCAACAGATCTCGATTTGAGGGCAGTTGTTGTCGTCTTGATTCTTATTATGGTTATCCCATTGTTGTTGCTTTACATTTATATGGTGGAAAGGAGAAGTATAATAACTCAAGGAGCGATTAAATGAACTTTTTCATTCAAGATGATAAAGATGATGAATTGGAGTGATGAGCTTTGAAAATACTATCTGCTGGTATTATAGTTGCTGATATTCTGGTAAAAGGATACGAGAGGCTTCCTGAACCCAATGAACTTGTTCACAGTGAGCCATTGAAATTGGAAATAGGTGGTGGTGCAACCAACGTGGGAATAGCGCTCGATTCAATTGGTGCAGAAGTCGAAATAATAGGGTATGTAGGTGATGATATATTCGGTGATGGTGTGTTTAGATTAATCAATGAAACAAGCGTTCATACAACCTTTTTGAAAAAATCCAGGAATTTTTCTACTTCCACGAGTATCGTCTTGATTCCGGAAAGTGGTGAACGTGCATTCATCCATCATGCGGGAACAAACGGATGCTTAACATCTGAAGATCTTATAGAGGCGATCGACAATCTCAATGGCGACCTTTTTAACCTATCTGGTTATGGTGTCTTACCCGGGATAAAAATAGAGGATCTTAAACCAGTTTTTCTTAGGGCGAAGGAAAAAGATATGAAAATTTCCTTTGATGTTGTCACAGTGAAGGAGCTGGAAGAATACAGGGAGAAATTCATAAAGGAGATACTTCCTCTTGTCGATATATTCACGCCAAATTTCGAAGAAGCAAAGATAATAACTGGATTCAACGATCCAAAGCATTCAGCTATGGAGCTTGGAAAAATATGTAGATCGATTGCAGCGGTTACCATGGGAGAGGATGGAGCATACATATCGAATGGAAACGATGTTGTTTATTTGCCACCACTTGAAATCGAAAATGTCGATACTACAGGTGCGGGAGACGCGTTTTTAGCAGGCTTGATATATGGATTTTTAAAAAACTGGGACATAGAAAAAATTGGAAAATTTGCTGCGATAATGGGAGCACTTGCAACAACTGAAATGGGAGCAAGTGCGGTTTTTAGGCAAAAGAAAAGGGTACAGCAATTCTTGAGAAACTATATTTAGCTATTTATAGAGTTTCTGTTCCCTTTGCAGTACGGTTCACATGATTTTACTTTTGGATTTAAAATATATCAAAATACCTGTTGTGGTAATTACCAATCCAAAAAATTGTGGAACAGTGAGCTTTTCGCCAAGGAATATCCCAGCCCATAGCATACCCAAGAGTGGCTCACCCAATAGCCCCACAGAAACACTTATAGCCTTTAGATGTTTGAATGATAAATTTATGAAGGTATATCCAAGAAAAGAACAGATAACCGCAAGAAGGATATAGAAAAAAAGCTCTTTTAAACTTAAAATCATCATTACCTTAATGGGCAATTTTTTTATAAGTGAAAAAGCGAGTAAAAACATAGATGCTATCGAATAAGTGTAAAAATTGAATCTCAGTGTTCCAATTTTCTTTCCAAGTTTCTTAGCAAAAAGAAAATAAAAGCACAGTACGATTGTTCCCACCGTGGATAGCAGATCTCCAAAGCCAATAGACGATGTTATTCTAAAATCCCAAAGATTCATCAATAAAATCCCAAAGGATATCACTGCTAAAGAAATGAACGATTTTTTAGAGATGCTTTCTTTAAAAAATAGCCAGGAGAATAATCCTATAATTATCGGCTGAATCAATAAAGGTATAACAACTCCTGCAACTGTGGTGTGCTCAAAAGCAGAAATCCACAAAGCAAAATGAAGCGCCAACAAAAAACCCGAAAAGATTATTTCAGAGTTATGATTGACTTTAGTAAAAATCTTCTTATCTTTGATAATATTCACGAGAAGATAAACAGAGCTAGCGATCAAAGTTCGATAAAAAGCAATTTTCAAGGGTGCCGTTCCTACGAGTCTTATGAACAGGCTTGATAAAGATACCGAAACGACACCCAAAGCTAATATCAGAAAATGCAGACCCCTTATACAAAATCACCTCATAGCAATCTTACTCAGATTTTCCATGATATTTTTAAGTGCTTCATAGGATTTTAAATATTCTTCGTAATATTGATCATAGATCTTTTTGTTCTCGAGATTCGGTTTCACAGGATCTCTGAATCTTATCCATTCTTTTATCTTTTCGTAAGAAGTCAATACCCCAGTGCCAACACCTGCAAGCAATGCGTCTGCATAAGGTGCTTCAAAATCTTCAACAGGTATTTTCATCGGAAATCCCGTTACATCGGCAAATATTTGAACCCAGAGTTTGGATTTTGCAACCCCACCAGTCATTATACATTCAGAAGCAAGCTCTAATCCTGCCTTTACCCCTTCATCCATATTGTGTCTCAGAGCATACGCAGCTCCTTCCAAAATAGCTCTATAAACATGTTTTCTGGTATGATACAGAGTCAATCCTATTATTGTACCTTTAGCATTTGGATCCCAAATTGGAGATCTTTCGCCCATGAAATACGGTAAGACTATCAATCCTTCGGAACCGGCTGGTATATCTTCTGCTTCTTGTTCAAGAAGTTTATAAGCTGAGATTCCGATCGATTTTTCAAACTCCAATTCTTTTTGTCCAAACTCATTTCTGAACCAAGTTGCTAAACCACCAGTTGTTGCAGAACCTCCAAAGGTGTAAATCATTTCATCATCATATGCAACATACGGATAACTCACCAATTTCGGGGTTATGTTTTCACCTTTGTGAATAACCCCCCAACATGTTGAAGTTCCAACCATGGCTACATGACTTTTTTCTTCCAAAACTCCAACGCTCAGAGCAGCAACAGGAGCATCGATACCTCCAGCTATAACAGGTGTGCCTTCTAACAATCCACAAGATTCGGAAGCTTCCTTAGTAACTTTTCCAACTATATCAGCGGATTTTACCATTCTCTCAGGCAACATGCCTTTTGGTATCCCAAGTATTTGACACATCTCATCTGACCAGTATTTTTTTCTTATATCAAAAACGCCACCAAGATTACCAGCGGAAGAATAGTCTATGGCATTTTCACCCGTCATGACATAGATTACATAATCCTTTGGTGTTATGAATTGATAAACTCTTTTCCAATTTTCCGGTTCATTGTTTCTTATCCACATTATCTTTGTGAATCCAAAATAAGAATCCACATAATTTCCCGTTATTTCAAAGAGCTTTTCCATTGGAACATTTTTCTTTACCCACTCGACCTCAGCCTGTGCTCTTCTATCCATCCAGATTAAACAAGGTCTTATAGGTTTCATGTCCCTATCGACAGGCACACCTGATCCACCATATAAACCACTTATCGCTATTCCAGCCACTTCCAATGGATCAACTTTTGATTTTTCTAAAACTTCTTTTATTGTTTCAAAAACAGCTTTAACCCAGGTATCAGGCCATTGTTCTGCCCAGAGTGGTTTTGGTTGTATAACTTCATAATTTCTGATCGCAGAAGCAAGAACCTTTCCGTCAAGATTCACTACTATTGTCTTGGTACCCTGAGTACCAATATCTGTGCCAAGAAGATATCTTTTTTCCATCATGCTTCCCCCCTAAAAATTTATTTCGATTGACCATATCTTGTATGATACTGATTATACAATTTTCTCACTTCTTCGGATGGAAGAGGCTTTACGTTTTCCATTGCCAAAGCAAAATATGATGCTTTAGCGACTTCCTCAGCAAATATAGCTTTTTTTATAGCATCTTCCAAACTTTTTCCCAAGATCAATGCGCCGTGCTTTCTTAAAATCACTACTCCCGATTTATTTAGAACTTTTATTGTGGCTTTTCCGATTGCTTCAGAACCTACAGAAGCATATTCAGTTAGTGGTATCTCGTCTCCAAACACATCAGCGTGAGCAGTACACAAGACTGGTATAGATCTTTCCATCATAGCAAAAACCATTATAAAAGTTGAGTGGGTATGAATTATAGAGTTCACCCAATCGAGGTTTCTGTATAAATAAAGATGGGTTGCAGTATCAATGGAAGGTTTTAAATCTCCTTCAATTTTGTTTCCTTCGAGATCCACGATTACCAAATCTTCTGGTTTGAATCTGTCGTATGGAACACCCGAGGGTTTTATTATAACTTTATTGTTATCAACTCTTATACTAACGTTGCCACTTGTATAAGCTACAAGATTATATTTTTCGAGCACCAAGTGAGCACGATGAACTTCTTTCTTTAAGTTTTCAAGCACTTTTCCCATCCTCCTTTAGCTTTGAAACAGATTTGCGCATTATAAATTCTGGTTTTATTTTATACTTGAAATTGGAAAACTCTCCATTCATCATCTTTATCAAAATCTCAACTGCCTTTCTTCCCATTTCCTCCTTTGGATGTGTAAAGGTTGACAGTTGCCACCTGAAATCACCTATTGGTGCATCATCAAACCCTATCAATGAAATATCTCTTGGAACCTCCAATCCGTATCTTTTAGCAACCATATAAAACTGCAGTGCGGTAATATCATTATAGCAAAAAACCGCGGTTGGTCTCTCTGAAGATGGTAAAGATAGTAATTCATGGGCGTAATCAATTGGAATCCCTGTGAATTCGGAGGGATGAAAAGCACGTTCATAAATTTTTTTGAATCCTAATTCCTTTCCTTTTTGTATGAATCCCTTAGCCCTGAGGATACTTGGAAGATGTGTAGATTTATAGAGAACTGCAACTCTTTGGTGGCCATTTTCATAGAAAACTTCAGCTGCCTTTTTTCCACCATATAAATCATCAAGTATGACAGCGCTTGTACCGTCAATTTCAAAATCACTGTTCATTAATACCACTTTTATTCCATCTTCAACGAAACTTTTTATCAGCTCCTTGTTTGATCTTGGAAGTGCACTACAAACAGGGTCTACTATCATTCCTTTGATACCACTGTTTTTCCAATCAATCAACAATTGTCTCTCTTTTGAAAGATCTTCGTAACCATTTCCAAGTAGTAATTTATAGCCATTTCTAAATGCTTCATCTTCTGCTCCTAGGACTATGTAGGGGAATATATAATTCGTAATCTGTTGAACGGATATACCTATTAACTTATTTTTTCGTTCTTCTGCAACAAAGGTACCTATACCTGGTCTCCGATAAACCAATCCTTCGACCACAAGTCTCCGTATAGCTTTTCTAACTGTTTCACGACTCACATTGAATTTATCCATTAATTCGAACTCAGTTGGGAGCTTATCCCCTGGTTTTAGTTTGTTTGAACTTATTAGATCAATCAGATATTCTTCTATTTTACGGTATTTTGAGATTATTCAAAATCACTCCTTTACGATTCATTTTACAGCTCCAAGAGTAAGACCTCTTATCAGATATCTCTGGAATATCAAGGCGAAGATTATAACCGGCAACATCGTGACTAAACCAGCGGCTGATAATGGTCCCCAGGCTACTCTCCAACCAGTTATGTACCTGCCGAGATAAACTGGAAGGGTTTGAGCTGAGGCATTGTTCGTTAAAATCAATGCAAGCAAGAATTCCCCCCAACTTTGTATAAATGCCAATATTGCTGCTGCTGCTAATCCTGGAGCACTCAAAGGTAAAACAACATAAATGAAAGATTTCACTCTCGATGCTCCATCTATATAGGCCGCCTCTTCAATTTCCTGAGGGATCTCATTGAAAAAAGATATCAAGAGCCATATAGATAGTGCTGTTGCAGGTACTAAGTAAGGTAGTATCAAAGCTAGCCAAGTATTCAACAATTTGATTTTCGAGAAAATGACATAAAGTGGTATAGCACTGGCTATCGGTGGAAGTAATCTCATAGATATAAACCAGCCTGCTAATTTGGTTCCACCTATTTTTGTTCGCGATATTGAATAAGCTGCAAATGCTGCTATAAAAGTTGACACCAGGGAAGTTATCGTAGCAATTACAATACTGTTTCTTAGAAAAGGTAATATACCAGCAATTGAAGTTGTCGTGGTTCCAAAAGTGGATGATCCTGTACCAAGAAAATTGGAGAGAGTAAATTTACTCGGCCAAAAAATAGGAGGCATTGAAAACCACTCTGGCTCGGGTTTAAAAGCTGTTATAAATATCCAGTATATCGGAAATAAGAATATGATCAAAGACGACACGGCAACGATATATCTGATCACATAAGTAATTTTCTTCTTCATCTGTATCACCCCTCAGCCTTGGATAAACCGAGTTCTTTACCTATATTTAAAAGTTTCATAAGTGTGTTAACTAACAATATACTCACTATCAGCAGAATCACACTCAACGCAGATCCATAGCCTATGTTCCAACCGTAAGACACCCCAACTTTGTAAGCATAGAAACTCCAAGTTGAAGTTGCTGAACCCGGTCCGCCATAAGTTGTCATATAGATTATATCGAAGGTTTTCAATACATCTATAACTCTCAAGAGTAGAGTAACATACAAAATAGGTTTTAGAAGAGGAAGTTCTATATGTAAAAACAACTTCCAGCCATTTGCACCGTCCACCTTTCCAGCATCTATTATATCCCTTGGAAGAGCTTGAAGAGCTGCATACATAATCAGGAAAACGAACGGTGTCCATTGCCAAATATCTATTATCAAAATAGCACTTTGAGCGTAGTTAGCTTTCCCAAACCATGTGATTGGTTGTATTCCAAAAAAAGAAAGGAAATAATTTATAGGTCCAAACATGAAATTGTAGAGCATCTTCCAACCAAAGCCTCCGACTGCGGCTGGAACCATCATTGGTATTAAAAGTAAAGATCTCATGATTTTTTCACCACTGAGTCCTCGTATCAAATAAGATAAACCTAACCCAAGAAGCATCTCTGTGGGGACAGCTATTAAAACTAACATTACCGTGAAACCTATAGAGGACCTTGCCAAAGGATCTTGAAATATTTCAATGTAATTTCCAACACCAATGAACTTTCCAGTTCCAGTTTTGGATAAATCCAAGTTTGTGAAAGAAGTGTATATCATATAAGCGAATGGATAGATCGTCATAATCAAAAAGAGAATTATAGCCGGTAAAACCAACATGAGGGCAATTTTTCTTTGGTCTTTACGGTTCACACTCTGACCCCCTAAAAGAAGAGGCGGGTAAATCCCACCTCTTCATTATTTATTTTATATTTATTTTGATAGTACTTTTTCCCATTGATTTGCTATGTCTTTCAAAGTGTCCAATGTCAAAGGTAGTTCCCCAGCGAGAATTTTTGCAAAGTTTATATTGGTGATATCCTCTAATCTCGGCTCTTCAGGGATCCTTGGTCTGAATGTTTCATCAGCGTATATCGCTGGAAGAGCTTTGACCCAAGGTATGGCAGCTTGAGCTTCTGGATCTTCAAGTGTAGATTTTCTAACAGGTGCTATTGCAAATCTTATCAGCTTTTCCTTGTCGGCCCATTTTGATGTTGCAAACTGTATGAATTTGAATGCTGCCCTTTGCTTTTCAAGAGGAACGAATTTATTGATTCCAAGAGCCCAGTTTCCTGCTACGGATCTTCCTGGCATTGGTGCAATTCCTATCTTTTTATCGGCAGGTTGGAGAATGGGAGACGATTTAAATTGCAAATATGGATTAGTCCACTGTGGTACCATTGCAACAATACCTTTTGAGAAATATTCGATTGTTTCACCATAATCCGATCCAAGTGGATCTGGGGCATATGGCATCAATGCCTTCATGTCTTCAAGAGCCATTAATCCAAATTCACTCGCAAAAGCGGGCTTTTTCTCAGCCGCGAAATAATCTCCATAGTCAAGATCAACAGGTCCGAATTGATTTATGCCATCGACACTCCTTCTGTACGGTCCAAAAAACAACAGATACATATAAAACATCGTATGCGTTGTTGGGAACATAAGCCCTATACCGTACTGCGTAGGAGATTTCTTGTTGTAGGCTTTTGTAAAGAATTTTGCAACATCAACTGCCTCTGCCCAGGTTGTAGGAACTCTCAAAGGTCTTCCAAACATTTTGTAGAACAATTCTTTGTTCTTTGGATCTTCAAAGAGGTCCTTTCTGTAGTAAAATAACATCGTGTTGTTAAAATATG